>Ga0179593_1423196_pt1 | contig 15330 bp, 21 predicted proteins | sample CZODoug2_1_08_16_FD_185931 | JGI IMG/M metagenome (GOLD analysis project Ga0179593, IMG submission 185931) | Vadose zone soil fungal communities from Angelo Coast Range Reserve, California, USA - CZODoug2_1_08_16fungal (PacBio error correction) | ecosystem: Environmental > Terrestrial > Soil >... | reverse complement strand
GCCTTTCATTTGCAGTGTGGTCCCCTTGGTTCAGTACAGTTAGCACATGGAGCGCAGCATTCATTTACGGTGGTCTCATCTATCTTTGGGGCGTCTTAATTGGATTCTCCAGTGACTGAAAATTTTCCCCTGAAATACGACTTGATCATCACCGCATGTTTTCGGATCATCTTTCTATCGGTAAACCTTTGGTCAACGTGGACTTCTTACCCGTCTCGTTTTTCTACGCCTGCCTAGTATGCTCCGATCTTGTTGGAAATAGTGAGTCCCCGACCCTCGTCCTTCACCTCGCAGCTCTTTTTGGATCCGGTGGACTACGGCGGTCTATGTGTGGTTTGGCCAAGCCCTTCTCTCATTGGTGACCCCCCCCCTTGCTGATTCCCGTCACGCGGTGATCAAGTTTTCCTTGAGAGTTTTTTCGCGTTGTTCTACTGCGATTCTGTGTGCTGCCTTCGTTTCGAGAATCTCACGTGTCTGAACCTTGTTTTTCTTTCGCTGAGATCTTGTCCCGCTTTGCTGTGAGCGTCCAGACTCCACTGAACGGTCGATTCCCCGTCTCTTTCCTTTTCTTTCTGGTTTTGTATTCCTTCAATCGCTATCCCTCTAGTCTATAGGTTTGCCTTTTCGAAAACGTTTGCCCTCACGCGCTGTGCCCCGTCTTTTTTCCACTCTGCGTACACCTCGAATCTGGTTTGTTTTAACCCTGCCTGAAATATAGAAAGGTTGTTTGTCACGGGCTCAGGGCGCACCTCCCCTCGCACGGCCCCCATCCCCGCTTTGTCTCCCGTCGGGTTTTTATTTCATAGAGTCCCATTGAATCATTTCCTCTTTCCCTTTGCCTCAGATTCCCCCTCCCCTGCCTCCCCATTCCGTCTTGCCATGCCGGCCCGCGGTCTTCTCTCCTCTCGGATTCCCTTCTTGGCATTTGCGCAGATTTTTTCTGGTTGACCTTTTCCGTGGCTCACACTTCAAGCTTCCTGTCCCCTTTCTGTGGCGACCCAAGTGCGGAGGCCCCTGCTTCTTGTTTTGCTTCCCGGTCTTTTTAAGATCGTCTTCTGAGTCAGTGCGGCTGCGCGGCAGCCCTTGTAATTTTTCACAACGGTCCATGACGCCGCCTGCTTTCTCTTGGACGTGGACGAATCCACCTGCCTTCCTCCTCAATCTCCGCCAGCCAGAACAAGGTTTAATACTTTTGGATTGAGATCGCGCTTAGTCGTGAATAGGAGACGCCGCGGACTTTCCTCTTCCTTCTTTCCCCCAAAGCCCCTTCTTCCTCAAAGATTCACTTCGGTGCGCAGCTGTGCAAGCCTTTTAGTCCGTCCCCCCTCTTAGATACGGTGCGGGTTGCCTTCATTTGTTTTTGGTGTGAATTGGACAACTTTCGAGCGTTTTCTCCTCTGGTTCCCCTTTGGTCGTAAATCGCCTCGGGCTCGTTTCCTCTTCTGCGGTCCTTACCCCCCTTTTTCGTTTGGTGTGTTCGTTTCACCCCCTCTCTTTTCTCCCTTTCTGATGGTTCCTAGTCAGCACCCTGTAGTGACTCGACGCCTCTCGTTGCATTGAGACCCATTACGTCCCTTCAGGTATTATTGTTCCTTGAATCCCCATAGCTTTGCATTTCACGTACCCCCTTCCTGTGTTTGTTCCTTTGTTTTTGATTCCTTTTAGTCTCCCCGATTTGAATGGTCCCATTCGTTTTCACCTCGCCATGTCCCCGCTTTGTAGTCTAGTGTCCCATGTTCGCCTTCTTCAGCTAACCGTTGATCCCTAGATGACCACCCCTTTCCCCTTTCCGCCACGCTTCTTTCGGGGTTTGTCTTTCGCCCTTGGAGTAAACGCCCTTTTTCGTCCTTTGAATACCCATACCCGCACAGATAGAGCCTTTTCCCGTCATCTTCCCCCCCACAACGTGCAGCCCCTTCTTTTGGTTCTTGGATTCTCTCACACCAGTGAGCTTGGCTTCTTTTGCTTGGATCTCTCTCTTTCTCCCCGTTGTTGTTGTGTTTGATCTCGCTAAAGCCAAAAATCCCTCGCTTCCCTTTTTTTCTTGATGCAACCGCCACCTTATCCTTGATCTCCGGTTTTTCGCCGGGTCCTGAAATAGATCTTTTCTTTTCCTTTTCTTTTCGCATCTTACTCTTCCCTCTTTGCTCGTTTTTCCCTTTTCCGAAACATCCAAACCCCGACCGCCTCCCTCTTTCTCGACCCCCCAAGGGGTTTTTCCCCTTGTGATCACCTCAGTCATCTGAAAGACCCCTCGCCTTTTTCCTCCGCCGCTGTTAATGGCGCTTGTTACGGCCCGTCAATAGGATCTCAACCCAAGGATTCCTGCACCACCCTCACCGACGTAACTTTTCCTTTCTGACGGCGCTGTTGATGACCCCCTCCCCGGAGACACGCCTTCCGTCATCAAGGAAGGAGAATTTTTTTTTCTTCTTTCCGTGCAATGTTTTCGCTGACGAGGAAGCACCATCTCCTTATTGTCGCCCCCACCACCTTTTTCCTCCCTCACATTTCCCAAGCAGCTTGTCCCCCTTTCTTCATCTTTTATTCCATCCCGCGGGTTCTACCCCCGTATTAAAGATTCGCCCTTTTTTTTGACGTTTTCACCACAACAACCTGGGCCCCTTGCTCCCCTACGTTTCTCCGGATTTGGACTCCCCCAAACGCTTGCCTCTTCGAACTCTTCTCCGGCTTACTTTGTTGACAAAAGCGCCGTCCTGAGGCCCGATCTTTTTTTTTGTCTACGACCCGCGAACTACCTGTTCGCCACCGATTTTTTTTCCCCTTGGTTCTTGGGTCCTGGTGCTCGTTCCTGCTATTCGGGCGGCGTCAGTCTCACCTCCCCTTCTTTGATCTGGCTTTTCCAATCCGTTCAAGGACGGGCCGCCCTTTTTCATGTGTTACCTTGAGAGCGCCTTCAAGCCGCGTTTTTTCTCTCACAAGAAAACCGCTTCCTCCGCATTTTTTTTCCTTGTCAAATTCCCCCCGCCACCTCCACCCGGAGCTTGTCATGGTCTTCCCACCTAAATGGTGCCCCCTCTTCCTTCAATCAGCTTTGGCCCAAGAAGCAAATCCGCCGCCCTCATGGCCAGAACGTTTGATGGTTTCCTATTGCATTCGTGTGGCCCCCACCCCTCCCCCCTTTTGCAAGCCTTTTTTTTACGGAATGTACCATGGTTCCCACATCATCCCCGTCCGCGTACTGGGTTCGCGGCGTATTGTTGAGAACGGAAACCCTTCGCCGTCCACACTTGAGCATCTTCAGTTCTGAGTTTTACTCCCCCCTCCGGACCGAACGTGTCTGTACCCCGTCTTTTTCCCTCAGCTCGTCCTCGTGAGAGGGGGCCTGACCTTTAATCCCGTATTCCAAGTCTAGTGACACGCGAGTGAATGATGTTCAAAACACGCCTTCCCCATGACCGTCACTACACGCCCGCCGTAGTTCTCGCCGTCTCTCCAGCATTCCCCCCTCTCCCTCGCTCATAAAAACAATTTCAAGTCCCGTGAGGGATGCTCCAACACAGTTATTTAGGACCCCCCCCGCGTCGCCCTACCAATGCCCTGTTGATACGGCCCGTTGACTTCATATTGAACGTCAAAACTTGCTCAAACCCGCTTACGCTAATTATGCCACTCCTCTCCTTAGCGCGCGGTCCGTTCGTTTCTCTTCTCGTCTTTCCCTGCACGCGTTTTCCCTTCCCTGCTAGTCGGCCCCCCCCCCGCCCTCCCCCCCGTTTCTGATAAAAGTTGACCCTTTTTACCGCTCTAATTTTTACAGTCTGCACCATAGCGTTTCGATCCGCTCTTGTGGGAAATATCAGCTGCCCACCCCCTGACTGAATCTCCCCCCTCCAGTCCATGTTGTTCTCCCCGTCCTCCCCTGAACGTGCGGGTACCTTGTCTGTTGTATAGTTCAAACCTGACCTCAGTTCAACCGCCTGCGTACCACCGTCGACTCTTTCTCCTCCTCGTTTTATCGCCCCCTTTTTTTTTTTGCATGACCTGATGTTTCACTTTCGGAATGTGTGATGCAATCCTCCCTCGGCCCTGCAAGATCCTGGTCGTGGAGAAGTTCCCTCTTCCTTTTTTTTTTGGCGGGGTCGTGCTTCGTGCAGGATGTTGCAGCTGACTTCATGGCCATAAGCGATCCTCACCCCTTGGTTTCCGGCGATTTTTTCCGAAACGAGCGGTCTATTGTCAATTTTGGATTCCCGGATTTCCGCTTTAACCCTCTTTCCTCTCCTTTGATTTGGAAATTCTTTCCCATAGTGCGTTGATCTTTTGAGTTGTGAACGACTACCTCTCAGCTACTTTGTATCTTAATGATGGGGGTCGCTGTTTTATTTGGCCCCTTCTTAATTTTACAGGAAAAGTTTTTTACTGATGTGCTCTAGTTTTCTTCTCCAGTTTGATTAAGCTTTTCATCGTTTTCTTTCATCAAATATGCTTGGTGCCCCCCCACTTCCGTGTCCTCCTTCCCTCCTTGTTCTGTCAAGGTTTTTATTGAGTCCTGCGCTCTTCTTGATGAAGATACCTGTTCACGGTCGCCCAACTACATTCGGTCGTTGGGTGACTTCTTGCGGTGCTTTCTCCTTCACTATTAATATTTGGAGTCGAAATTTTTTCTATCCCCTTTCACGGACCCGCTACACGCGGTTTTTTGTTTTTTTTTGGACGAGCTTTCAAACTCTTTTCTCACTTCCCCGCTCTTTGAGCTTCCCCTCTCCTCTCCTGAGACGCTCACGGTTTGGCCCGGAGATAACTTTACCTTTTCTGCACTTAAATTTTCTAAGTTGAGTCTGTCGCGTGATGAGCTCCTAGTCCCCAGATTTCTTGGAACATCTTTTTCATGAGCCCTCCCCTCAGGCCATAGTCTCTTATTGAAAATGGAGGATTTATTTCTGATGATTTGTGCAGCGCGGTCGCGTTTTTCGCATCTCCCCTTATGTGATGATTCTACCTCTTTTTCCCCCCCCACAGTTCTTGTCCAATCTTCCCTCCCTCCAAGGCTGGGAAATGATTGTCCCCTTTTTTTCATTTAGTCATAGTTCTCTATTTTCACGCGTCCTTGACCTCGTCCTTGACTTTTGGATTTTCCCACCCTTCCCCTTCCGCGGGTTCGTGAGGACTTTTCCTCGCCTTCCTTTCTTTTTTTTCCTCGCGATCCCCCCCCGACCCAGGTCCCCCCAATACGGGATTTCCCGCGAGCTTTAGTTAGTGTCTGTCGAACCGCTCCTCTGGGCTTCCTCTCGTCGTTCCCCAGACGTTTCTCCCTATTCAGAGCCGATGGCAAGTATTTTTTTGGCGTCAGAAGTCTTCGTCCGGCGTTTGAATATTTTAGCTTTTGTTTGCCTCCCCCAAGCCTGTTGTTGTTTCCCGAGCGTGTATTTTTCAAGACGTGCTCCCACTATCCTCTCTGGTCTCTCTTCTTCAGATTGCGCAGAGATGGAGCTCCCATCTTTCGTTGGTGATGATTTTTATGTCGTCTTTTGGTGCCATCAGGATGATTTTGATGTGGTCTCAGCTCAGCTCCAGGGACGTGTACAGCCCCCCCTGCGCTTCTCCTGACCAAATTAGTGCCCCATTGAGGAATTCCGTTTGAATTTAAGCCTCACGACCAGGCACAGTTTTCTCGTTGTCTTGTTGGTTCCAGGAGCCATAGCTTTTTTTCCCACCTTTTGAGTCACTCCCTCCTCCCGCGGCCTTTTTAGGAGTAGGACCCCCTTCGTGCGAATTTTCATCTTGTTTCACACCTATAGCTTCGCCCATTTGTCTTTCCCCGCTTCGAGACGTGAGTCTTTTTTCGGGTTTCGTCTTTTAATTTCCGTTTCGTCCCGATGCGCTTGACCATCACAAGTCAGAAAGCGCCCTCTAGTCTTCTTGCGCACCCTCAGCCACAAGTTTGAGGATTAAGGTGAGTTTTCCTCCTTTCGCGCTTTTTTTTTTCCTTTTATTCTACTCTTTTCCTCCTCGTGTGTTGTGTGATCGCCCCCCCCACTCCCACCTCCATCTTCACTCCCTTCTGCCCATCACCCGTATTCTGCGACTTCCGTCAAGCTCTATTGGGGACTTTCGTCTGTTTATTTGTCGCGCCCTCGCAAGAGAATTCTTTTTTTTTCATGCGCCAATCCCCCCCCCCCTCCCACGCTCGCGTCCCCGCGAAGTACCACTTGTTTTTTTTTTTTCATCTCTTCTTTGTGAGACCCCTTTTATATTTCCAAGAACAATTTTGTACCTCGTTTTTTTCATTGCGAGGTCTGGTCCCCGACCTCCACGTCCAAAATGGTGAAGTTTCGGTCTTTCGCTGGCACACTGTCCCCCCCGAAAGACGAACTCATGGTTCTTTCCTAGGCCCAGATGCGTTAGACCAAGTACAGGATCCCACTAAGCCTTGGTGAATTTGGTCGTGCGCGCGGTTGACGTCCAGCCCCTTCCTGGTCGCTGAACTCTGCCAGGCCCACAACCTTATCCCAACCTCGACTTGACCCTACCAACAGGCCTTTCCTGTCGCCCTCTGAGAGAATCGGCCCTCCCCCTCGGCGATCTACAGCTATGGAAAACAGTCCCTCTTCTGGACGTTTTTTTTTACACCACCTTTTCCGGCCACATCTTTTTTTCACCGACGGTCCTCTTTGCCCTTCTTGTCCGTCCCCTTCTGCCATGCGAGAGAAAGAACTTTTACCTTTCACCAGCCGACGGACAAGTGTTGAGTTCCCCCCTGGTCTCGCTGTTTGCTATTCACGAAACGACCGACCTAAAGATCGAGGGGTTCCTGGAACATTTTCTTGCTCGCGAGTTCCTGGTCTTTTCTTCCCCCTCTGGTTCTTCGGCGTCCCCTTCCTCCAAATGCGAGGAGCTTGCCTGTGGTCCCCTTTCAAGTCTTTGTTTTCAGTTCTTTCCCCCCTTTCCTCCCTCATCTTCAAAGCCCGCGACCCACACCCCTCCCCAGCTGTCCTTCCGTTTCATTTTCCACCTCTGCAAGAAACTTCAAACTGTTTTTTCCCCCGGGCATCTTTCTTTCCTTTCCTCTGCTTTTTTTTCACGCGCCGGACAACCGTCCTCCCTCATCTTCGAGAACGCCACCTTCCCCATTGGGATTCACGCGTCTATGCTTATGCTCTCCGGAGGACCTTTCCAAGTCTTTTACGCTGGCCTTGCTTCCATTTCCCATTGACAAGAGCCGCGACTTGGATGGTTTTCTTTTCTCTTCTTGTGCGAACCGGACAATTAGTTCTTTCACACCTTGATATCTTCCTTTTTCTCGCCGCCCACTCCCCCTCGAATGTCGTAGTTTTACGAAGCTCTCCCCTCGTTTTTGATTGGAGTCGTTTTTTTTTCCTTTTTTTTTGGTTTGTTTTTTTTCTTTTTTTTTTTTTGTTTTTTTTCGACCGGAAATCCTCTTTCCCCCAGCTATGTCCTATCTAGTTCCCGGAATAAAACCTACCCCAGAAATAGTCCCCCCAGCAACTCCCCGTTGTTCTCTAGGTCAGTTCTTCTTCTATTCCCAGAAGGCCCTCTACCAAGCACCTCTCCACCACCCTTCGCAACTTTTATGTCTTTCTTCCGCGCGTCACAACAGATCATCTGATGAAACCCTCTTACGACGACTCCCCTTGGCACCCTCTGACAGAGGTTTTCCCCGCCTTACCAACGTACGCTCATTGTCCCCCAGCCTCCGACTCCCTTCTCCCACTTTTTCAAGCTAAAAAGGTTGCGGCTTTTGCATTCAACCTCCTGTTCTTTTTCCTCCCTGATCCCGAACCTTCGAGTCTCCTTCTCAGGCTCACTCCGTTCCTCCCCTTTGTCCTTTGTCCTGGAGAATTTGTATGATCCCGGACAAAAGCGTTCTCCCTCTCTTTCCGGAAATTTACAGTAATTTTTTTTCACCTCTGCCGCTCCTCGTCCCCCTCAGACAATTTGAGCGTTTATACCACCTCCCTCTTTCCACTCGGGACGCGCCGTGGTTCCTTTCCGTCCTACAGTTCAATAGACTGCGTAACCCCCTTTCTCCTTCTTTTCCTTCCTTTTGTTGTTTGTTTTTTCTAGGAGGACCGTTTCGCATCACTTGTGAATGGCTTGTTTTGCAGGTGCTGTCCCTGCTGCTTTCTTACTTGTCTTCTTTCCCCTCCTTCATGCGCCTTTACTTTCTCAAGAAGATCCGATTTTTTTTCGCTTCTGGTTGTTTCAGGCTCTGACCAGGATTCCCTTCCTACTCTGAGGATCATCACCTTTCTTTCGGCGATCAGACCAATCACCTCACGCCTGGTCAGTGGTGAAGAGAACCGGATCTTTCCTCTAAGTATACGCTGCGCGAGAAGGTTTAAGTTTCCCCCCTCTCAGGTTTCCTCTTTTTTTACTCCGGACCGGTCTTGCCCCGTTTGAGATGAGTGTGGAATAATGCGGCGTTCTTCTCGTTGATTTTTTTTTTGCACGATATTTGAAGCTTTTTGGAACAGCTCTGATGTTGCTGCTCGCGGCCTCTGTGCATCCCGCGTTTCTCTTCTTTTTTTGCGTTTAATAAAGTGTTCTTTGTGGAATTAGCGGATCCCTTTTTTTCTGTCAAGTGTTTTTACTTGTTTGCCGGCGATCGGTGAACTCTTTCCTCAGAACTCCTGGTTTAGACCACTTCGGCATTTTGTGTGTTTTCTTTTTTGGCTTGGTTTCCCTCCCTCTATTTCAAAGCTTTTTTTCCCCCCCTCTCGTATTTGCATTCGAAAACTTCTCTGCCCCGCCAAGCTTGGGCTAGACTTTCCCTTGTCCGAACTTCTCATTTTGCTGGGTTTTCCCCTATTTTGCGCGAAGAATTTCCACAAGGTGTGCCCCGGCGGCGTTCCGGGACCTCTTTTTTCTTCTCTCCCCGCCCAGGCAGATTTAGCACCGTAGCGGAGTTACATAGGTTCCCCCTTTTTACTCATGACTCCAGGCACAGTTGCATGCTCGTTGTGCTCCCCTACGATCGTCGCGTTCTTACGGGTTCCCTGTCTTTCGCTATTCATTTGAGAGGATTTGCCCCCCGCTTTCCATCGGTCCCCCTTGGACTGACTGTCTTCTCCAGCTCCGTGTCCCGTTCGAGGAAAAATTCGAGTACCGCACTTTCCCATCGGAGGCCCCTCTGGGTCTCGATTTTCAAGATCGATTCTTTATGAGTTCCTCCCGCGCTGCGTGCTTCTTTTCTTGTGATGCCTTTTCCCCCCATTCCCATACGCCCTTCCGTTTAGTGGGAGGATTGACGCCGCAACTCTTCCTGATCCCCCAGCTCTCCCTACTGCCATAAACCCTTTCCCAATCCCCTTTATGCTCGCTTTGAGTCTTGTCATTTTTACATCTGAACGCCTCTCGTGCTTCCTGGCTTTACCCGACGTTTTTTTAAAAGTTCCTTTTCTCGAGACTTCATGGAAGTCCCAGTCCCTGTTGGCCATCGTTTTTTCCTACCCCTCGGGAATACTAATCTTTGTTTTCAACTCTCCTTGTCTCCTCCGGGGCCCCTATCGTCAAAACTCTTTTAGAGGATTCAGACTTCTTCTCGTGTTTTCCAATCGTTTTTTCTTTGCGGCCTCGATTTTTTCTAAATAGTCTGATGGTCCTCTTTTTCTTTTTCCGTTTGACATGGCTTTCTCATTAGCAGAGCTCAAGGATTAATAATTGGATTTTTCGTGGGCTCTGGACATTACCTGCGTGCCACCCCGACGAAACCGTTTTCTTCTCGTTGTTTGTGGGTCCCTTTTAGCTCAACTTTTTCATCGTTCACCCTCGAATGACACGTGCTTCTTCGTGAACCCCTGAGGTGAGGAATTTTTTCCCCTTTCCTTGACCCTCCTGACCCCCTCCTGATCGACACCACTTTTACCGACTTCGATGAACTAGTCTTTCTTTTTTTTCTTTTTCTCCTAACGCTTTTTTTTTTCTCGGTTCCCCTTCTACCCAGCCCTCAAGATTGAAGCTGCTTTCTCCCCGGTTGGAGCTTCAAGGCTGGTTTCTTGTCCATCGAAATGTTCGAATTTTATTATCTCTCTTTTCCTTCTAAGTTGTTGTTTTTCTGCTCTCCCGACACACCTCTGCTCAACTTCTGTCTGCCCCCCAAGTATCCTGACCCTTTGCCGGTGGTCTTTTACCCACCCCTTTTCCAAGATGATGGGCCTCTTTCGTATTGTTTTTTCGATTCGGTGGGTGGATGCATCGTCAGTGTTTCCCCCTTACCCCCCAAGAATTTTTTTCTCCTCCTTCTTTTAGATCCTCTTTTATCAGAAAAAGCTCACTCCCCCCCCTTCGCCTTTTCCGTCCTACCAACTTTTTTTTTTCCCCCTTTTTCCCACAATTGATGTCAAATTTCATTCTCACAACCATGCCCCTTTCTCCGTTTAATGGGACAAGTGCACCCCCGCTTGATGCCTTCCCCCTTTTTGACATGCTGCACTGAAGGCCGACTTGGGTCGTGCCGCGGTTTTTTTTCCCCTCCCTGTAGTCTTAGTTTGCCGTCACACATCATCTTATTCCTACTGAAGTTGATCCCCCGAACATCCCAAGGCGTCGCCCGCGCTCGACTTCTTCATTCCCCGCCCTGGCTTTGATAATCATGGAACACCGCTTCTACATTACCACGCTGATTCCCCCCCCGTTCCGTTTCTCTCAGGTTTCCTCGTCGACCACTGCTTGCCAGTCTCCCGCCCCTTCCCCCCCGAGACTAAGCCCTCACGGAGGAAGCCCTTCCCTGCTACCGCCCCCAACCGAATCAATTCGGTTAATCCCCCTCTTATGAAGGGTTTTGGGAGTGGGCTTAACCCCTCGCAGGATGGGCTCCAACGTCCAGAAACGTCGGTTTCGGTTTTAATGGAACTTCGCTCTGCTTAAAAGAAGCTCCCATTTCACCCCAAGTTTGCTTCCGCACTTGTATTTGTTGGGACCCGCAACTGCCCCATTTTGTTTCCTTTCATCAAATCAGTTCCGTTTCCCCCCTCTCCGCGCTGGGCTCTCCATGAATATGCGCGAAATCTTCCCCATTCACTTGAACGTGATTTTTTTTGATCAGCTCTCGGCGTCCATTTGACCCAGATCCCGCGGAATGCTTTCTCTGACCCAGGAACTGGAGGTAAAGGGCTATGCTGCGGTTCTGGGCGTTAGTCAAGGCCCACTCGAGTCCCCCCAATTGAGCATTCTTCAGTGTACTATATGGGACGCCCCCCTCCCCCAGACTTCCGTTTCCAGGCTTTCAGATGCTTCGATTCCCCAAATCTTGAGAGGGTTCCGCCTTCCCTCAGGAAAAACGTCTCCTCCAAGGCGAACAAATAGCCTCCGTTGTACTTTCATCGAACCAGAAATACTACGCTTGCTTTTTTTTATTTCTGTTTCTAACTCGTCACCTATCCCCTAATCACCCAGACAAACTTGCCCAGTTGGTATCTTGAAACCTCTCACCCTTGATGACAAGCGACGACGACCTCCATAATGATAAAGCTCGACGCTAGAGCCAAATTTCTGCTTTTTATCTTCTTCTAATCTTAATCATTCCTTTATTTAGACACGGCTCTTCTCTGCCTGAGTTCTCCAGTCCGAGTCTTTGCCCGCCTTTTTTACTTTAACTTTTCTCTAAAGGAACTCAGTCCGTTATCCAGTGCTTACCCTCTTCCAGCCTCACCGCGCGTGTCATTCCTGCGATTCGTAAAGCCCCTCCTTCCTCTCCGACCAGAACAGTAAAGTGAGCGTCTTATCCTAGCATTACCTTTTTTTAGAGAAATGGCCCGAAGTACAAGTCAACCATGACTCACAGTCTTTGCTCCTTGATTGTATTTTCCTCCTTTCCTCTTTGTTTTGTTGAGCTTTCTAGCACTGATGCAGTGTAGAGTTGCTGTGCATTCCTGTCGCGTTGCGGTGTACCGCACTTAGTGTATCCTCCTTTTCTGTTGGCGGGGGCGCTCCTTATTGTGCAGAGATTTCTACGGGTGTTATCAAGCGGGCCTCCCTTCTATCCTACCCGTTGACGCCCTGGTTCCCCCACGTGTTTTAAGCTGACCGTCTTTCTTCAGACTGCCCCCCCCCTCTTGATGTGAATGTGCTTTTTTCAACGCGGGCACAGCGCCGCGTGCTCTGAAAACTTTTTTTTTCCCTCTTCGTGTGGGCGGTCATTGGCATATAATGCCCTTTTTTGCGGTCGGAAGTTATGGCCTGCCGCCGTTGTGTCCACGTGCTGATGTTTTCTCCGCTGTTTCCTTTTTTCTTAAGATTGTTATTTCGTCGTAGCGTTTAGTACATTATTTGGAAGTTTCGAGCCTCCCTTTTCGAAGTTTTATCTTCCCCCGTCCGTTGACCGTGATATCTGAGAAAAGGGAGTGTTCAACCTCACCCCTGCGGTAGTTGGTTGACCCTGTCTTTTTTTGGCTTATTCATCGCATTTCCCCATCCTTGGAGTCCTTACGGTGGCCTGTTAACCCTTAAGCCTCCTTTCCATTTCTTCTCCTTCACTTTTTGTTTTACTTCCCCTTCTATTTCTGCTAAACCTCCCTCTCCTCAAGTCACATCAAGGTGTGACGGGCCCTTCATTTTTTTATTACCCCTCTACGCCCTTCGTTCAACAAGCACTTTTCTATCCGTCCCGTCTTCTTCTATATTTTGTGCATCTCTTATTTTTTGGTTGACCTTTTTTGCCAGCTAGCCAATTCTCTTCTACCTGGGCGGCTCGACTCTATTCTGCCCTTGTCCTTTTTCAGCTGTGTCGCATGTGATTGACAAGATTCTTCACAATCATTTTTGAAGTTTCGGTCCCACTCTTTCACTAGTGAGGGGTTTGCTTTTACGGGCGTGAGTCTTCTTTACCCTTTTTTCCCCGCCCGAGTAGATGAGTGCTTCCTCCTTAAGCGGATTTAGGAAATGACCCTTGAGGACGTTTGTCCCTCCTCCTCCTGCCCCTAACGCTTCCCAAGCAATTTTTCCCCCCCCTGGATGTACCCATCCCCGTATCTTTAGTTCTTTTGTTGTCCGCCCTTCGCTTTTTCTTTCCATTAAGTAGGCTTTTTGCACAGAACGTTTCTCGATCTTACTCTCGAACTTTGCCCTGCCGTTCGGTGTTAACTGTGTCAAGCGGTTGCCTCCCCATCGTTGTCAAACGTTCTCTGAGCGGTGTCCATCGGTCGTTGCTTCCATAGTTTCCCCTTGCGGATTCAGCTGACGCTTCGTCTTTTCAGTCCTCTTTGGGTTTGAGGTTTGCCGGTACCCCACGTTCGTTTTCCCCCATTCAGGAGCTTTGGCCTCTTTCAGCGACAGCAGTGCCTCCTCCCGCGCGGGGAAACGTCTTTCACGTGCTTAGTTGCCTTGACTTTTCATCCAGACGCCTAACGACAGGAACGTGTTTTTCATGGTTGTTGGAGTGAATTTTTTTTAGCTTCACTGAAGTTCCCTCCATTTTCCCACCCTCGCCCCTTGTAGTAGTTTCCAAGAGGGCGACAACGATCCCCTTTTCCTCCCCATTGTCCCCTCCCCATTTCTTTCCCTCTGAGAAAGCTGGAGTCTTGGTTGGTTTTTTTTTTACGTGAAGATTCTCGTCCCGTCGGACCACCCCCCCTTTCTCTTCCCTCCCTCTCTAGCTGTCCATGTGTCCCTTCTACACCGCAGGCAGTTTCGTTGGCTTGTCTCCTAAGTGGCGTCTGTTTTTCTTTGCTGGATCTTCTCACTCCTCCGTTTGAGAGAGACCCTCCAAGTTCAAAAGCCAGCATCCTTTCGGTTTCACTCCCCCTATCCTGATCTGCCTTTTTCTCCTTCTCATTGAGGCTTTCAACGATGTCAGGTTTTGGTCCTCTCTGGTACCGATTATCTTTTGGTTTACTTCTGACCCCAACCCCGATCCTCCTCCTTTTTGGCCCAATGGCGCAACATAGGGTGAGTCACGGTTAATCTAATCCCGTTCCTCCCCTTTTTTTCGATTCACTCGGCTGTCTCCCCACGTCAACGCGGTGAATCCCCCCGGCGACTTCCCATTGACCCCCCGAAGACGAACTGGGGCTGTTAGTTGTGACAAAGCACCGCTTTTTTGATTTTCCGGTCTCGAAAGATTTCTCACTTTCATGCGCATTTGTCTTTTCCTCTCTTCTTCTCTCCCTGAATTTTCCCGATTGCACCTCTCCTTCTTTCGCCAATGTTGTCATACGGCAAAAGAACCCCGACAGATGTTTCTCCCCTCTACCCCAGCGTCCTTTCAATCCGTTCCCAGCTCCTGCGATTACGTACCTCCTTTCCAAAAACTACCCTCCTCCTCCTTTTTCCCCCCCCCACGACTTTCATTCACCCGCTCGTATTCACGACTCTTCCTTTCGTAGACTGCCAATGCTTGCACATAGGATCTGAATATCGTCTCAGTACTTTCGTTTCCCAAGCAGACGGTCCTTGAAGCCCATCGGCGGGCCCTCTAACGACCACCAGTCAGACACTCTTCTGCGCCTTTTGCTTTCCACCTGGCGATCTACTTCTTCCTGTTTTCCCCTTTTCCTCTCATGACGCCGGGCGTCCCTTAATCCAATCCCCCCCCTTCTGTAGTTTTTGGGTTCAATCCTCCTTAAGGACCCCCGTCCGCCCGCAGCTGCGACCCATGATCCAAGACGCGATCTTCACATCTCGTTAAAATAAACAAGTAAACCCCTCTTCCCCCTCATTGTACTTTCGTCCCCACTTTCTGGACTACCAGTCCCCCCTTTATTTTTTCTTCTTACCCTAATGGTCCTTTATGGCCACGCGCGCCGCGCTGGCCCCCGACATTTAATGATTGATCCGCCTCCTCCCCAGTACGAACGCGACGGATGCCTTTTTCTCCTCTCTGGCGTAATGCCCCTTTCCCACGTCATTTCCCTTGGGACCGGAAGACGCCGCTCGTTCCATTTTGTCGCTGGGTTTCGACTCTTGTGCTGCCCTGAAATACATGCCTGTCCCCCCACATGGAGCTCTTCATTGTCTGGCTGTGGGCTCCCAGACCTCTTCAGAGTCACTCCCTGTTTTCAAGACCTCTTTCCCCCGTGTCTTTCAGTTGACTTTTTCTCCGGCCCCCCGTCCTGACTCCCCTGTCCTCTCTCGGAATTCCACCACGGCCACCAGACCCCCGCTTCCCAGCACGACCTCCCTTTCTTTCCCTTGCCCTTCCGTTTTTCCCGTCAAATTTCGATCACCGATGCCGTTTCTCCCCACACTGAACCACATACACCTATGATTTCCACGAGCGCTTTGCCCAATGCCGCTCTACCCCACTGGCATAATTGCAAATTATGATAGAATTTCTACAGACCCTTCCTTTTTTCCCCCACGACCCGGGCCACAGACTTTACCAGTTTACGGTCAACCCCCGCTAGCCATTTC
>Ga0179593_1417490_pt1 | contig 15330 bp, 16 predicted proteins | sample CZODoug2_1_08_16_FD_185931 | JGI IMG/M metagenome (GOLD analysis project Ga0179593, IMG submission 185931) | Vadose zone soil fungal communities from Angelo Coast Range Reserve, California, USA - CZODoug2_1_08_16fungal (PacBio error correction) | ecosystem: Environmental > Terrestrial > Soil >... | reverse complement strand
TTGAACGTCCTTCTTTTTTTTGTTCCGTGATTTTTTTTTTCGTTTCCCCTCAAAACTTGCCCCACTTTAGAAGGGTTTTTTTCGGCTACGAATTCGGGCCCCCCTCACGGCGGCTTGGACTTTTCAATTTTTAAGGGCAACCTGTTCACCTCCTGCCCTCTTTTTTCCCCAGCAATGTCTTTTTTGCTTTTTCACCGTCATCGCGATTGAACTGCTTCTAGGCCCCTTTCCCACAACATTTCGCAGTTTTTTTTTCTGGAACCCTTTTCCTGATGTCCGACTTGTCGTTCCCTCTCCGTCTTTCTTTCAGAAGCTTTTTTCCCTTTTCCCTCCCCCCCTTTTTAGGGAGCCTCAATTGAGGTTGTCGGGTGGACGGACGTTTTTTTGTTTTGTACGTGGGTGCTCACTCCATCTTTTTACTCCCCCCTTAGTTACCCCAATTTACTCCCTTGTTTGGTTCGCATCTCTCCCGCCCGGGCATGCGACGACTCTGTTTTTTTCCCCTTACCCGCACTTTCGCTTGCCTTGGCAGCCAAGGCGTCCTCTTTTGGGTTGATCCTTCCCCTTTTTTAAAATTCTGATCCCCCCCACTTTCTTGCGGATGGGTACGTTTCTTTCCTCTTTTTTTCTTGCCAAATGGATTCGTTCCTGCTGACCCAGCTTTTTCTTAACTATGCCGTCAGGTTGTGGCCTCGTCAAAAATTAGGCTGCTCTGATCCTTTTGTGTGTTTTTCTTCGTTTCGGGGCTCTTCTCGGATCGTTATCAATTTCCCATTTGGCCTTCCTGCCGCGAGGCGTTTCGTTGACTTTTTTTTTTTTTTTTTCGGCTAGTGCTTCAACTTCTTGTGAGTGTTTTCTCGTGACATGGCGCATGTGGGCCGCGCGCAGATGAATTTCAGTCGGCGGAATCGGCCCCCTGCCGCCCCCCTTTCTTTTTTTCACCCCCAGTGCGCATTGTCTCCTTTTGCCCCCTTCGTTGCCTTCTATTCCTCCCTCCTTTTCCCGCTTGGTGGCCCTTGGATCCGTTTTTTTCTGACCTCCAAACTTTCTTTCTCAGAAGCAGGTCTTTTTTTTTTTCCGCATTCTCCCCCCAAATTTGGTTTTTGTTTATCCTGCGTCCACCCTCTTTGATCGACTTCTGGAAAAGTCACGAAATCGCCCGTTTCTTCCTTCGGAAGGGCGTGTCTCTTCTCCTGACGACTAGTTTTTTTTTTTTTTTCACACATTCCTTTTTTTTTGAAGTGGGGTTGGGGGCGTTTCTTTTCCCTTTCTTGGAAATGTGAAATTTATTTTGACTGTCGGGCAGTATCTTGTAGCTCAAGCGCCGTACCAACATTTAGGTTCTTCTGCCGGCGCGTCTTGCCCCGTTACTGTCTCGACCTTTTTCTTATTCGCTTGGACACTTGTTTCCTTCCCCTTGCTCCGGTTTTAGCTTTCTTTTTGTTCCCCCATGAGACTTTTCTTTTTTTCTGTATTCTTTTTGGCCTCCTCCTCTTTGCCTGCTAAAGCTTCCAACCGGCGTGAACGAGCGTTTTTCTTGGATTCCTCTTCTCTCCCCACCCTTCTTTTTTTTCGTCGTTTTTCTTTAGCCCTTTTCTTTCCCCTTGTTTTTCTCTATTGAACCCGAGCCGTTTTCAGTTTCACGGCCTTTTCTCCTGTAGAGACTCCCTCTTTCGTTGAGTCCCTTTTGATTTCCCCTTGATCTTTTTCTTTTGGGACAGTCCCTTTTCACTTCGACCGAATGGACCAGCTTGGTCAGCTTGATTTTTATCTTGAAAGTGCCTTCTGGTTTGCCTCACCTTTTTTTGATATTGTTTCTTTTCCCCCCGTTTCCATACGGGCTCTTCTCGCAAAGGTCTAGGCGAAGAAACGACGAGTCTCTCGGCGTCTTTTCGAGGTCTTTTCCCCCAGCGTTTTTATCTTCCCGCGTATGCGCGGGTTTTCCTGACCCTATGGTGTAAGTCCTCCTTTTCTGCCCGTTTGCTTTTTTTTTTTTGTTGTGACCTCCTTTCTTTCTTTCCTTCCCACCACTCCCCTTTCGATATCCAATCGTCCCCTTGAGGCTCTGGTTTTTCCCCCCAACGTCCCATTGCCTTTTCTTTTTTTTGTCCCCTTTGAAATAGCTCAACCCTTGTCTTTTCCTGCTTAGAGCCTCTCCGCCCTTCGTAACCGCATTGACATCGAAGCTGCCCCTAATCTTCGGTGGCGGCCCACCCTCCTCCCTTTTTTCTCCCCGCGTTGTCTTTTCCTCTGTTGTCCCTTTCTGTGCCGGTTCTTGAAAATCGCACTATGTTCGTGAACGCGTTGTCCCGTCTCTTCCCAGAAGCTTTCCCTTCCTTGCCCCTTACCTTTTGCAGAGCATCCTTTTGTGCGTGTCGTCCATATTTCTGTCGACGGTTTCTGGGTACGACTTGGGGAATTCTGTTTCCCGGATAGATTCTAGAGGCTTTATTTTGGGTTCCTTCTTTTTCCTCTTTTGTTCGGAGTTCTACGATTGTTGGGCCTCCCAGTCGCCCTGCCTGAACTTATGAACTTTATCCCCCTTTGCAGGTTTTTTTTTTTTGTAGTTTTTTTCTGTGTTCTTTTTCTGTTTTCTTTTTTTGTGCTATCATGTCTGTGATAAGCGCGTTTTTTTATTCTAGTAATAGACCCCCCCTTCCTTCCTCTATCTTCTTTTCTTTTTTTTTGGAGCTTCAGTCAACTTGACCTCCCTAGTTGGATGCGAAATACATGGCTTACGTTTTTATATTCTTGAGAGGTTGAGGGAGGAAGAGGACTGACCCTTTTTCTGTGTCCCATGATCTCTTTTGATTATGTTCACCTCCCCCCAACCAAGCGTGCCCGTTCCGCAGATACAATAACCGGTTAGTTTGTTCCCTTACTTGGTTCGCTCCCCACCATTTATCTAGTTCAGTTTCCCCTTTCTCCTAGATTGGGGCCCCCAAATTTCCCCTCGAAGAACAAGAAACACCTTTTTCCCTCTTTTTGTCCCTCTTCTTTTCTTGAGATTGTCTCCCTTCTTTGTCCTAGGAACCCGTACCGGAAATCTTGATTAACGGTGTTTTAAGCAACCCCCGAACCTCTACTCTCTTGTAAACGTTTCCCTCCCGCGGTTGTGTTTTCTTCTCTAACTCGCTTTGTGGCGACTCCTCTTCCGGTGGGGTGTTGTGTCTGGGGTGGGGATTCTCTCGGGCGGGGGGGTTTGGGGGGGTTGTTGGCATGGGGGCGGTGGTTCTTGCCCGTTCCTCCCTTACCCGTTTCTATACGGAGATTGGTTTTTTCCTTTTTCGTTAACCTCCCCCCCCCGAAATCACCCCCCTCTTTCTTCTCAGATCGACATCGCAAAATTCGTTTCCCTTGGGGTATTGCGTTCGCTTTCCTTTGGGTCTTCCCCCGATCGCTTCCAATCATTTTTTCCCTCTTTTTGTTCTTTGTTTTTTTCGTTTTGGACAAATTCCCCTCCCGAGATGGTCTTTCGTATTCGAACCAAAACTCGTGCTATTGTATTTATGTTTTCCGTTCTTTTGGGCCATTTTTCTTTGCCCTTTGTCCCCCCTGGCCCCCTCTCCCTTTCCACTCCAACTGTTATTTTTTCCATCAAGGATATCTCATTACAAACGTCTTTTTTAAACGCATGAATCTCTTCCCCTCCACATTTATTTGATCATTTCTTGGGATTGCGCGTGGAGGGTCCACCAGAGAATTCCATGTTTCGGATTTTCCGCAGTCCACCTTTTTCCCCTTTGACACGCCATATTAATCCCCTTGAAAAATCAACCCATGAAAGACCTCTCAAGGACAAATACACCTTTTTCAACCCGCCCCCTTCTTCACCCCTCCTTTCTTCTTTTCGTTTCTGAACACTCAAAGAGTCTCATCTTTTAAGGAAGCCACCCCTTCCGTAGTGAGTATCCCCCCTCCATAAGACTTTGATAACCTTTAAACAGTGCCTTCCTTTGTGACCGGACTCCTTTAGTCCCCCTCCCTCACCCCTTCCCGTTGTCGTCCCCCTCTTTTTGGCGCCCTCCGCCCGATCCCAATTCTTCTTTTTTCTCTATGCTTTTCGCTCGGACCCACGCCTTTTCCCTCCCCCGACAGTTTGCTTTTGCCGACTTCCAACAGCTTCATTTCCTTCTGGTGTGGACGAACCAATGATTTTCTTTTTTTTCCCTCCCACCTGGAGGCCCGATACCCTATCCCTATTGGTTGCACGATTTCGTGCGGTCAAAGCCGCCACCAAGCGGTGAGATGGTCCCTTTTCCGTTCTCGTTCCCGCACCCTCCACGGCTGAGAGAAGTTGAAGCAGAAACTTACCTTACTTTCCACTTCCCTTGAGTTTGTTGTTTCCTTTCTCCCAAGAAGGCCCCCTTCGCTCTTTCCCCTTTTTTGATCGTTTTCCTCCCGCGACATCTTCGCCCCGTGCTACTTGAGGTCTGTTTCTTTCCCCTCGCTTAAGGTTTTCCGTGAACCCCTCCTTCGCGTCTGCTGGCTTCCGGCCTCTTCCTTTGGTTGCGAGTCTCGCTATTCTTGCCGTTTCCTACACACCTTTTGGCCGCTTAGTACTTCTTTTTTTCGAGCGTGCCGCCTTTCCCCCCCCCTCAACCCCCATCCCTGCACACTACTTACTGTTCTCGGCTTTCTGCGTTCGTAATGGACATTCCTACGAGCGCCCTCTCCGGCTACCTTCCCACATCGCTTCTTTTTTTGATAAATTAGAAATTCCTGTGCTTTTGGAGATCTCTTCCATACCCACCGCTGTGTTTATCCTGTGCATGTCACACTTCCGGGCCCCCCTGACACGACCTTTTTCCCGTTCTGACGTCTCCATTCTCGGGAATTCAAGGGTTGGGGTTTTTCCCCTTACCCCCCGGCTAGCTAAGGTCTTTTTCCCGCTTCATGTTTTCCTGACGTCCAGGGCATTCTTTCCTTCTTTCCCCCTCATCCATCACTTCCAGGACCATCACTCTCGGGGGCAGTCTGCGAGCAGTTTGCGTCTTTTCCCTTTTTTGTCGGTCCTTGATATTTCTCCTTCTCTTCCCGATCCCTCGTGGATCCACGCGCCCCGTTCTCTTTTTCCCCTCCTTTCTCACGTCTTGATCGACGGGCCGAACCCCCTGACCCTCTGTTTAGAGTTACTTTTTTTCCTCCTAGTGTCCCGTTCCCCCTTTCTGGCAACCCTGACCCTTGTGGGGAGCAGGGCGGAAAGGGCCGATTACTTCGCTGCTTTCTTGCGAGCTTTTTCCCTTCCCCCCCTGAAAGTTCTTGCTTCAACCTCTTCGTCGAGACGCTTTCCTGTCTACGAATTGGCTCGGGGTTGACCCCCTTTCTCTTTCTCTGAAGTCGGTTTTTGATCCTCTTTTTCCGCTGCCCCCACAACCGCTCCAAGCTTCTGGGAGTGTTCCGAAGGGGACGGCGTCCTCCCTTTTTGTGACGCATTTCTTTTTTTTTTCGTTAGCCTGGCTTCTTCTTTCTTTTTTTCCCCGTTTTCATCTATGCGCCATGCCATTTCCTCCCTCTCACCCACCTTTACGCGTGGTTCGTTTTCCTCCCTTTTATAAAGTCCCTTTGCTTGTTCCATTATTAACGGTCCTTTTCGGCGCGCGAGGGACGCTGTTTCCTGTGAACGTCCATCATATGTTTCCCCCCGTTGCTTACCAGACCGTACACGATTCAAGGAGGTTCCTCCCTCACCGGTATATCCCCCCCCCACCAAATTTTTCCCTTATCCCCCTTGTGTTCAACTGATGAAATCATGACCTCCTCGAAGAGTCCCGGTCTAAGGCAAGACTTTTCCCCCAGTCTTGTGTCGCTGGAGACGATATTCCTCTTTTGTTCCCCCACGTTGCTGGTTTTCCTTGTTCGCCCAAGGAGGTTCGGTATCTGCGCCGATATATTAGCTCGCACTTCGCTTTTCTTTTTTAGCTGGGATTCACAAACCCCCAAGTCGCCACTCTTTCTTTGCGACCGTCCCTCTTCTGTGGCTATTCTTCTTCGGGTTTGCCTCTGTCCTCGCTGGCCAAAATGTCTTTTCCCCGTCCACCTCACAGGTCCTGCCCTTTCTTCCTGGCGCCTTCGTGCAATCTAAATTCCAGTTTTTTGTATTTTGGCTGCGGCAGTCGGATTTGTTGTTGCATTTCTGACCCCCCCGTTTCCCCATCACTTGTTTTTCCCCTTGCCACCTGCTCTGTTTTCTTTTCTTCGGAAACCAGTTTCCCTCCTGGATCCCCCTTGGGCGAGTTTTCCTGGACGTTTTAAGTGTCCCTTTTGATAAGGGTGTGCCAGTCCCCCCCGTTCGGTTTTTCCCCTTTGTTCAATTTCAAGGCCGCGCAACAAAAACCTTTCTATCATGGCGTCGTACCGTTCCACGTCTTTCTTACGTACCTTTCCTCCCCCGTTCATTTCTTTCGCCTTATCCTCCCCCCTCCCCCTGTTGTTTATAGCGATTGACATTCCCCGTTTGATGGTACGGGCGCTCCTTTGTTTCTTCGGACAACTCCCCTTTTTAGAAGGGGTTTTTTTTTGTGTTTCTTTTGTTCTTTTTTCTTCGGTGAACCACGGATTTACTTTTTTAGGCCCCCAACATTGTATCATGAAACAGCGCCGCACAGCGCTTTCCCGGTCAGTTGTGCCAACTTATGCTATTCCATGACGTCCGTCTTTCTCATCACCATTCTCATTTTCCCTTGCAGTGTTCCTTTTTCTTCCCCCTTGGTGAACTGCGTTCCAAAGGCGGGGAGCCACTTTCTGAAATTTCGCGTTTACTCCCCCAGGTATCTTTAATTGTTTTGTCATCCCCCCCCTTTCCGTGCCGTTGGTCTTTTGCGATGTGCCTGGGACGCCTTTCACTCCCGTCTGCTCAGGCCTTCTTCGGTCAGCCACCGCCCCCCCCCCCACGTTTTTTTCTTTGGACATCCTTGTCAGCTCCGCCTGGAGACCCGATCGTTCCGTTCCTTTTTTTCCATCACTCCCGCCTTGTCTCCCATGGCGTTGGCTTCCCTCATTCGAGGAGGTGTAATTCCATCCGATACGAGTCAACCCCCCCTTATTTCTAGTGGATTTATGCTTTTTTTCGGCTCAATTTTTGTTTGCTGCCATCCCTTGTTCTATGCAGCATTTTCGTTTGAAATGCGGGCGAACGCTTCCCCCCCTTTTGTCAGCCTATCCCGTTTAGTTTCCGTTCCCTTAGTTTTTCTCCTCCTTTTCCCCCCTGGCGTGACCGCTCTAAGCGTCATGAACACTGAGTAGAAGCTCCTCCCCCAATCGAACCGGCGACGTGGTCATCTGGCCCTTTTCCCTTCATGCACTTACTCTCAACAATCCCCAATCCGGTCCCCGCCCCTCGATCGACCCCCCAAACAGATGAGAGGTCTGAAGTATTTTCTTCTATCATCGTGGATTTCTTGTGTTTTCTTTTTGGGCCTCCGTGTTTCCTTCTGCTTGATCCTACGGACCACTTTCTTTTTTTTCTTTTCCTCTCTGAGGACCGTAGCTATTGTAAATGCGCGTGGCTCTGTACGAAAAACTTTTTTCTTTCCCCCTATATTCTGGACCCGGCCTTGACCCCTCCGGCCCTTCGCACTTTTGCTTTGATCCCTGCGGTTCCCGCGCCTCCGACACGTCGTTTTCCCCGTGGGGCACAAAACACGGGGAACTTCATTCGTGCCCTTTGCCAAAAACATCCCTATTTTCTTGCAGTGTGTCCCCCTTTGTCTCACAGCTCAATCTAGCGCGCTGGATCACGAAACTGTTATCGCCGTTCCCTACTTGAGCACCTCAGTTCTTTTCCCTGATAGGCCTGGTTCCCCTCCCGCCCCGATTTTTGTCCTCATTATTGCCTGTCTCCTTGCCAATGCTCCTACGATACCGTCTCCCCGCTTGCCCACCTGGACGTGGGCACGTTTTGGTGCTTCCCTGGATCTCTGATTTTTTGCGCAGCACGTTTTGCCTCCGGCCGTGACTTTTTTCTCCTCCCCCGCGTGTGTTGGCTCTAAACGAGACGGCTTTTTCACAAGTACCCTCACGTGGAACTCAGTCCCCCGTTCCTTTTTTTCGCTGTTTCCTTCTTAGTATTCCTTTCGATCCTTGCTGTTGAAACGATCCAATTTCGAGAATTTTTCCACCCCCCACAATCCTTGTTTCACCTCTTGGTTCGTTTTTTTCTTTTTTGTCCGTCAGCCCCCTCCCAGCATCATCCGTTTTTTTTTCGGAGTTTTATGCACAAAGTTTTCGGCCCTGAAACCTTCTTAGGTTCACTGATTCCAGGTTGTGTCCTTATCCTTTTTTCCGTTTTTGATTCCCCCTTTGGCCGTTTTGCGGAATTTTTTTTTTTTTTTTTGTTTCGGGAACCTTGATTTTTTGTTCTCCCGGACGGCCTGCTCTCTTTGGGATTCGCCTTCTTCTTTTCTAAGGCCCCCCTCCTTATCTTTATCCCGGGACCCTTCGGAGCTTCGCAGTCCAAGGGGGTTTTTTTTTTTTTGCGTAAACCCTGCCTAAGCACTTGCGTTGCCCTAATCTCTGCCGCCCTGACCATCGATGAGTTTCCCCCCTTCTTTTTTTTGAGTAGGGACATTCCTCTTGTCGTCCTTCTTCGCCCTTTCCGTTGAATTCTCTTTGATCACGTCCCCCACGTGCGTTGCTCGACCATCCCCCGGCAACCCTTTTTCTTGAAGCGCCTGATTTGTGAGTCGTCAAAATCTTTTCGAAGCGTAGTCTTTTTTTTTTTTTTTTCCCGAACACATGTTCTCCTATTATAGCGCTTGCTGTGCCCGTTTTCCGCGCCGGTGAAGCTGGGCCTCCTTCCTTGTTCGTCGTTTCGACCTTCTTCTTCGCCAGCCCTGCCGTTTTTTTTTTAGTCGAGTGCCTTGGTGCCTCTCTGTCTGTGATCTTTCTGTTTGTTTGATATTCATGGTCCCCCTGATCATTTTTTTTCCCAATTTCCGTGATGCGTAGTCATTGACCCCCTTTTTTTTTTTTGAGACGTTCCGCGCGTCGGTATTTTGCCTTAGGGGTTGTTTTTTGAGTCAAGTCTTGTACCCCAACTCTCTTTCCCTTCGCAGGTTGAAGGTCGTTGCCCTACCTTGTCCTTTCAATTGGTTTTTTTCCCAGCACGTCCCCCCGCCTCCCTTTTTTCCTCAGATTTACATAGGTTGTTTGGCCTCAGTTTCCGCCGACCCGCTGCCCCTCTTCTTTTTTTTTCACAGAGCGCCTTGGACCACGGGAGCTGTTTTCAAGAAAATTTCTCTAATAACAGAACCCATGGTCACGATTTTTTGTTTTCCCCCCCCCTGTTAGATTTCTTGCAAGAGTCTTCCTTCTTCCGGATGGTCTACTTTCCAGACTCCTCGATGTTTTTCAACCGTGCCTTCTATCTTGTTAATTCCCTCCTTTCCTTTTGTTTGTTGTGTATAAGGAGGGGGAGGAGGCGTTTTTCCGAGAAACGAACAAGTCTCCTCGGAGATTCGGTGGTTTGTGCCCTCCCGGAATGTCCGTCGCTTTACCAAATCGTCTAAAAATTTGGTTTTCTGTTCCTTCTTTTTTCTTTGTTTCTGATTCTTTTTTTTTTCGCTCTTCTTTTCATCGAAATCTTCACTTGGTGTCGTTTTAACACGTCAACCCCCCCCACGCCCGGTTTTGTTATGTGAAGGTCACGGCGGTGTTCCTTCATTTTCCCCCACCCCTGTCCGCATTATCATTGGTTATCCGTAGTTTTTTTTTTTCCTCCTGGCTCGTTAAGTCTATACTTAGGTACCCCTTCCTGTTACTTTTTCGTCTCCCTACACACGAAGTCGGTCATTTGGTGTTTTTTTTGATGCTCGTTTTTTTCCCTCGAGTTTTGTACCTGGTTTCTATTGTCTCATCCATTTGCCCGGCCCCTTTATCCCTCGACCTTTTTCCCCAAATTTTTTCCACCCCCCCCCAGAGCCAGCCCCCTCCTCCATTTTTCCACCAATTCGAGAATAATGCGGCTTTGCGTGGTTTCTTGTTTTTTTGCTAGAGGTGCCCCTCCCCCCCCGTCCTCCTTACTTTCTACTACAGCGTCAACCGGCCTTAAATAGATCGCTACCTTGCTTTCACCGCATTCGTCACCTCCGCCAACGACTCGCAGAAGCTTGGCTTTTTTTAGCCATCCGTTGCTGCGCCGGTTGTCGTCGAGGTTGCGTTATGATGTCGGCGTCACAACTCGTTTTCCCTGTTTAACCGTGATCGCTTTCCAGGTGCGCCCCCCAACTCCCCCACGCTTCTGTTGACAGCCCCTGGATCGTTTTCTTTCGCAGTCTCGGTTCTTTTTTCTCTGTCCTGCGTTACGCGGCTGTTAGTCGTCACCGCCGCCACCGTCCGTGCCGTCCTTTTGGCTATTTTTCGTCGGTGTTAAATTCCCCACCTCCTCCCCGTCTTGATGGTCGAAGTCACGTGCTTTCATGGGACGCATTTCCTTCTACTGCTGAGTGCCTTTTTGACTTTCCCCCAGGATGTTCCCCTTTTTCCTAGAGGTCCCACGCGGCTATTGGTTCAGGAGTTGCCTAGCAGTCCTCCGCAAGTCCCCTCCTTCGTCCGTCTTCAGGAAGTCCCCCGACATCCAGCTGCGGACGCTTCGGGCTTTCTTTCTATGACTGGGGCGATTTTAGCCTCGCCTTCCGGAGCCCCAAAGCTTTGCCTTGTAGCACCGTTTATCGGTTCTTCGTCGCGTTTGTTGCTTTTTTCCCCCCCCCACTCCCCCCAAACTCTGCCACCTCTGTCGGTTTTCTCTCCCCAATTTGCGTTTTTCCCCACTGCAATTTTTTTTCATACCTGACTTTTGGAGGCCCTTTCCTACTTTTTTTTACATTTCGTCATAATTTGTCGACCCTAATGGCCGAGCTTTTTTTCTTCTTTTTTTTTCCGTTTCCGCGTGTGTTTGAGCGCAGGTCTACCCTTCCTTTTTGTTCTAATCGAGGTTACTGTCTTCCGGATTGACGCCCGGGCGTCCCGCCGTTGGTGCCGTCGTTTCGTTCCCCCCCCCGGCAGGCTGTAAGTCCTTCTTTCTCCCTTGCATACCAAATCCTCAAGGGCGTCGGAGGCCCCTGCGCTTTTTTTCCTGTTGACTAGTGGGTTATTTCCTGATATCAGGGATCGGTTCTACTTTGATCCATGGCTTGTTGATTGTACCCTACCCGAAGGTGGGGTTGAAAGTAGTTCGGACAAGCGTGCTAACTCCCAGCGCAAAAGATTTTCCCCTTCAGCACCCCCCCAGTGGAACAGGGCCCCGCTGCACACCCTTTTCTTCCGTTGGTGTGGCTCTCTGAGACGACAGGGGCCCTATTCCGCTCACCTTTTAGAAGATGGCTCGTGCGATGTCTCCTGTAATTGAAAGTTTGACTTGAGTTGAGATGGTAGTTCTTAGGCGCTTTCTCGAGGTCTCGGCTGGCGTCCGTCACCTTCTCTGAACGAAGGGGGATGGGAAGGCTCCCCCCGACCCATTTCCCCTTGCCCCCCCCAAAGTGAAGTGTTTTTTTCTGATCCCCAGTATAACGGCGAGCACTCGGTTCTCCCTTTGTTTTTTTAGGCGTCTGATTTGCGGGTTGGCGGCGCTAGTGAAAAACCCCCCTCTCCCCTTCCATGAGTCTCTGGCAATCGCCGAGTTTGAACCCCCCTTTCTTGGCGGCTTGGCGATTGAGGGTGCTTTTTCATTGGGACCTCCGTCGTCCTTTTCCCCCTATTTCGGGAGACGCTTCCGTCTCTATGTTGGACCCGCGCGTTTTTTTTGACACCATCCCTGACACGTTCCAAGGCCCGTCCTTCCCGTGCCCCTTTTCTTTTGAGCACAACTTTGCCGACGCCCCTTCTTTCCCTTTTTTTGAATCTGTGTGGATTGAAACATTGAATGCCGTTTCTCGAGCATTCGGCTTTTTTCCCGGCCCCCCACCTAGGTTGTTCATCGTATCCTCTTTTTTTCTGACCGCTTTTTTACGCGCCGAATGAGCACAACGAGTGTTTGAGTCGCCCCCGTCTGTTATTTTTCCCCCCCCCCCCCCTGATGGACTATTTCTTTTTACTTTTTTTCAGGTAACGGTGCCTGTCTCCTCATGGTTCCTTTGTCTGGATGGAAAAAAAGTTTCACTGGTTGGGACTTTTTTTTGAAACATTTTTTCCTTTTTTCTCACCCTCTTCTATCGGGGGATTTCAAGTTTTCATGGCCACCATCCCCCCTTTTCTCCCCTCCCTTCCGGCCATTTGATAGGAGTCTACTTTTGTGGTGTCCTTCTAGAGTGGGATTTTTTTTCTTTCTTGTGTTTTTTTTTTGTAATTTTTCCCTTCACCCCCACTTCTTTTCTCGTCATCATGCACACTTAAGCAAAGTGCCATAGGGGCCATTTTTTTGGATCTTATTAAGGCCGGTTTTCCCACATAAGCGTTTGTTTCCTGACTCATGGGGCTCTGGTCGTGCGCTTTGGTCGCCGCCAGTTTTTTCACCCTTTTGTTCAGCGTGCCAGCCTCCCCGTTTTCTTGTTCCCCGTCCTTCGTGCCCGGCCCAGGCCGCTTCTAATTTAATGGTTTTTCTTTTTACTCCCAACCAACTCGCTTTCCTTTTTTTCCCCCAACTTGCCCCCCTAATTCCTGCGTAACCCCTCTTTCCTTCCTCCTCCCTTTGTTTTAACGCAGTTTGTTTTTTCCCCTTTGCTTTTTTCTTCTGACGTTCTTTTAACCGCCTGATAAGACAGTTTTTTTTGCTTTGTTTTGCGCTTAGGTCAACCGAACTGTGGTTGGATGGCTCCCGCGGGAGGACCACTGTTTATGAGTCTGCTGACACAGTCCCGTTTTCCTTTTTCCCCCCCCATGGTTACCCGATTTCGCGTTCGAATGAGGACATCCCCCCCCGTGTTTATAGTTTTAACCTTTTCTCGTTTTCCTGATGTTCGACTTGGGTCGAAATGCGCACCAAAGTAAGTCCTTTTTTTCATTTCCTTTATGCTTACACAACTTTTTTAGGCCTTCTTTTGTACCCATGCCCGTTTTATTGGTGGTGGACGCCACGATGTTGGCCTGTCGGTTCTGACCCTTTTTTTTCCACTCCCTCAGCAAACTTGTCTCCGCCCCTTGGAATCTTTTTTTTCGATCCCCCCTCGCCTGACCTGCGACGTAGTGGTTCGTCTTCTCTCCCGAACTATCCTCTTTGCGCCCCCAGTTCGCAGGCCTTGGGTACCTTCCTTTTTTTTCCTTCTTCTCAACGCGATCCCACCACGGTCTTGCCGTTTTCCTCTTCGCTTGCTCTTCGGGGTGTGAAATGATTATCGTCCTCTTGACCCTCTTCGGGGCTTCTGGCAAGTTGGGCTGGCAGAAATCTTTCCTGGCGGACGATTTCTCCACTGGTGTTTTTGTATTGCGTTCCTCTTTTCCCTCTCCGCTTGATCGTCTCCTCGTAACACTTATACCGTCTGTGCCCCTGGCGGTTGTTGAACGAACTTGTCCTTTTTTTCCTCCCCGATCTCTCGCCAGTTTCCAGCGCCTTTTTGGTCGCCTCCCCATGTTTTTCTTGTCCGTAGCGCTAATTCTTTCTCTGACCTTTTAGCCACTCGACGTTTTAACCCCTTTTCTCGAGGTCTCGGCCGTCTTCTCTCTCACTCAGCCGGTTGCGTTGCGTTTGGGGGCCTTTGGAAGATGTCGGGCTGAATCACCCCCCATCTCGGGGAACCTTCTCCCTTTTAGACTTTGGACCTTTTCTTATAGTAGGTGCCGGTCGTCTTTCGAACAATATCCTGTGTTCTGAAAGAAGGCGCTATTCCGAGCATCCGGCCTGCTTTGGTTCTTTTTTTTTTTTAGAGGCCGACCGTCTCCTCTTGATGAAAAACTTCTTTTTTTTTTTTTTTTTGTCCCTTTTTCTTTTCTTATGACAGTGACTCTTTGTCGTTCGGCCGTTTTGTCTTTCCACGACGTCTACCCAGTTCTCCCCTTTTTTAGCCCCTTTCCTCTTTTTCCACGTTACGGTTCCCTATCGATATAGAGCCCCTGCGTACCTGTCTGCCCCGCGATCCCCTGTAGTCTATATGCCAATGATCCCTTCCCCGCTGACCGAACGACTTTTCCCCGTTTTTTTTTTTGTGTGTTTGTTTTGTTTTTTCCCAGCTTTCACCGGCGTTAGAGACGGTTTTCCCCTGGACTCGATCGGCTTGTCACCTTGATGTTTCCCCGTTTTCCGGGCATTTTTTTCGTCCCCTTCTTTCCCCCCCACCCTCGTTTGCGTAGCTGGAAACGTCTTTTCACTGCCAGTCAAAGCCGTTCGCCCCTTGTAGGACCCCGGGCCTTTCGATTGTTTTCGTCGAGTTCGGCTGCATCTGCTGATTATTGGTTTCGCACTCCCCTTTTCACGTTGACTTTACACAAGGCTTTCTAGGGATTTTGTAGAAGGCCGCACGTTCTAACAAAATTATTTTTCGAATTTGTTTCTTCCCTTTTCCTGGCCTTTCCCTCCTCCGCACTTCATTTTGGCGAGCAAGCAGCTCGGCCGCGTTGGTGGTAACTTGGGTCGGGTTTTTTTTAGTTCCGCGATTGGCCCCCTTCCTTTAATTTCTCTTTGTGGGCGGACCTCGTTTCTCCCCTTCCGCCCAATTTCTGCCTTTCGTTTTCTCTAGGACATTTCCTTCTTCATTGACCGCCCTGATATCCCCGGGGCATTGGTATGAGGCTTTCTGCGGTCACGTTTCCCTCTTTCCCTTTTCTGTATTGCGGTAAACGTCACGATTGCGCCATTCCATTTGGTCCCCTGTTTTTCGAGGCTCGCGCCCCCCCTCCCCTACACGCTCCCCTACATTCCCCTCTCATCTTCGTTTTCTCCGGAAACTTGCCTCCCGAGCTTGATTTGACTTTTGAATCGGACCGGAAATTCACGTGCGTTCTCCGCGTTTTTTTTCGGGCCGACCTGCATCTTCTTGCGCTTGCTTTGTCGATTGTCGGTGCCCAATCTTCCGAGTTCTGATGTGGAGTTGTCCTCTTGGTAAAGCGTTCTAGATTTCTAGGCGGGCTTTTCGCCGAGTAGTTTCCTCTTTCGGTGCACCTGTTTTTTTTCTTTTCTTCCTGTATTAGAGCTCCGTGCTTCGAGCCCCGCCCCTGTCTCTCTGTTGGCCCCTTTTGTCCTGGCCCCCTTGTAGCTTTTTTCGTTGCGGGCTTTTTGTGGATTTTTCTGTCCTGAGATTTTTTCTTGGTAATTACTTTTCTTTTTTCTCCCGTAGATCCCCTGGTTTCATCTCGATTCTTGGTTAACCATCTTCGCGTTTTTCCCCCCCGGAACCCTGCAGCTTTCAGTGGGATTGTGTGATCTTTCCTGTCTTCTACTGCCGCCTGGCTTGATTTTCACTA
>Ga0179593_1590925_pt1 | contig 15331 bp, 17 predicted proteins | sample CZODoug2_1_08_16_FD_185931 | JGI IMG/M metagenome (GOLD analysis project Ga0179593, IMG submission 185931) | Vadose zone soil fungal communities from Angelo Coast Range Reserve, California, USA - CZODoug2_1_08_16fungal (PacBio error correction) | ecosystem: Environmental > Terrestrial > Soil >... | reverse complement strand
TGGACCCTCCCCTGTCTCCCTGCTTTGAACGACGACCCCTAATCAATCTCCAGAGTGAAATGAGTTGGACGATGTGATCCCTTTCATCTGACCGCTTCGCAAACCCCTTTCCTTATCAGGTTTTTTTTTTTCCTCGGAACTTTTTCCTTTCAAGGCCCTTCTTCTTCCCGGTAAATTCTGACTCCTTTTAGGAGTTTCCTCATTATTGTTAGTGCAATAGTTTTCCTTTGCCCCTTTTCTTTTTTTCCGCTTTTATGCGCAACTTTCTGACCGACCGCCCGGATGAACAAAGCTTTCACGCCCCTTCCTTTCATGAAGGCTTGGCTGTATTTTTTTGTTTCCCCCCCCCAAGGACTGGAGCCTTTTCACTGCGGCGTTAATCGACTGATCTCTCGGACGACCAAAACTCGTGCTTTCATTCTTTTCGCATACCAGCTTAGGGATCGATTGAGCTTGTGCCCCCTGCCCCCTTTGGCTCCCTCCGTTCCCCAAACGCCCCGACTGGGATGACAGGGCGATGACTTTTTCCCTTCCATTGAAGGTCACTTCGCCTTCACAGCCCCCTGGGGTGGTCGCTCCTGTTTACCCCTGCTTGCGATTCCCGCAAGCAAAATTTCGCCAACCGGCTCTGTTCCTTAAATAACCCCCCGGCCCCCCGGCCCCCTACACCTATCATGGCAAGCTTTGATTCATGTTGTAGGAATTTTTTTTTTCGATCCCCCTTGGTTAATTCGAGCCACTTTGCCTTGCGTTTTTTTTTCTCTCGTGCGAGTGGCAGCATTTTTATGTCAAACGGCCTTGACCGTACTTTCCCCTCCGCTCGGTCCCCTGCAGATTCCAAATGTTCGGTCACAGGTCACTTTTAATTTTGGCTAAGGGAGGAATCAGATCATCTGATGGCCCCCCAACTCCTTTTTTTTTTTTTGAATTGTTCGGTTGCTGTTATCCGCGGATAGGAATAAATGGTCTCCTCCGTAGTCACCCTTTTTCCCGCGGCCATTCTTATTGTTGCTCCGCAGCGCCGCAAGGCCCGCGTTGAACAGCTGCTTCATGACCCAAATCCCCCTACTGGGGGCGCGGCCGCGCTCGTCGCCCCCCCCCCCCAGAAGGTTTCTGTCCTTCTTCGTGCCCCTTTTAGCGCAGGGTACGGTCTCATGTTGAGACTTTCACTTCCTTCGAGGTTTCCGCCCGCAATCCCCCGTCCCACTCCCCCTCGTTTCGAGTTCTCTTTTGAAGCGTAAACGCTTTGTTGTTGCCGGCGCCAGCTCCGGATTAACGCCGTTCCCCGGAATCAGATTTTCGCTCACCCTCTTGAGAGTTCTCCCCCTCGGCCCCTTTTAAGAAATCCTAGCTTCTGCTGGCGAGCTGTCACTGGCTTCCCGGCGTTAGGCCTATCGGCACCCATCATCATGAAAATGCCGACACCCGCCCTTTTGGGTGCGTCTCCCCCACTCCCTTTGGCCCGCATTCCTCGTTTTGCGTTATAGAATTGATTACTCCGCGCAGCTGACTGGTTTTTTTTTTCTCCGACGGATTCTTTTTGTGGTATGGAATTGGTCTGCGTTCGCTCACTTATGGATGTCGGTCTTGACACTCCAAAAGTTAAGGATACAGGCGTAAGTCGTTTTACACAGCCGCCTCGTAAGGTTACCGTATCCAGGGTTCGATTCAGATTAGGCTCTCCGTTCGTACGGATTTTGCTCAGGGGGCCGCAGAACTATCTCGACTCCACAAGCTTGAATGCCATTGGCTAAGAATGTTTCACCGCAAAGGGTAAACCTTTTCCCCCTTAGATTCAGGTCTCCTCTCCTTCAACCCTTTCTCAGCGAGGTTTATCCCTTATCTTTCTTTCTCTCATCGCTTCCCGAACCCGAGTTTTTTCGCACCACTCGATATGGTCGGGCCCTGTTTTTCTTGATCCCGAGGTACGTTTTCCGTGAGAATCGAGTCCGCCGCCTCGCCGCCGGAAGCGCCTCTTTCTTTCTCTTTTGCTGTTTTTACGCGCTCTTTTTCCCGCGCCGTCCGTCATTTTTTTTCCTCTCTCAAGACGGCCTCCCAAGCTTGCCAGATACTGTCTCCCCCATGCTCTCAAATTCGTGAGTGATGATGCCGTCGCGGCGGAGCCCCTCAAGAAGGACATTGTTCACTGGTTCCCCTGGGTCGTACGACCCTTCAAGCTCCCCCTTCCACTCTCTCGTGCATCCTTCTTCCTAGCCACAGCTTGTGGACCATAACCTTGGGCTGGGTTTTCGGCCCCTGTCCTTTTACCTCTGCTCTGTTTTCCTAACCCTTGAGACGGTTTCCAATGTTTGCCCATCGGATTCGATTGCCCCCCTTCTTCTCCACTTCCTCCCCTTTCCAAGATGTTGCAAAGCCCCCCTATGAGTAGTTTTTCCGCCCTCAACATCACAGCAAGTCCTCGTTTTTTAATCTAGTCCCCTTGATTGGCAGTCGCAGCAGGCGTTTCGGGGACGGTACGGTGCTGCCGTTGACCTTCTGCCCTCGTACCGCCACCCGAGACCCGATAATGGCTCTCCCTCTTTCTCTTTGATTCCGACCGCTCTCGCACCCCCTAGAGCACTCTTCCATTTTCTCTTCCCCTTTTTTCCATCGCCGCGTGCTTTGAATTCGTGCCGCCTCTCCAGGCTCATACGGATTCCCCGCGACTGGACGCCCTACCGCACCCTCCGGAGCCAGAAAGGTGGAAAACTCGGCATTGCCCTACAGCCCTAAGGATAGCACGATGGACAATTGTCCGCAGATTTTCCTACGCCCCCCTCCCCCCTCTGCCTCCCTTGGCCCTCCCTGTCGCACTCCTTCTTTCGTACACAAGGTAGCCAGTTTGGTTCGTTTATTCCCCTGTCTTTCTTCAGTGGGCCAGATCCTGTTTGAGAGCATTGCGATCTTCGGAAACATTCATCCCTTCCAGCCCTTCTCCTTGAATTTGGTTTTCAGATTTGGCATGCCGCCCGTCAGGCATACTTGTTTCACCTTGACCCGCTAGGACATCCCGCATAATTCGCACTTTTCAGGTCCTTACGACCCCCTGACTCAAACTATATTGAGTCCTGCATTTCAAGAAGAGAGAGGCCTCCTCTATCTTTTCCCCGCCTTCTTCATCACCCTGCAGCACGGCCTTCACTTTGTTTTGAGTTCGAAGGGCATACACTTGGAGCTCACCACCCCCTTTCCCCAGTTTTTTCCGGAAGTGGCCCCCTTCGTGCTTGTCTGTGAGGGCCCCCCTTCCCCCCTCCGCTTCTCACCCTGCTGCCTATTTCGGTCATACTCCGCTACCAGAGTTCTTCTCTTTCCACTATCCGTTGTTTGTTGTTTCTTTGATTGGCGCGCCCGCCCCCGCTGTCTCTTCTTTCATACTTCCCCTCATTCTGATCTGCCTCCAGAAGTGTTCACATGCAGGGTTCTCCCCAGACACGTGATCTTGCCCCAGCTCAAACCCATTGCACTTTTTTTTTTTCTCTTTCGCTCTCTTTAACTCCTCGGAAGGCATGCTCTTATTCTCAATTCTGACGCATAGATCCGTAAATTCTGTTCTCCTGAACCTCTTTCACGACTCCCCCTTTTTTTTCCCCTTTTTTCACCCTTTGCGGCTTGCCAAATGACAGCCACTTCGTCAATTGCGCTGGGTTGCTGGAAGTTCTGCCTGTTTTCCCCTGGCTCTGCAGCCTGGATTTTTTTCTTCTCCTTCCCCCCACAGACTTTTTTTTCTCTCTCCCCTTCACCAAAAATGGGCTTGTTTTGTAAGTAGAGGAGAGTTTTTCTTCACAGCTAGGGATCTCCCCCTTGAGATTTTGTCCAGAGATCCAAAATCCTGTAGGTCTGAAAGGGCCATGGCAGGGTGAGTTTGTTAACCGTGATCGTTTCCGCCTTTGTTTTTCTCGGGTCCCTATGAGACTGATGGAGAAAGATTCAAACTCCTCGGCGATGGGCCGCGCCTACTTTCGCAGTTTTCTTCCCTCAGTTTAACCTTTCTCCCCTTCGGCAGACCCGTGCAGTAGGAGATCAAGGGCATCTATCTGTCTCCTATCATCGTCCTCTCTGTTCTTGGCCTCTTTTTCACGGTAGTAAGGTAGCCAGCTTTTAGGAGACTCACTTTAAGATCAAATGCCCCGTGCCCTCAGCCCCCCCTTTTTTTCAGCTATTATGGCTGAAGGCCTTTTTTTCCAACATATATAGGGTCCCTGGTTTGATTTCAAGCCCCCGCTTCCTTCTTTAACTCCCTTTCTCAGCTTGGCCCAAATTTCTGCGCTCCCCCCCCATTTTGTGCTTTTCCAGCTTTACGCTTACGGCCCGAGTGAACTTACGGGCCCCGTTAAACCACTAAATACTACCTTTTGGTCTTTTTCTTTCTTCTATCCAGTTCGTAGAGCGTGTTTCTGAGTTATTGATTATAGTCTTGAAGCCTCTTTTCCCTCCCCCCATTTTTTCCCCCCCGCCTTGCTACGGCCTCCTTTTCTTGTTTCCGAGCTTTCGAGAGAAAATTAGATGCGTACGAAAATCCCTGCACTTGTTTCGGCTAAAGTTTGCGAGATTCGGTCGCTTGTCCTTCCGGATTGTCCAAGGAATCACGTTTTTCGCGGTTTTTCACCCACTTTTTGCTGGCTTATTTCCTTTTTTTTTGTGACCCTTCAGATTTAAAGAAATCCACTCTCTTCGCAGGCTGCGATTGAGAAACTCGATTCCCAACGTCAGTAGCTAGAGAGCCTTTTCCTCCCCATTAGACCACCGCCTATTGGTGCTTTTCGTGCCCCCCACTTTTGGTCGATTTGTTTTTTTCACTCTTCTGGTAGTAGAATGTAGAATTGATAACACCCGCTCTCGATTGTTCCTCTTTTGCCGCCTCTCTTCGGCCTCTTTGCATTTCCATGCCGTAGCCTCATGGACTTTTCAGATGGTCGTGAATATATGCTCTTGCGCCCACTGCGCCTTCTCGTCCTCTGTAACTTTTCGTGTTGGGACTTCCATCTAATTAGATACAGCCCCGCTTAGGCGAGCATACCTTTCTTTCCCCTTGGGGCTCAATTCGAGCTCTCCCGCTTGTCTTTCCCCCCCACCCTCCAAGAAGACTCGAGCGGTCGCAACGCTACTGCACATTTCGGATTCGCCTCTTGTTTTTAGTCTCCTACTTTCCCCCACTTACTTCCCTCCAGAGTGGGGCGTCTGTCCCCCATCGATGCGGTGTCGGCCTCGGATGTGCAGCTTTCTTGTCTTGGCCTCTCTTACTGCGCCCCTTCTCTTCTTCGCCTTTTCTTGAGCTCAGCCCCGCTGGTGTTTTACGCCATGAATTGGTTCTCATTCAGCGCTATCCGGATTCTCCTGCAACAACGACCTCTTTCTTCAGATCTGTTTTTGCAATCTTGATTTACCATAGAGTTAGTGATGGTGATTGTCCGAGATTTTCGAGAGTTCTTCTCCCAGAAATGCGCGGCCCCCTCTCTCTCATGGAGAATGCAGGAACCTGAACTATAAAGATACCCGAAGAAACTCTCCCGCGTTGGGTTTTGTATAAGAAGTTACTCGTGTAGGTGGGCGGTTCGCGGAAGCTGTTTCCCTCTCCTTTAGTTTTTTTTAATCATTCCCGTCAAGTGTTTGCATACGTTGAGACCATTTCTTAAGCCCCCCTGGGCGCTTTATGTTGTTCATTCACACTTTCTCCCTTTCCCTCCCTTTCCCTCCTAGCTTCCTGTCTCCCTGAAAGAAATCTTTTCGCCACCCAATGAGGCGGGAGCGTTTCGTTGATCTGCCCTTTGCAGGCCGCCGCCGTTGGCTCACCTCCTTCTGCCCCTTCTCTATGCAGCTCGAATGTCGATCTGGCAGATCATGTCCCGTGATTTTCCCCTCTCCGACCTCCCTCTTTTCCTTCCTTTCGCACTTTTTTTGGTGGACAATAGACTGAGGTGGCGATTTCATTCGTGTCGACCCATTTACAGGCCTCAGACAGGATCCCTCACTTTTTATCCCTCCCGGTCCATATTGAAACGCCTTTCATTCTGACATCTTCTGCTTGGCGAGTGTTTCCTTCTCGCGCCCCCCCTCCCTCCACCTGCTTTCTCTACCAGGTTTTTAGGTGAGGCTTTGTTTCCCATTCCCGGAGACAGTCCTTCGGCAGGCCGCATCCTCTCGCAAGATCCTTTTGACCCCTATATTCTCCCAGTCCCCTCCCTTTTCCCTCCAGCTTTCAGATTTGGTAAGGGACCGTAACGGCTCCTTGTTCGGTTCATCGTCACATTGACAACCACCTCCTCAGTCCTCCTTTCTCACTGAACTTTTTTCTCCTCAGCCCTTTTCCCCCTTTTCTCCTCCTGAAGAAGAGCATCCCCCCTTCCCGGGGGTAAGCGACTTCCTGAAACAACTGCGTGGTCCTCCTTTGAGCTCCTGTGTTGATCCTATCCTTTCCTTTCCTTTTGTCCCCTTCCTAGCCTTGCCACTGGCGCGATGAGCCGTGATTTTCTTCCCACCATTCCTCCCACGGTTTGTGGTTCAGCAATATTATTTTTTCGGCCTTTTTTTGACCAATTCTAGTTTTCCTCCTTTGTTGTTTGTGAGGAGTTCCGGCGCGCCCAAACGTTTTCCTAGAAACCCATTTCCCTTACAGCCTTACTCTCTGCTTCCATGCAGGGTTGCCGAAGTTGAGCACGTGGATGCCCCTGCTAAGTCTTCCCCCATTTTTACATTTCTCACGTATTTTCCAGCTCGTTTCCCTCGCGGCCTTTTTTTTTCTAGGTTTCTGCCTCGAAGTTTAAGTTCCCAATTTTTTTGCCGGCGAACATAGTTCTGAAATTTTGCAAATTATTGCTTCTTTGCGTCTTCTTTTTTTTAATGATTGCCGCTCCCCCGACCCCTTTTTCCTTCCCCGGCTTCTCGCCACTTCGTCAAGCGCCTTCGGCTTGAAGTTCTGGCCTGTTTCGCTGCGTCCTCCCGGCAACCCTTTTTCCCTTGGAAGACGAAATACTTGTTCCTGCGGCTGACCCCATACCTCCCCCCACCTGGTGTACGTCTCTTAGAGCCTCTTATTTCTTCTTTTTTTCCCCTCACCTCAGTCATGCCGCGGATGCCCTTTTTTCTTTTGCTGCGGACTTGGAAAGCATGGGGTATTTTTGGCACCCCTTCTTTCCTGATCTTCCCTCGCTTTTTTCGGCTCCCCTTGTCTCCTTTTTTCCTACGCATTTCAATCCCCCGGGATTTGGCCTGCGCCTCCCCCACGGCCAGGTCGGAACCGAAACGTACATGGCCCTCTTACTTTTTGCTTACCTTCTTCCCTTCTCCAGAGGGCACTAATCGAGCCCTGACTCCATTCTCGTATTGGTTCATTCTTAGAACCCAGGACTTTCTTCCGGCAACCCGGAGGCTTGATCCGCCATGAGATTCAATTGCGGCTCCCTTTTTTTCTTCTTTTATTCTCTTCTGATCCCATTCTCGTCCTGTGAAAATAGATAGGGCTGAGTGATGAGCATCTTTACTCAGGGTTAAGCAATTTGTCCTTTCCGAATGTCCCCCACATTTCAAAGCGAGCCATTACAGGGTGTGATGTCGGTCCATCCAGATTCCCCCCTTTTGAACCAAGTCACAGCACCTAGGTTGATTTCCCCCGCTGTTCTATTAAGTAACCCCCCCCATTTCTGCAGTCGTCGAGTATTCTCTTTATTGAGGTTGCAGCACTTCCAATTTGCTGCATGGAATAGGTAATGTTTTGCTTTTTTGGGACAAGTTATGGATGGCCAGGGCAGCCAAGAGAAAGACATTCAGATGAGTCTTTTGAAACCTACTCAGCCTATTTATCAGAGATCGTTGGAAAGAGTCTCGTGCTCCCCTCTCAAGCAGAAGTACCAAGTGATATAGCTCTCTACCTTTTTTTTTCCTTGTCTGTTCCAGAGGGGTCGCACAGCTCAATGTACCAGCTCTGTCTCCAACCGAGAGTTTTGCAACCCGAGACAGCTTCGGAGCCTCATGTCTTAGATCCATCCTGCCGAATATAGGGTGCGTTCGCCCACTTCGGCTGGAACCTTACTGACTTTAATCCGGACCGCTGTATATGCCTTTTTGCCCCCCCGATTTTTTTTGATTTTCTGCACGCTTGGATGTCTCTTTGAGGGTGGCTTGTAAATTGCTCAAAAATTCCTTTTCCCCAGCTTCTATAGCAACCCTTTATCCCAAAAAGCCGGCTCGACGTAGAGCGTCCGGTATAACAGTCTCTTTGTCCGGGCAGTCTTTTTTCCCCACTCTTCGTTCATCCAAAAGGGGGGTGCCCCGCTTCTTATTTCTAACCCCGTCTTCTTTTTTTTTCTTTGCTCTCCTTTCCCGACCCTCTGCGCGGCATTTCCGAAATGTTACCCCCAAGAAGCCTTCTCAGGTCCACGCTATGCCAACATTCGTCACAGTACGCGGGGATTTATTCATCCGCGGGTCCGTCTTTTACTCCTCATCTAGTACCCTAGTTGTGTCGCTTCCACCATCACTTCAACCCTTCTTTTTGAATCAGAGTATAAAGCAGTGCCTCATGAGAGTTTCGTCATAGACGACCAGAATCTCTCCTTTTTTTTTTATTTGGTCGAGTAGAGACATCAACCCAACGATTTCTAACAAATCAGGATTAGGGAAAACTTGGAGGTAATAGAGTCTTTTCTTTTGAATCCCACAAGACTCTTAGGTTTGAGATTCACTATCTCTTTTCAACGCAGATTACATCCTGTGAGAGTGGGAGTTTTTCTCAAGCCCAATCTTTGGAGAGCTACTTTTTCAAAATGCGAGTCCCGAACATTCCATAGAAAATTTGCCCTATAAGAACATAACGATCTTTACTCCCCCCACCCCCACAATTGTGTTGGATTACTTTAAGCGTATCGTTAGTCAGAATCTCAACCCCCGTTCGCTTCATGGCAACATCCCTCCCATCCTCCACCTTTCATACCCACTGTGTCTGATGGAGGTCGGAGAGGCCATGTCTGTATAATGTCCACCTACTTTTTGTAACTCCACTTTGGGCAGAACTTCGCTCGCTCCCCAGTCCGATTTAACGATGGAACCCCCCCAATCCTTTACCACAATCCCAAACCTAAGCGGGATAGCGTTCTTCCGGTGACGTCCCATTGCACTCTCCTCCCACCCCTGCACCTCATGTCCTCTGGTCTCCTTTTTCCCAGACGTATCGCCCCTGTCATCGTTTTGCTAGCCCTGCCCTCTTTATCCCCCCCAACCTCCTAAGGTCCTGTCACCCCGTCCCTAACCCACGACCAGCTTCCATTTGTCCGTGCTTTCCCCCCGTTTACCGCTATTAGCCCCCTTCCGCGCCCTACTTGTCCACCCCTCCCCCCCCATCCTCTCTCCTCCCCCCCCTTCAACTTCCCTCCCCTCACTACCTCTCTCTATGTCGTGTTTCTGGTCCCCCCTGTCGTCTCCTTCTCCTCCCCTCTCTGGTTTCTACCCCTGCCGCCCTAGCCCCACTTCCCCCTCCTTTCTTCTCATCGATTTCCGCCACCCTGATCCTCCCCCCCCCCCCTCTCTTGCGCTTTCGAGCAATATTTTTCCGCCTTCTCTTTCTTCTCCCTCCTCCTCCGGCGCATACCATTCCTCCTCTTTGTCCTTCTTCCCACTTCTTTTTCCCCTTCGCCTGCCCACCCACCCCCCCCGTACCCTCCCGTCTGACGTTTCTCCTGTCGCCCCCCGTCCCTTATTCCATCCCCTACTTCGACTTCACGCAAGCCGAACCTGGACCGTTCCGCTTCACTCGCCCTTTTTCTCCTTTTCGCCCATCGCCTATACTGCTTCCCTCGCTTTCTGATTTCTCCACTGCCGCCGCCTAGACCTTCCTCTCTTCCTCTTATGCCTACTCCTCCCTCGGCCCTCCCCTGCTCTCCCCCTACATTCCCTACGTTCTTTCGCACTTCTAACCCCTCTAACCTCTCTCCCCACTGTTCATTACTCTTGTGTCGCTTGTCCCTCCGTCTCCCGCCCCTTTCCTCGTTTCACCCTCTGTCTACCCCTTCCTGCCACGTACCCCCCCCGCCCTCTAAGTCCTCTCTCCCGCTTTCTGCGTTCGCCCCATCCCCACCCCCCGTTTTCATCAACGTCCGTTCCCCCCTCCCTCTGGCCCTCATTCCCCTCGCCATCCCGACTAGTTAGCCTCACTTCCCCGGTTCTCCCGCTTCCTCTGACACTGTTCCCCCTCCCTCTCCGCTAGCCCCATCCTCGTCTCGACCTGTCCCCCCCAAAGCCCGCACTGCGTTCCCGGCTTCGTTACCTTCTTTCTCTTGGTGAAACTGTTTGAACCTTGGAGAACATTGTTAAGTGCCTCTCTGCCCCAATTCTGTTCCAACGGTGGCCAGCGCCCTCCGTTCGTGCCTCACTTTATTCCTACGTATGGATTTTTTCTATTTTCTCGGCTTGGCGGCTTTGTCAATTGACGGAAATGCCTTTATCCATCCCTATGCCACTCGCCGAATGAGCAACAACCCCCAGCTCGTCGAACCCCAGGTCCTAGCTTTTGATCTTTCCCCCTTTCGCCCCTCACTTTCTTTAAGGTTCAGAAACACTTGATGTAGTCCGCGTTCACTCCTCCGAGGTGGTAGACTGGTGCGAACCCCAGGCTACTTTGAGTGTACTTTCTTCGCAGTCCCCCTTTGTCAGAGGCGATCCACGGGTTCCCACTAAATGCATTGCCCGAATTCCCCATCATCCGCGGAGGCGCCCTGTTTTACGGATTTACGTCCCAAACTGACCCCCCCTTTTTTGTCTTTTGTTCTTCGCTTGTACTCCCCCAGGGACTAAAAGGTTGGTTTTCTTGGTAGAAGTCCCGAGACAGCGATTTCGTTTTCCGGCAGGCTCGCCAGTCATGGTTGTATTGCATTCTTCTTCCCCCCCCCAGAAACTTCGTCCACTTTAGATTGGGAAGAAGCCTGTACCCCCCGGAGATTGTTTGGTTCATCTATTCATGACAACCTTTTCGATCGTCCCGCCTAGCCTCTATGTTCCCTTTCTTCTACTGTCCCCCCCTTCCCTCCCTTTTAGTCCCCGGCTGTTTGTGAAGCGGTCGCCCGGTACGCGCCTTCATGCGCTACTGCCGCCCGGAAATACGTGAGAAGTGCCTCCCGGGTTTGAGCGGGAGCCCTGATAAAGTTTTTTGTTTTCACCTATTCTTTCGGGGTTTCCCCAGGTTAGGAGGAATTCGTTTCTTCAAGTATTTAGCTGTCCGACAGAGTTGGCTTTTCGCTATATTTCCCCCCCCCCCCCCCCCCAGTTGTTGAGTTCTATTGGGCAGACACGCGGCCTATTCCTCGAAAATATATTGGCCAAAAGAATTCAAAGGAAAGCCGATTCGGCCCTTTCACCTCCCCTTTTTTCCTTTTTCGCTGCCTTCTTGCCTCCCCCTTCAAGTATCGGGCGCAGTTTTCGCCGCTTCATCGAGACCTCTCGCGGAAGGCCTCCTCGGCCATTCTCTTTTTGACAAGAGAGTTTCATCCCCCCCCCCTCGGTCCCTCTTTTTTTCCTTCTGCCCTTTTACATGCTGTTTTTTTTCACTGATTCAGATGACCGACCAATGCTGCCGTGGACGGCTTTGAAAGCGACGCCCACTTTCAATGAGATTGGGCGCGCCAGTTATGGAATGTCCTCATGTTTTCCCTGCCGGCCCCCCTTTCGCATCCCTGAAGGACAATAATGTCTCGAGATGACCCACCCCCCTCACCAAAATGGGATAACCTTCTTCGTACCCTCTTGATCTTTCCTTCCCTCAGGATCCATCTTGGGCTGGCGAGGTGGTAAACACAAAAAGAACAAAAAAAAAAAAAAAACAAACAACCAAAAAACCCCAAAAACCCCAAAAAGGGGGGAGGGGGGGTGGGGTTGGGGGGGTGGGGGGGGGGGAGTGGTTGGTGGGGGGGTGTTATAGTTGTGGTGGTTTTGTGGGTGTGTTTCCGTGAGGGTGTTTCCGCGGGGACAACCTATCCCTCAACACCATACCCTACACATATCTTCATAAACCCACCCAACCTACACAACCCAAAACCACAAAAGATTAAAAAAAAAAACAAAAAAAAAAAAAAAAACCACCAAACCCAAAACCCCACACAAAAAACCTCAAAAACAACAAAACAAACAAAAAACAAACACAACAAACACCACAAATACAAACAAAAACATAAAAAAAAACCAAAAATAAAAAAAGAAAAAAAAAAAAAAACAAAAACAAAAAAAAAAAAACAAAAAAACAAAACAACAAACACACAACAACAAAAAACAAAAACAACCACAAAAACTCGCGCAGCGGGAGGCCTGCTGGAACTCGGCCCCTTTCTTTTTTTTTTTTGGAACCCCTTTTATTGCCCCTGCGTGCCGTTGCCGGGAGCCTTCACTATGAGCGATATGGGGAGCAGACCTCCCTCCGGCGTGCTGCATAATCCCCTCGTGTCTTGAAAACTAAAGACCCCCCTTCCCTTCCTAGTTTTTGCTTTGGTCGGAGATCCCAAGCGTGTCCATCGATCGAATGATCGACATTCGCTAGCTGTTTTGTTTCCTTTTTCTTTTGTCTTTTTTTTTCTGGACCGGTCATTAAGACCCCTTATCCCGCGGCTTCTGCCGCCCATTTTGATCAACTGGTCACCCCTTTTTGTACTTGCTTCTTTTTCCAAAGTGAGTGACGGCTACCCGCTGGCAAAATCCTTGGAAACTCTTTGACCTTTGCTGAATGCGGCCCTAGGTCCTTGTCATCCTTCGGGACCAGGCACCGCCGCCACAGGAGGGTGATTCCGGTACAGACCGCCTATGGAACGCGTCCCCCTTGCTTCCCTGAGAGAATATTTTTAAATCCCCGTGGTGGCGCGGCGCTGCTATTAAGCCAACGCCAGGCTCGTTATTCTCCTTGACTAGGCCTTGAAGCTTAGACAAATTTTTCGCTGCAGGTTTCTAATGTTGACCTTGACGAAATTTTATGAGTGGATAGCCCGGTCTTAACTTTCTTTGCCCCGTCCTTCAACGTCCCACTCGATGTTATCGCGTGAGTTACATTTCTTGGTTTTTTTTTTTGCGTCTTTTTCCCTCCCCCCCCCTTCAAGCCAAGTCCCAGGTCCACGCTCGACGCTTTTCTTTCGGCGAACACCAAGGTTGTATGCCCTTGCTAAGTACAGCCCCCGATGCGCAGCCCTCCCCCATCGACTTTCGGCGCTTCGAGCGGCGGAAACTCGATGAGCCAACGGAGAGTACTCCTTAATCCCTATGTCCCTCCTTCCCCCTGGTTCCACTTCCGACCCCCCCCCCTCTATGGTTCCCAGGGTTTGCGAGATGATGAAGTTTTTTTTCCTTCGGACCCTAGATAGAATTGGCGCCACCCCCCCCTGTCTTCTTCTTGTGTCTTGCGTGTTGCCCCTGACCTTCTTTCCCTTCTTGGTCTGGAACTCGTAGCTCGCCCTGACGCTGGTCTTCCCCCCCCCCCCCCCCCCCCCCCCCCCCCCCCACCCCCCCCCCCCCCCCCCCCCCCCCCCCCCCCCCCCCCCCCCCCCCCCCCCCCCCCCCCCCCCCCCCCCGGTCCTAGACTTATTCCCCTCTATTCCTCCCCCCCACCGGTCCCTTACTGAGATTTCCAAGCCGAAGCTTGTGCCCTTAACGGGCCGGCGGTTTTTGGTCGTCCAGTTCACCCCCCTTTTTCGGATCGCGATCTGTTTTCCAAGGTGGAGAGCCTTAGACTCCGCGACTCTGTCGCACCCCTGTGAAACCTCCAAGAAGCCTTGAGCGGTTCGCAAACGCTACTGCCCCCCTTCGTCAGCGATCTTCTTATCAATTCCTTCCTTCGGTCTCTTTAATCACGAACGTTTGTGTCGACCCCATCGATGCGGTGCGGACTTTACCTCTGTTGTGGGCCTTTTATATATCGCCGAGAGTTACTCGCCGGTTTATCAGAGTTTCTCCGCTCTGCGAAGCTCGATTATTTCTTTTTGCGACCCCCAGTGTTCCCCTCTCGGACTGTTTCGACTTTATTGAGTTCAGTACGGCGTAATCGGAGCTGGCGGGCCCCAAACGCGGATTGCCAGCTTTCGTTCCGAAACCCGATTGCGAGTGCGTGAGGTGACCCCGCAGCGATTTTTGGCCTCGAGTTTTTGTTCGACCAGCTTGTCAGGTGAAATTATCAACTTGCGCCAGTACTGAATCAAAACTGTCCCCTTCTACTAACCTGTCAGATACTCGCCGACACGCGCCTACGCTGTTGGCTTCCCTTTCTCGCCGCCGCAACTTTGGTGCATCCCCCGTCCTTTAAGAGGTAGGTCCTTTCGGCGCTTTACCGGCCAATCTCGATTGGCGCGCTTTTGACCCCCAAGTGTTTGCCCCTAGTCTTTGAACAATTGCTGAAGAACTGAGAGCTATTGCCTCAACACTTTTGCGAGGTTTTCCTTGTCATTGATGATTTCGTCTGAAATTTCTCCATTTACATCCTTCTGTTTCCCATTAGTGAGCGCGCAGTTTCTGGGGCGTCCTTTGGTAGGACCCGTTTCCGGCCTGAACCTTCATCCTTACTGACTCGCCGATTTCAACAAAACCCCCGCTATAGAATGTTTCTCTGTCCCCCTCTCCTTTCGCTTTTCCTCTCTCGATCTCTCTGAAATGTTAAATGATTCTTTATTTCAGTTTCAGACACTGCCGTTTATAAGGCGAGGGACATCGCCCGGTGGGTCTCTAGTTCCTCCCCGTTAGCTAGCAGAGAACCAAAGTATAGATACAGCATCTCTTAGGCGATCAGGTTCCCTACCCCCCCCAGGACCTTCCTATTCCCTCCCACCCCATAGTCGCGAGTTTCAGGATGTAGGCTCCCCACCCATGTTCCCTACCCCCCCCCCTCCCCCCCATTTCTATCTCTCGTCCGTACCCCGTAGACAAGTGTGTGTGTATTGGTCAGCCGCGAGGAGCAGTTTTTCGGCAGGCCGAGCTCTCGATCCCCCTTTTTTTCATTCTCCCCTTTAGAACTGTCCCCTTCCTTTTTCTCCCCCCTCTGCTTAAGACGTGTCTTCCTCTTTGGCAGACCTGTCACGGCAGAAATTGTTTTTCAGCCCCGGCGTGACCCCCACCGATCGGCCTCCCTTTTCTATTTCCCCTATGTTTACTCCTGCCCACCCTCCGTAAACTTACTCTCGTTCTAGAACCCTCGAATTTTACGCGATTCCCTTATCCTTTCTGAATTTCCGGGCTGAATACGTTCGCAATTGCTTCAATGGGTTTGAGCTAGCCGGGCCGATCACGCTGGCATCTCATTGCCCCCACCTTTCGGCCCGTTCTTCCCTTATCCGTTCCTCCCCCTTCAATATATCGGAGGAAGAGACAGAGTGCGGGCGCC
>Ga0179593_1399637_pt1 | contig 15332 bp, 16 predicted proteins | sample CZODoug2_1_08_16_FD_185931 | JGI IMG/M metagenome (GOLD analysis project Ga0179593, IMG submission 185931) | Vadose zone soil fungal communities from Angelo Coast Range Reserve, California, USA - CZODoug2_1_08_16fungal (PacBio error correction) | ecosystem: Environmental > Terrestrial > Soil >... | reverse complement strand
TACTTTCCTGGACCCCACGCCTTTTCCCTCCTCCCCCGATGGATACTTTTCTTCACTTCTCCCTGCCTTTCCGACTAAGCCCGGTTTACTGCGACAAAACGCATTCCTGGTACCCAGTTTCAAAACCCAAAGTGGACCACCCCCCATCTCATAATTTTTATCAGTCCAAGTTTAAAGCGTTCGTTTAGAGTATGGTACGACATATTCATTTATCGCCCGTATGGACCGTTCGGTTTGAGCAGGCCGGTTGCCCCCGCTCCTGGTGACCCCACGCTTTCGATCGGCACCTACGGTCCTTACGCGGTTATCCCACCATTTTTTTTTTCAACTTGCAACGCCTCTCGAACTGTTACCCGTTTTTCCACTTTCTTCCCCCCCTTCTTCAGTCTCACTTCTTCTTATCACCACCAAACACCACAAACCAATCACCCCAAACACCATTTGAGCTTCCAAGGCCTCTTCTCCTCTTTTTTAAAGGCTACTTTACACCCATCCTCTTTCCCCAATGCACTTGACGTAGACTTTTTTTGTCGTTTGATAAGTTATCTCCTTCTGGGTATTCGCATCCCGTTTTTAGTTCCCCCCTCCCCAATAATCGTTTCTTTGTGAGAGTCAGGGTCAACTCACATTGACCGTGAGTGGATTGGCTTCATTGAGCACGTGAACGGTTCTTTTTCCCCCCTTCTGGACACACACCTTGAGGGGCTTTCCATGAGCACCCTGCCATGGAAGTGACCATTTTCCCTTTTTCTGACTCAAATAGTTTGCCCCTCACTCTTTTTGGGCAGGTCACGCGTGTTTTACCGATCCCCTGCGATCCTCACACCTCTCCTGTGTCTCGCTGTGCCGGACTTCATACTGTTTTGGAGCTTGTTTTCCGTTACCCTGACTTGATAAGGCGTCGGCAGTATGCGCCTGTTGGTCGCACCTATGAAATTGACCCATTTTTCCCCTTTTGCCTCCTTCCCTTTCCCCTTTCCTTGTGACCCCTCTTTTTTGGCAGCGAGTTTCCTGAATCCTAGTTTCCCTTTTTCTTTTTATTCCCGCCGTCAGTAAGACCCTCTCATTGTGTCCTTTCCCTGACTTTTCTATTTTATCAGTCTCAGCTGCTCCCTTCCCCCCCTTTAACACCCTTTCATACGTACGATATCTGTTCATGCCCCTCCTAATCCCCCTGTTCTTTTTTTAAAAGGTGGCTGTCCCCGCGACTTCTGATTTTGGCCGAAGGTAGAGCTTTCCTACCCCTCTAACACCTGTCTGACACGCTACTTCCATCTGAAACCACCCACAGACACGGCTTACGGGCTCCCCCCCCCCCCCCCACTCCCTTTTTCCGTGATTAACGCGATCATACTCGTTCCCTATTTAGATGTCCAGCTATTGCTTCCCTTCCTAAACCATCGCCCCCCCTCCCACCCCCCATACCTTTTCAAACTGACCCCCCTTCTCCGGCCCCCCCACTGCTTTGACCCCTTTCCCCTGTGTTGATTGGCGCGGGGTACGTTCTGGCGTGTGCCATTGAAGCGCAGTTTTTGCCCGTACTCTCTTTGACCGGGTGATGCTGGTGAATCTCTTTCTTTCACTCATCCCGCCTTTTTTTTCCCCCCCGGGCGTTCTTCTCTGGCGACACCCCGTTTAACCCGGCCCGACCTCCCCCTCTCATGAGTCTTTTCTGTCTATTGCACCTTTGCCAAGCCTTCTTTAGACGATTTCGCCGCCTTGTTTTTGCCCTCGTTGTCCCTTCATGCAGCATTCAGGTGTTGGAGAAGCCTTACTGATGGCACATGTTATGTTTGGAAGCTTTTTTTTTCACCCGTATCTCTACGTCCGGCATGTTTTTCTCCCGTTTGCTTTCCCTCCCACTTGTGCGTCAACCCTTCCCCTTGCACAAGATATTTTTTATTTACGTGCTGTAAATTATTTTTTTTCCGATCCGCGTCTTCCTTGGACTTTTCTTCCTCGTTCTGCGTGTTTCTATTGGTCCTGTCCGTCCGACACACTTCACGCACGTGAATGGGCCGGTCCCATTGAAACTTTTCACATAACGGAGGGTTCCCTGCCTACTTTAAAGCTGCTGCTGGAGTGCCTTCGAGTTCCTTTCTTACCAGAAGTCAATGAAGTTCAGCTTTCCTGCTGCTACCCATGTGTGTGCCATGCCGTTTTTACCATCATTTTTCTCCGAATATGGAGAGGTTTTCTTGATTTATCTCCTTTTCCCTCGCCGTATTTCCCCCCCGCTCCCTTAGTTTTGCCCAATTCCCCTGGCTTTTCTTGTTGGGGTTTTTTTCTGCGCGCTTACGAGGTGATAATGATAATGGACGCGGGCTCCCTCTCCGCCCTCCCTTCCGACTTTTCCCAGCTGCCTGTTTCAAGTTGAGTATCTCATACAAACTTTAAAACTCCCTGGTGTCAATTGTCGGACCCTTTTCCCAAAACAAATAGAAACTCTTTTCCAGGATTGGTTTTAGTTGAATTTTTTTATGGTGAGGTCTTGCGCTTCCCCTCTCCCCTTCGTACCCACCACCACATTCACAACTCCTACATCTCCCCAGCTGTTTTTTGCCGACATCGACCCCCCCCCCCCTTTCGAATCCTTCCATGTAAATATGGTTGCCCCAACCTGTGTTTCCCATATGTTTTTCGTGTCTTCCTTGGTTTCTTGCTTTCTACTTTTTTTTGCGGCGGACTCGGTTTGTCAAGTCGCCTTTCCCTGCAGGGAAGGCGGCCTCTTTTTTCTCTACTCGACCCGGGCTCTTTGTCAGGTGCCTTCGGAATTTGTCCACATGATAGGGTCTTGTGACATTTTTTCCCTAGTTGTTCCTTGCGTTTCACTGGTGGTGAATGGATTTAAGCCCCCTTCCCTTCTGTGACGGTCTCTTCTGTTCCCCTCCTTCATTGTTTGGGTTTTTTTTTACGCCTGATTCGGAACGGAGGAATCTATTCCCCCCTCCCTTCTCTCCTGACCTCGCGCTGGAAAAACCAAAGATCCTGTGCGTCCCCCAGTTTGGTCACCCCCTCGTTCTCCTTTTCGTAGAAGATCTCCACGTCCGGCCTTTTGCCTCCCCCTTCGCGTTCCCCTTATTGCCCTCTCCCCCCCTCCTCTCCCTTTCTGAAAAAACGTTTTTCACCTTTCCTTTCTCCCCCCTTCCTCCGTGGTACCGGAAGAGTATAATAACTTTTTTTCGCTTCGCTCCAACCTGCTTTTTGATTTCTGGAGTTTTTCTTGATTTTACTTTCGACCTTTTTCCCGCAAGTCCGGGCTTTTCCCCTTTTAACACCCCGAAGATCACACCCCCCCCCTGCCCCATACGCCCTTCATGTGTTTTTACCTTTCTCTCCCAGGACCCCCGTGTTAACTCGTTAGGTTTTGATTTTTGACCCTACACTGGACTTTCGCTTTCTTTTTTTTCTGTATCTTCCTTTCCTTTCCCTAGTCCATTTCTTCCTTCTCTCAATATCCAGCGCCCTGACCACCCCCCCCGCCCGTCCCCCTCACTTTCCCCGGTGGTGTTTTCTCCCAGAGGATCGTCACCCGGGGCCTCCTTGCTTCGTCCCCCAGTCCTCCCCCTCCCTTTTCTAATCCGGATGGTACCACTGCGGCACCCCCCACCTTTTCCGTAGGCGCTCCTAAGGTTCCCAGATTTATGGCCTGATTCCCTCCCGCAGTGTTCCGTAGTCTTACCTCTCGTTATTGATCTTTTCATTTCCTTCCCTTTATCACCTTTTCCTTGTGTCTTTTCCGCGATCCCCTTGTCCCCCTCTGGCTCGTGCGCAGCCCCACAGCCAAGCGCCGACCATGACGCGGCATTCTTTGCCCAATACATTTTTTCCCGTCATGTAAAAAACGTTTTTTTTAGCTTCTCTCTTTCCCCCTTGGTCAGGTCCTCCCCTTATTCCCCTTTTAGGACGCGTCGTCCTCCGTTGACCACACCCACTTTTCCTTCGCCCCCATCTTCTGATCGTGTATTTTGATTCTTCCCCCCCTGAATTGCGCCGCTAGTTTCCGGTTCTGCTTGCAACGTTTACTTCGCCTTAACCGATCCTTTCCCCGTCTTTTTCATCCCCTCGACTCGGTGGATTCATGGTTTGGCCGTGTCGGGCGTCGCCAATCGCCCCCTCCCTCCGTCTTTTAAATACCATGTTCGCGTTTTTTTTAAAGCGGCTGTTCTTTGGCCCATTTTCCTTTCTCAATATAAGGCTCCTGCGTTTTCAAAGGAACACGAACTGTAGGTCCCATCACCAGCCCGTCCCAATTTCGCTTTTTGTAATTGTTTTTTAGATTGTGGAAGTTTTTTCTGTCTTTTGACCTTTCTTCCTCGCAGACATTGTGAAGTATTTGATTTTTTCTACCTGGTTCTGCTTCCGCAATTTGTTTTTTTCTCCTTGCCTCAGTGTATTTTTGGTGGGGTTTCTTTTTTCCTGCTCCGTTTAATTGTATTTCTTTTTCCCTCTCTTTTTCCCAAGGTTACACCCCTCCCTCCCCTTCTCTCAATCGTTTCCCTTTCGAGACAAGTGAAGTAGAGGTTCCTTTGGGTCGACGGAGCTCGTCCTATGCGGGAACCCCGCTAGCTGTATGCCGATATGACCCCAGTTTTTTATCTCTTGTTAAATACTTCCCCAACTTCCCGCTCTTGATTCCTCGGTGGAAAACCACGGAAAACTTTTATGAGCCGTTTCCTTTTGTTTCGAGATTCACCCCCTCGGTCTGGACCTTCCTTACTGACCCTGGCTTCTCCCCTTTTTATTTTTCCAATTAGACGGAGCCTCGAATTTTTTGGAAAGCAGACCGTTATTCGCTCTCCCGTAATTTTGCCTCGGAAATGGTCTTTCATTCCGCACGTACATGGCGGTTTTTTCCCCTTGTATTTGGTCTCCCATTTTTAATGTGTATAGAAAGTCTTCCCCTCTTTTTTTGCCCTGCGTCCCCCATCCCTGCATTGTTTTTAGCCACTCTTTGTCATCGGCAGGCATTTGTTTTCACTAATGGCTGGGTCAAATGCTCCCCTTCCATTCCGTTCCTACTTAAAGACCCGGCGACCTCTTTCCAACTTCTCCTGCGCTTGCCGGCGATCCTAATGGTTCTGGACCGGGACCTCCCCCCCCAGAGACGCGTATTTTTTGACTATCTCGTCATGCCGGCTCCCCCTCCCCTGCGTTATACCCCTCCCCTCCACAACTCCCATTTGGTACACATTCGCGGTCCCCATTCTTTCCGGCAGTGCACTTTGGCCTTATGCCTCTCCATATTCCATCTCTATTTTTTTCCCCAACCCATTGTGGGGGGGGGGTTCTGGTTACATCCTTTGGCCTTTTCTTTGAAAACCCTTTTTTCCAGTTCTTTCCCTTCCAGTGGCATCTCGTGTTGTTCGTATCCAGAAATAGGTTTTTAGCCCCGACTCAGTTCCCTCCCGTGATTCCGAACCCCCCCTTTCTGATTCCACTAAAGTAGACCCGAGTTACCGGGATTCGCCCTCGTAAGAATCCCTGGAAAAGTGGTCCTTCATGTATTTTTTTTTTTCACCAGCTTTCAGAATTGTTACCCTCTTTCCTCCTTTTTTTCTTTCAATGCTTTGTACCGCCCCCCCTAGGTGACCTAGCCTTTGACCGTTATGTTCATGCGAATCTGTTCCATGTATCCCCCCCTCTTCTCCCTCCCTCAGTGTTTTTGAGAAGCGATAATCCCCACTTCCTCTTGCATTGGACCTCACCTCATATTCTCGCCGGTTTTTTTTTCAATCTCCAGTGGGACCCTCAGTAGCCAAATCCACTTGGCACCCATTCTACCCCCCCAAGCCTTGCCTCCCCCCCCCCACCTCCAGTAGAGCCCCGTTGAAAGGGGATTTCGCCTCTTGGAGACGCATGTTGAGATTTACTGTCGTTTTTTCATTCAATTCAGCGACATTTTCCCCTTTTCTTTTATTTGCCCCCCTCTGTTGCTTACTTCCATGACAAACAGGGAAACTTTTGCACTCTTTCTGTCTGTAACGGGAACCAAGTGTTCAAGGTATCCCCCTTCCGGATGGGACAGGCGGCCCAGTTCCAATTTCGTTTCTCAATCGCCCTTCCCCTGATCATGCTTGAAGGACAGAAGACCCAGCACCCAGTATTTTTTCCAATTCGTGTGTGCTTCGATTTGGGTTGGAGGTAAGTTATCCCGTCCATTTCTGTTCCCCCTTCGGTCTTTTTTCCCCTATTAGGATGTGGTTTGCTCTAGTAAAGGTACCCTTCAATACTGGTCCGGCATGATTGAGTCTCAGTTCATTTAACTGCGCGACTTGCTGGACAAACCCCTTCTGTCCGGCCTTCCCTGGCCCCCGATGGACTTTCCCGCATGTGACCCCCCCTGTGTCTTCCACCATTGATTTTCTGGGTCACTTTCCTTTTTCTGACTACCCTATATCCAGCCTGGGCGAGACGCCATTTTTGCAGACGAGTCCCTTCTCTACTCTTCCTTTTTCAGCTTCCCCCTCCTTGAGGCTCACTTTTTAGTAGATCATAATGCGTTTCCCCTTATCCATTGATCCGGCCCTCTGCCCTCCCCCTTCATCCTTCCTTTTTCCTTCCTTCCGGAAACTCGTGTGGCAGATCCTCCTTCCCCTTCCTCTTTGATTTTTTCCGTTTGTCAAGTCCGCATCACTCCCCTAGGTGCTTTTCCTCGCCTCTCCCCTGTCTGTGTCCCCTCTCTTCTACTGGGCGGTCTTCCAGTTGGCACCTGTAGTGATCTCTCTCCAAAGCTACCCCGCCTACTGGCCATCCGTTTTGTCTCCCTCCGGTTTTTCCATGATTGATTCTTTTTTTTTTTACGTGGTAGCCTCTTTCCCTCCATACATTAAAACTGATGACAGGACCCAATCAGCAAACCCAACTCCGACGGAGGTCACCTTAGTTTTGAACCCAAGATTTGTCCATGCTTCCACGCGGATCCGAACCTTAGACTATTTCTTGAGTTCGCGCCCCCCCTCCCTGTTCCCCCTTCCTTCCAAAACTGTCTAAGAACCACCCACATCAAATGTAACAGAAATCTCCTTTCAAAACTCATACCCCCTCTTTGTTTTTCTTTGCGTTTTTACTGATGGCGTTTTCCCTTTCCTTCCTAGCCTTGCTTTACTTCAGAATGGTTGTCCCAGGTTGCTGCCTTGTGACATTCTTTCCCCCACTTATCCGCCTACCATGTTTTTTTCTTTACATCCTTTTTGTTGTCTCTTGTTTCCCCATCCCCTTTTCATCAAACCACTCCTCCAAAAAGGAGATGGAGTCATCCTCCACGTTAGGCGACCCACTCTTCCTCGCCCCAGTACAGCGGGTGGCCCCCAACGTCTTTTTCCCTGGTGTCTTTCCTCCTTCCTTTTCCATTCCTAATATGTGTGGGGGCGGGAGGTCAGATTTTTTTTGTGGGCCACCTGAAATCACCTTCCTGGCATACCGGTGCTAGGACCCCCAATTCACCCTATCCCCACCGTCTCCGCCCTTCTTTTCTTCCCCGTTTGAAATGTACGGCCAGAATCCGCGTCCCCTGAGCGTCCTCCGTGTGTGGCCGTATCGGTGATGGTTTGCTCGGCTGCCGGTAGGAAACGTTCATTTACTTTTTTTTCAAAGTGCCCCCTTTTTCCCCCCCGCCCAAAACGGAGAGGGAACGGCCACAGCTTAGTGGTCAGATGCAAGGTCAGAAGTTTTTCTGTTTACTCCTCCCTTTGCGCTTTTTGAAAATTTTTTCCTTACCGGGTCCACCCATCGTGATTACGATATGGATCGGATGGGGCTTCTTGATTTTTCCCGCGCCCGGAGATTCAGCAAATATGCGCTCCTCTTCGTTGATATCCCCCCCCCCAAAACCCCTTTTCTGTCATTCGTTTGTTTTTTTTTCATGGCGCCTTAAGAGTGAGTCATCTCTCCTTCAACTCCCCTTTTCCGCCGTCTTGCCCCTCAGCCGAGACTTTAACACCACAACCCCCACTGCCCGTTTTCAAGGGTGAATCGGATAAGAACCTCAAAATTCCTCTTCGGACAACGGATACTCTCTGAAAACCCCTTTCTCAATTTTCTTCCTCTGTTGGATAGGGAACTGTTTTTGGTTGAGACCAGTTCTTGAGGAAGAACCTTTTTCCCCTTTAAACCAATCCTTTTTTTCCCCCATTCCGTTAATCAACCTAGGTGTGTCTCAGAGAAATTAGATTAATATTACCATGTTACATACGTCATGCCTATTTTTTTTTTCTCCCTGAACGGGATGCGGACTCTTTTTTTTGCTGAGACGTTGTCAGTTTTTTAGCCCTTCCCCCTTGCACATTTTTTTTTTTTTTTTTGTGGGTTTTGTTTTTTTTTTGTGTTTTTTTTTTTTTTTTTTTTTTTTTTTTTTTTTTTTTTTTTTTTTTTTTTTTTTTTTTTTTTTTTTTTTTTTGATTTTTTGGTTTTTTTTTTATTCCTCGTCGGGTCCTCCCTTGATCCAGTCTTTGCCGCCCCTGTTTTTTTTCTCAATGATCTGGTAGTTTTGTCTTTTTCACCAATTTTTTCTTTCTTTCAGTGGGCATCCTCCTTTCTTTCCTAGCGGACTATTTCTTCTCCTCCCCACTCCCTCTGTTTTGTTTTTAGAGATAATGAGAGGACCTCTTCCTCTCATGCCCAACTGTGCACCGGATCTATTTTTCACATTCCCCCTCCTCTCCTTTTTTTCCCTTTTCGGCCCCTTTTCTTTTCTTCCGCATGAAAATACGTTAACCTACTTATGAAGCCTGATCTTTCCATCCCTTCAATCCCTCCCGCCTTTAAGAATTTTGCCCCCCACCCCTTCCCCTTTTCCCTCCCACAAGCATAATTCTGTTTATGAGACGTTCATAAATTTTTGTACCGCTTCCCCCACCCTCTTGAGTCTTTTTCTTTATTTTTGGTCTCTTTTAGTTCATTGAAGCTGGCTATCCCCGCGCACTTGCTCCCCTCCCCCCCACAAGTTCCCCCAGCCCTTCATTTGGTTTTTAACATTCCTTTTGATCCCTTGTATCCTTTTTTGATTTTTTTGATCCTCATTCACACCTGGGACCCCAATTTGTCTTTCGTTCAGGTCGTCGAATCCCTGACCATTCCCGCTTGAATATCTCCACACTCGTCCCTCTTGCCTGAAACTCCTCCCCCTCACCCCGGTCTTTTCCCTTCTCCCCAACTGCCGCGTCTTCTCACCCAGGGCTCACTTCTCCTCGCGAAAATCCCTTCCCATTTGCCTCCTCACTTTTGCTGGCCGGCTTTCCCCCACCCCCCCACTCGTTTTTTTTCCTCCTTTCGCTCTACGGAAGGATTTTCTTCTGACGAATTTTTTTCTATATCCACCCATCACGCATGTTTTCACAAGTAGGCCGTTTACTCGTATTTCCCCCTTTTTTTGCTTTTCTCCCCCCACGTTTGTTTCCTTTAGTCGCACCATGTCAGCGCGATCCGCTTTTCACATCCAGCGGCCGCACGACGTATTTTGGAGCATAAATGTCCCCCCACTTCTTTTCTTTGACTTCTTTACTCCCCCTTTTCCGTTCCGTCCTGGTTATATCTTTCCCCCATCTTCTCCACCTTTTTCCCTGATCCCCCGTGGAATAGTCGCAGGATGAAAACATGAATGCTATAGCGGTCACGCCTGCCCCGCTGTACTTCCCCTCAGTCTAACTTATAATGCTGTTTTTTTACCTTTTGAGGTTTTCAGCCTTTTTTTTTTCTCCCTGGTTCTTTTTTTAACCTTTCTCGAAAATACACGTTTCAACTAAGAGTGTAACTCAACCTGTAGCGTTCTTAAGAGACGATTTTTCCGGACCCTTTTCACCTTTCGTATCTCATGAGCTGCACCCACGACCTCTTAGGCCACGCCCGCCCCCAACAGCATTCCAAAGTGGTTTGTCCCTTTTTTCCTTTACCGTGCGCTTTTTTGCCTTTTCCCTGCCTCAGCGTGTCCAGCCTGGGTTGGAACGAGCATCGAATCGTCCCCCAGGTTGGCGTTGTCGTAAGCGCGGAGACTACTTTTTTTCTCCTTTTCCTCCTTGCTGTTTTTTTGGGTTTTTTTTTGATTTTCCCTAGTTCTGTTTCATTCCCCCTCTTTCCCGGCTCCTTTTTACCCAACCTAAATCGCTTTAAGCCCAGGGTACAGTGGAAAAGGAGGTGCGGGAGCTTGTTTTGCGCTGAATCCTCCCCCCCCCCCCCCCCCCCCCCCCCCCCCCCCCCCCCCCTCATGGCAGGCTGTTTAATACGCCAGAATGTAGATTCACAGCTTCCTTTTTCAACTACTTCCCCATACATGATCTTTGCTGTCGCGGTTGACCCCACTTACCCAACAGTACCGTCTTTTCACGATTCACCACATTTTCCCTGAAGTTCCAATCCTTATGTCCGCCGCAATCTCCTTCCGAAGCTCAAGTTAGAAAGATCACAGTTTTCTTTGCTAGCCGGCTTTAGCAGCAAGGCATGGTCTCCTGGCCTCCTCCCCTCCAGGCTTTCCATTCTCTGGCGGCCCGGCGCCTTTGGTTCCTTTTCTTTTTCATCTTTTTTTTCTCCCGACTTCGACCCAGAAGAGTTATTTGTCCGCCACATGGTCGCCCCTTTTATTTCACCGCGTCCATTCAAAGGCGTCTCCCCCCTTTTGTCCCAGTTTGGACCTTCGCCTTGTTCATGCTCCCCTGCAGTAAGGACAGGAAGATACATGACTTCCCAATTTTGACCTCCCTCCCCCCCCCGGCTCGGATTTGCTGTCGATTTTCTTCTTAGAAAGTCATCCGGCGGTCTACCCTTACGTCCACGCACACTATATTGCCGTCGTTTCCCTTCCTTCTTATCTATCTTCGGTCCCCTACGTGCTAGAGGACCTTTTTTCAGCGCCCTAGAAAGGAGTATTGCCGCCTTTCATCTTATTTTCTCAATTTAGCAACACCCCGTTTTCCAGTCTCCCCTTACGCCGTTCATTGGGGTTTCGTAAAGTCCGCCCATAGGTTCGTCTTCTTGATGTCCTCCTTTTCTGTTTTCGCAGGCCTGACCCCCACCCTGACATTCGCTCCCTGATATTACAAGGGCGTCGCCAGCTTGCTTCAACCCTATGGCAAGTGTCTTATGTCTTCTTCCCCCTTCTTTTGTTCTCCCTGGCCCCTCTCCCTGTGCGTTTTTTTCTCTGTTCTTTTTCCCCAGAGACATCGCATTCGTTCCCCTAGTGGGTCAAATGCGACTCTTGGTTGGCTCTCTCTCTTTTTGGCCTCCTCCTTTGAGATGATCCCCCCCCCTTTCTCGTCTCATGCCCCTCATCCTTTCGCCTTCCTATTTTTCAATCTACCCCCTCATTTTTTTTTCCACCCCTGTCCGGCCGCATAACGCTTTTATCTGGTAAAAGGAGTACCACCAAAGACTGGCCTCACAACTATCCCTCTGGCTCCCCTTTCAGGGACGGTCCGCCCTCGCTTTTGCATTTTTATCGCGGCTCGTTTTCCTCGTTGGGAGTACTTTTCCATTCCAAGCTTTAGCTGGAACCAGTGAGATTCTTTTACCCTATTAGGCTTTCCCCCGTTCCGCCCACCACTACGTAATTTTGCTTCTTAGAACTTGAAAAACGGTTTGCCCGTATCACTCGTTCCATGCGGACCCCCACCTGCTTTTCTTCCGGCTTCTCCCCTTTCCTATATGGAGTTTTCCACGGATCGCTGGCCGTTCCCCTCCTTGGAGTTCCTTAAGTTATGTATAATCCCTGATTGCTCCCATCCTCTGTTATTCTCCTCCCCCCAATACGCAGGTGTTTTTTTCTAGTCCTTTGTACCCCCTTTTTTCGGGCAGGATTTCCTGCCATTGCGTTTTTTGATCGTCCCTTTCCCTTCCAGTTCCTTCTGGCCACACTTTCCTTGAGGCATTTAATGGAAGCAATCCCCTCGCCATGGTGAAAATGAAGGCCTTTCCCCCCTTGTGGGTTCCCCCCCTTACCTCTGCTTTTGTTAAGCCCCCCCTTGCCCTCCTGTGCGAGATACCATGCATGGGATGCCGTTTTTAGCCTTTTTGGCCTTTCTTTTCTTTCTTAATCCCCCATTGTCGTTCGTATCGTCTTAGATTTTATCCTTTGGACCTTTTCGAAAAGGCTTTGATTTCCTTAAGGAACCTTTCAACCCCCTTTAATACTGATTTTACTTTATGTCACGGAAAAGATTTGGTGTTCCTCTCTCTTTTCCACCTTCTTCCTGACTGTTTTAAGTTTGTTGTTAGTCCAGCCCACTAAATATTTTTGCGACTCCTTCTTCCCCGATCGGATCCGAGGGCCGTAGTACCCCAGCGGCTTACCTATCCTTCCCTCCCCTTCTCCCCAGATCCCAACTTCCTGCGTATGTCGGGCCTTTTCACGAGATTTGAGGATTTTGTGCACGGACGTGGAGCCCCTTAAAGATTCCATCTGTTTATGATCCTCCCCCCTCCGCCACCCCCACCCCCCCCCCCTCCTTCCAGTCTTACCGTACCCAAACCCACATTTTTTTTTGCCTCACGACCACGCGGATCCTGAACTGTCAATCATGTTTTTTGCTCTTTCCTCCCTGGACCCTACATCCCCGACCCCCCTGACTTCCCCCCCCTCTCCCTTTCAAATTTTCACTCTCAGGGCAAAAACCCCCCCCCGCGACCCCCTTTGAGGTGATTGTCCTTTTCTACGGTTCTGGCGTGTTCATTGTCTGAGCCTTCTTTCCTGTCCTCCCTTTTTGGAACCCAAGGGCGGAATGGTGTCCCCCCCCCGCTCTTTCATATCCCCCCTGAACATGTTCTTTCCCCCCTTTTGTCTGGACTTTGGACTCCACCTTCCCGTTTACTTGCCACCCCCCTCAATCCCCACCGAATTTTTTTTTTTTTTAGTATTTCCCGCACGCCTTAATGATCGGTAGACCTGTTTCCATCCCAGCGGGGTGTCCTGACTCCCTTCTTTGAATTCCGTTTTTTTTTTGGACTTCATGGCAATGAAGATGTTTTTTTTCTATTGGTGGCCAGATATCCCGTCCGACACGGCAACCTTTCCCGTATCCCATGCAGTTGTCTGCCCCTTTCCCCCCACTATCCCTCCTCGTCTTCGTGTTATTATTTTTTTTCCAAATCCTTCCCGTCCTCTTGCGGTTGGCGTTGCGGAGCGGATCTTCGTGACTAGTGCACTGCCCTCCACTCCCAGTCACCATGCCTTCCGGCCAAGTCTTCCCTGACTGCCTTCTTCTCTAATCCATTGGAGCTAGAGAAGAATTGCCTGAAGGACGCTGATGCGTATTTGGAACTATTTCCTGATTTACCCTCTTTTCCCCATCCTTTTTAGGTCTTTTGCTTCGTTGACGCGCCGTCTTCGGTATGCGATTCCGCTGACGTTGATTTTGTCACCATACAGGAATTTATGTTGCGTTTGATTCTGTTTCAGTTTCCTCTGTCTCGTGTGCGTTCCGAATTGCTTTCCTTTCCCTATTTTTCTGCCGTCTCCTACCTGACGCTGGCAGGGGTTTTCCAGGGTTCCCTTTTTTTTGATCGAAAACTCCCAACTTCCGAGGAGCCCTTTCTAATGGTGTTTCCCCCCCCCCCCCTCGAACGTTATTGCGGCGATTTGTGGATAGGAACGTTTTTTTGCCGCTTTCGATCCTTTGTCCCTTTCCCTAAAATCTCACCCTACACAGACAATCCAAAAGCTTTGTGCGCGAAGCCAAACCCTTTTAGTCCTCCTTCCCTTAATTCCCTTGACTTCCCGCTTTTCCTTTTTGGATCCCGGTTTCTTAGACTTTCCCTGCATCGCCATCGGCAGTACCATTTATTCAGGCAGGAAGGGACGCTTTTACGACACGGGAGAGAGTTCCGCCGTTCATTTTGTTAAACACATGGTTTTGTCCATCGTTTTTCTCACCTTTTGCCTTTTTGCCGCTCTTTCGACTGCTTTTAGACCCTTTCTTCGAGATATTCTTATCCCCACTGCGAGGACAGAGCATCCCAACGGCAACAAATGGATCTCTCCCTCGATTTCCAACCCGTAACAATACCAGATCTTTTGTACCCAACCCATGAGGTTTGACTTCGCGCCCCTTTCCGTCCTCATTTCCCTCCCCCTCATTTTAATTCACCCCCAAAACTTTTTTTTTTCTCTTTTGCCTCCCGTGCGAAACTTTCACCCCAACTTTCTCCTGACAACCTCAGAACTAAACAATATTTTTTGTCATGTAAAGGTCCATCTTCTTCCATTTTTTCGCTTCGCTTCCCCCTTATTTATGTTTTTCTCTTTTTCATCATTTTTTTTTCAATCTTTTTTCTTCCCCCCCCCTAAACCATCCATTCCCAATATAAACCGTTAAAAGCGTTCTACTGGTTTTTTAACCGTCCGCTATCCGTGCCATCCCGCGGGTTTTTTTCTTATCTACCTGAGTCCCCTTCCTCTTCGTCTTCATTCATTCCCTTCAGTGTCTTCTTCTTTTCTTCTCACTTTCCCTGTTCGCCTGTCCACCCCAAGCAACACATAATACTTCTTCTGTTGCTCTCAAGTCATGAGATCACTTTTTGCTCCTTTTTCTTGGTTCTGTCCCTCATCGCGCTCTCTCCAGTAATCTGTTCAGGTCACCCCCCCCCCCCCCCCAACTTGTTCAGCAGGCGTCGTCAGGTTCAGTCTAATTCTATGGAATTTTCTTCCGCCGAGCGGGAAAGTCGGCTTACCCGTTTGATCCTTTTGTTTTTCTTCCCAGTACTCTATTTTCTGTGCATGTCCTTTCCCCCCTCCTACCACCCCCCGTAAGACGAGATAAGCGAAGCACAGAAGAGTCTCTTGTTGCGTTATTTTCCCTTTACCCCACCCCCCTCCCCCCCCCCCCCCCCCCCCCCCCCCCCCCCCCCCTCAAGCCCTTCCCTTTTTCAAAATATGGATGCGGTTTTAATAGGCATCACCTTGGGCCTGTCTTTTTGGTCCTTGCTCTTTACTCTCCGTGGCCACATCTTTTCCCCCGATTCCTTCTGCCCCTTGGACGAGTGTTCTGCTCGTGTCACGCTTTGACCCCCGCTTTTTCCTGGCGCAACGTACCGATAATGATGGAGCAAACGTTGGGGAATCATCCGCGCCGGTTGGTTCTTCTGGTCATTTTTTTTCCTGGATTCGCCCCCCCGCACCTCTGGGCCATCAAACCATGTTCCTTTAGTTCCGCTCTTTCACCAGTTCCGGTCCACCCCCTTCGGAGTAAAGCCGTTGCGCGTTTTTGCCAATGTTGCAACTCCCCTTCCCCTCGGCTATCACCGAACCTCAAAGTTGGTTGTGTTCCTGCGAGTTTTAGCGTTCTTTTTATTCTTTTTCTAGTACCCCTCCGGGTGGGCACGTTAGCAGTTTCAAATTCTATACGATT
>Ga0179593_1423826_pt1 | contig 15333 bp, 19 predicted proteins | sample CZODoug2_1_08_16_FD_185931 | JGI IMG/M metagenome (GOLD analysis project Ga0179593, IMG submission 185931) | Vadose zone soil fungal communities from Angelo Coast Range Reserve, California, USA - CZODoug2_1_08_16fungal (PacBio error correction) | ecosystem: Environmental > Terrestrial > Soil >... | reverse complement strand
CGGGACACCTCTTTTGAAACTTCGTTGAACCTTTCACCTCCAGGTTGTGACTTCTGTTCAACTAGCCGTCGCCAGGCTAGTCGATTAGCGCGGAACCAGACAGGCCTTTTTCCCCCGAGCATCCTGCCTTCCCCCTCCACCCTTCATCACAACTTTTCACGCCGGCTTTGTTCTTCTTTAGGTCTCTCCCTTGGGTCCGGCCCTGGAACTCCCCCTGATTGGACATCTCACGAAATATTCGGGCCATGAAACCGCCCCCTCTTCCTGGTGGTTCGCTTCCTCTTTTTCTTTTCGCTTCTCCCCGCTATTCCCGAAAACTTTCCCTGCAAAATCCACCTACATGACGACTTGTTTCTTGTTTAACAGGTTTGGTTAACGTTCCTGTCGTTTTTCTTTTGCTGCGATAACGCCCCTCTTCCACCAACACCTACGATCTTTTTTTTTTTTTTTCCATCCCTGGCCTTCGGAATAAGGGAACATCCCCTCCTCGCGAAGCTGATAGTAGTAATGCAGTTGCTTGGGCTTTTTCACCCATTCGTGTCAGGACTTTGCTATTCCCTCTCTCAGCCCGTTCTTTTCATCCCTGCCTCCGGCGCTCTGAAGTCGCACCCCCCAAAGTCATGACTTTTTCCCTTCCACTTTTCTTTGCTCGGCAATTCCGCGAAACCAACGTTAATTTAAGAATTATGCTGTAATACCTTTCCTTGGTCCCCCATTGCTCTCTCCTGTTTTCCTTTTCTCTTTGGACGACCCTACGACTGTCTTCCACTCGGGGGATGGTTTCAGTACTTTGACCGTGCCCCCCCCATTGCCCAAAAAGCGATGGTTTACATCCCTTGTGTCTTTTCTTTGGACATTTTTCTCCTCCTTTTACTCCACCTCCGCTTTCCTTTTTCTAACCGGCTCCTTGCATTCCGACGAGCCTGTATCACCCATAGGATTTGGATGATTTTTGCTACTCCTCCTGTTTTTCTACGAATCTTTGACTCTTTCCCCCTTCTGCCTTCTTTCTTCCTCGATTAGAAGTAGAGGAGCGGGGATTGGTTGCAATCTTCCGTCTTTTTTAGCCGAGGCGTCAACGTCCGGGCGAATTATCTTACGTCCACACCAATTCTCCCCCCCCTTCCTTCGTATCATATTTCTATCTTTTCCTTGAGATCCCCTTAGAGCATTTCACGTAGTCCCTTCTACGGATGGAAGAGGAAATGGAGATCCTTATTTCGCATCCCCTTCTGCGATTGACTCATTCCTTCCTCCTTTCGAATGACCAACCTTGAGCTTATTTCCCCTGAGAGTTATCTCTCTTTTTCATCTCCCTTTTTTTTTGCGTCATACCGCAGGAAAGAAGTTTGCAGTCGTCCCTTGTTTTGCTAAGGCCGTCATCTAGCTCCTTTACCTTCCTCCCCTAGGGTCAAATCGCCTCTTATTTTCCCCTCCTCGATCACCTAGCTTTCCCCGAGAGATGACTAAGGAGTCCCCTCCATTCCCGAGGGAACTGGATTGGTCGCTGTGTTTTTGTTTGGTCTGTTACTATTGCTATCCTTCCGGCGGACGCGCCCATCCGCTTTAAACAATGACTCTCTCGCTTGACCATCGCCGCGCAAGCTCCTCTGTTTCCGTTTTTCGCGTCATCCGGCGTTTCTTTTGCTCTCTCAAACATCTGGCGCTTAACCCCAGAGTAGCAGTTGAAACTATTGCCCTGACCGAGAGGGTTTTTGCGGTGAATGGAATTCGGTTTCCTAGCGGCGTGTAGTACCACCCCCCCCCCTCTCAATTTGCCCTGAGATAACCCCCTCTTTCCCTTTCTTGCCCTGTGCGTTAATTGTTGACCCTACGTGCTCATGTTCCCACCTCGCGTGGAGTCCCATTCTCCTGGAAGGGACCGAAAAAGCACCCCCCCCTCAATTGTCGGGTGACCCGCTTCCCCCGTATCAGGCAGCTAATTTTCTGTCTTCTTGGTTTTCGGAATTCTTCTCACTTTCCTTTTCTGATTGAAAAACTTCATGACTTTTTCTTTTCTTCGGATCTTCCGGTCTTGAGGAAAATACGGTGCTTCGAGATTCCAAAAGGTCCAGGACCCTTGATCCCCTTGTACAACTCCTCCTTCTCCCCCCTCGCGATTTTCAGGTGCCTCTTTCGCTATAACGCGGACACGCTTTCCAACAAAAATATCGTACGCGTTTTCGTTCCGGATCGCCACGACGTCCCCGCTCAAAACCGGGGGCCAGAAACTATCTTGTAAGTTGGTGTGTCTTAACCGTCCCTTTTTCGAATAGGAGCGGAAGGCCTCAGATTCCTCCTTCCTCTCTTCCCTTTTCTTTTCTTTTTTCGTTCTGGCCTTATTACTTTGAGGATGCACACGGTTTGCGAGAACGAGCCCCCACGTCTGCCTGCTAAAATAAATGCTCACCCCGCTGCAGCCCGCTCTTTTCTTAGGTCTGTCATTTCTTCTCGTGGAAGAATGTTGACCTATATGGTAAGAGGCCCCCTTTGCATCTCGGCAGGGAGAACGGCGATATTTTCCCTTTCCCAGACCTGCACAGCCTGGGCGGTAATGGTTGTCCCCCCCCTCCTTTCGATCTTTTCCGCTTCTTTCCCCTTTTTTCCTACTCTCCTTTTTGTCTAGAGATTTCACCCAAGATCGGGAAAACTTCCAGTTGTTCCCCCCTTCTCCTTGTCCTTGTTTGGGGAAGTGGCTATATCCGATTTCCTTCCTTTTCTTCATAGAGGCCTCTGTTTTCACCTTTGGCATTTATTTTCCCCATCTAATACTGCCGACCGACCTAATCCCACCATATCCTCGGAATGCCGTGGTGTCTTCCTTTCGTCTCAGTGCTTCGGGAAATCCCCTCTTTTCTCCTCAAAAGTTCGCTGCCCTTCCCCCTCCCCACACGCACCTTTCTCTTTTCTCTTGTAGATTACCTTTTGCCTTCTCTCCCGCTATCCTTTTAAAGGGTGAAGAACCTACCCTTCCCCCTCTAGTCTTTCTGCCCCCCCCTTTTTGGTGAAGGGGCTTGCCCCAGATACTGGAATTCGTCCATCTTCCCTCTCTTTTCCCATCTCTGGCCGTTCGTCCCTCTCCCTCTCTCACCCCTCTGAAGTTCTTAAAGTAGTACCACTTGTCCTGATGAAGAGGGTTTTGATCTCTGACCAAGTTTCTTTTTTTTCCCGTGCACTTCCCCTTTCTCCGCCTAGAGCACCCCCCTTCCTTCCTTGTTATCAGAACATTGATTGATCTCTCTTAGAGAACCACCAACGCCTCACCCGATTATGATGATAAATACCCCCCCTTGAGAGTGGAAACCTCTCTCTTTGATTTTTAGGCTTTCTTTCCTTCAAGTACTCTCCCCCTCCCCCCTCTGGTCCTTCCTTCTCCCTTTAGCCCCACAGGAACAACATTAACGATCCAGTTAAAGACTGACTTTGATGCGGGCATATGACAAGGATGTGTCCCCCTGACTCCTCTCATATCTAACCGGATATTCAACCGACTCCCTTCCCCCCCCTTCGTCTTCCCATTTTGTTTGCCTCGATTGTTTGCTAAGTACTATTGTCTAGGGTGGTTGGTGAGGATGTAGTCGTCCCCGCGATCCGAGTCCTGGTCTGCGCTGCGCTGCTTTTTTTTGATGCCCCGCGGATCGAGTTCTTTTTCTCCCCCCCCTCCCCGGTGCTTTCTCGTCCCTGGACCTCGGAGAAGTCACTCCAGGACAAAAAACACTGCGAAGTCCGCTCAAGAGCCGCTTCGGTCTCTCTACCTTTAGAGCATCGCTCCTTAGAAATCCTTTTTCCCGTGAATCGCGAGCATGTCTTTCTGCGACTGCTTTTCACTGACACGGTTTTTGCAGTTGAAGGCCTTCGAACTCCCTTTCTCCCTGACACCCTTTTTGATCTTCCGCCTACGGTAGATGCCCTCCTCGTGTTGTTGAGCTAGACATCGGCGGAAGGGCGTCAGAAGTTCCCCCATTCTTTTAGTTTGCTTCGTTTTCCCCTCTATTCGTTTCTTGAAGAAGCGGAAATCTCCCCCCAGAATTATCGAGATCTCCTGGCATAGCTTTCTGAGGTCTGACAAGGTCGGGCTTTCCCTGACCTTTGCCTGCCATCTGATCTTAATTTTGTCGCCTTTTGTTGGTTTGAGTACTGAGCTCCCTTCGTTCGTGTTAAGAGACCCCGGCGTAACACCCCCCCCTCTCGCCTCTCTTTCCCCCAATCCCTCCTCTGCAATAGAGACTGCCTCAGGATGGCGTTTTCTAGAAAGCCCTGTGAGCCACTCCCAGATTCGCCCCAGTTAGCGTCGAGCCCTCCCTGTCTACTGCTGCTTCGTTGAGATGCCGGTTATCTTAGATCGGCGTTGGGAGCCCCCCTTCCCCTCCAAGTTTATACCCCCCGATCACCCCTCCAAGGATAGGTTTAATGTGTGGTTTTTACCGTTTTCCCGACCTCGTGTGGCGTGGAAGGGTTCAGAGCTACCAAACCCACCCCGAGAGAGCAGGGGGACCAAGGCAATGCTTTCGTCTTTTCCTTTCCCCTTGCTTTTTGTTTCTCCCTCCTTCGCGCTGCAACTTGTTCTGAGTACACTTCATGCCTTTTTCTTTCGGCTCGAAGTCAAAGTTTTAACTAACGGGGTTCGAGTCACCTTAAAGGGAAAATCTGAGCTGCGAATGCATACACCCCTTCCTATATTGTCTGCTAGGACTACTTTCAACTCATGTACCCCCCCCATCTCGGAGTGACTTTTTTCCCTCTTTTCCCCCGTTCCTGGATAGCTCACGCAGGAACATTTCCAACCACAATGGGCGGCCAGAAAGACTAGGCTTCAGTGTTTCTTTGTTTGCCTTAAACCCCTTATCCCTGGTAATTGACCAAATATAAAGTCTTTTTTTTGTCGGGGTATTTTGATGTATCCCCTCTTTTCTTCTGTCTCAGGTCCCCCCCTTCCCCCCCTCCCCTGACCCGCTCCCACATACTGCCATTTTCCCCCCGCAGAAGCAGAGGATATTTTGCTAGGTCGGTCCTCGGCTTATATGTTGGAAAAATGCTATCGAGGGTAAGAGGCTTCATGCATCGTCCTTGGCGCCCAAACTTCATTGTCTTCTCTCCCACTGTAAACAGTTCCTTCCCCTCTTTGGAGGCTGCACACCCTCAAAGTTTCGATCTTTTTTAAAGTCCTCTTTTTTTCTATCCTCGGTGGTGTGGAGTTGAAAACAGATCTGACATTCGTTTCCCCATTCCCCTCCAGTTTTTTTTTTAGGTTCGGAAACCTCTCCTACCCCCCTCCCTTCAGCCAGGCGAATTTTCTCGTTTGAAAAAGATACATTCATTTTCAACCCAGGCTTCCAGGTCATTTTGATCACCCCATCATCCTCGTTGCCTTCCGTCGGCTGGTTGTGAGATGGCAGTTAGGTATCGGATTGGGACCTTTCTCTCCGAAATTCCCTGACATCCATCAAATAAATAGCTGGACCTCGAACCCCCCAACACCTCTACTGTGCTTCGTGTCCCCCTTCTCCTCTCTTTGAGTTCCCCCTTTTTCTTCTTTTCCCGAAAGCGGTTCCCAAACTCACGAAACAATTACCTCTCGTTTTAGGCACAGGCTTTGAACTGGTCCTGGTTTAGCCCGCATCCCTTTTTGTGTTCAATTTTTTTTTTTGTATACGCGAAGATGCTCCCCGTGAAGGATAGTACCATGCAGTTCTCTTGCTCTTCAAGGGAATTTTGATCTCGAACCCTTTTTATCCGAACCGGAAAGGCTGCTCCAGTGAGCCCAGTTTCCAAAACAGTCATGAAGGTACTCAGACACTTTCTTTTGGCTTCCCCCGTATTCGCCTCCCAACGGCCAGCTCCCCCCCTCTTATGCTGCCTTTTTCCCCAAGACCTGAGCTTTGTCCCCACTTTCGTTTGCTTTAGTTCCTGGACCCTTCCCCAGTACGGCCTGCTTCCCCTCTCTGGGCATCCCCTTGAGCCCGGTTCCAAGTTGCCACCCAAGGAAGTTTTTAGAAGGTTGATCGTGTGGTTGATCTGCGGGGCAAACTTTTTATGCAAGAAGTTGTTTTACTCCACGCCGTTAATCTTAACCTTGCTCTCCCCATTCCGTTTCACGCGACGTATCATGGAGGGTACTGTTTACATCTGGGCGAAGAGGGTCTCCTGCAACCTCGCGTTGTCCCCTTCCTCTCATGGGCAGTCTCCCTCCTCCATCGGACTTTTTGATTTGCACCCTGATTTCGAGTCTGTTTTGCCTCCTTTCTTGGGCTGTTCCTTCCCCCCCGTCCGGTTCATCCTTTTTTTACGCTGGTCCAAAAAAACCCCGCCCCCGCCATCGAATCATGATCAGAGAAGACTAGGTGAGCCTCCTAGAGCATCGCTCCCGAAAGCTCGGACCTTTTTCTTGATTCCTTGCTGATTCGATTTTTTTCTTCTCTCCATACCCCGGGAGCTCTCTTGAAGGCCTCGTCCCACCAATTGCGACTGACACTCTTGAGCTCTTCCGCGCCTCTCTTTCAATAATCATTTGTTGAGAGAGATACTCTGCTCGAAGATCCCAAGACTTTTTCTCGCCCGTTCTTTCCTCCGTTCCTCCTCTAGCTCCGGTTTTTTTTTCCTGACCTGAAGCGGAACAAGCCGAATCCTTTCGATTCGAAGATCCAAGCAGTAGAGATTCTCAAGGAGGGACAGAGGCTCCTTGACTCGGCTAGTGATCGGATTCTTTTTTCCCTCTTTTTGTCTTTGATTATATGTTCCCCGGACGGCATTACTCGCCCCATCCCGGCGGAAACCTATTTCTTTTTTTTCGCCTCACCTACGCCGCAGAGCTTGTTTTTTGACCTCATTTCTTCTCCTTTCCAGCCCCCCGAAAGCCCCTTTTGCGCAAAGGCGCGTACCCAGAGGAAGCCATAGAGCAATCCTGTCCTACGGCTGAGTTTGCAATGTCCTCCGAGTTTCTCTCATCTTGCTTGTAGTCCCCCCTTCTTCTCCCCCAAGCCCCGGCCTATCACCCCCTCTTTTTCATGTCTTTTACGCTTTCCTTTTTGACCTTGCACCCTGCCCTGAAGGCACATCGCGTGGCTTCCTTCAGGAGTTTTGCTCCGAGCACACCGCCCCACGATTAGAGAGTGGACCAGCGCAATGTATTTTTGCAGCATAATAGTCGGCTTTTTTTTTTCGCTCGCAGCAATAGGTGATGAGATACTGTTTTCTCTATCGGCTCTTGTTCCGTTCTTCTTCCCGCCCTTGTTCTTCGAGTCTCCACAGTCCGTGACCTCTGAGCAGCTGTAATGACCCAGTACTACCGTTCAGTTCCTTTTCTTGTCGATTATTGTAACAAATATGCGTAGTGTATCCTTTTGTTTTCTCGGAACCCTCCTCCCCAAGTTCCACCTGGGGCCCAGAAAAGACTTCTACCCCCGGTCAGTGTTTCGTGGAGTTTGTAACCTTCCTCCGCATAGAGGAGTCTCCAGCGACATCTAAAGGAGGCGTTGTTTTTTCGGTTTTTCGGTTGTTAGGATTTCCCCTCCTGTGGATTCCCTGTCGATCGGCCCTCTCCCTCTCACATCAAATGCCCCCCCCCCTCCGGACCCAGTTTCTTTAATGTGATTAGGTAGAGTAATGCTCTCTTTTCAATCTCATCTTCTTGAGGCGAATCTCCTTGGCTCCTTTGTCGATTAGTTACCCCCCCCCCCCCCCCCCCCCCCCCCCCCCCCCCCACCCCCACCCCCCCCCCCCCCCCGAAAGACCTGCACTCTTTTTAGGTAATGTGCAATTTCTCTCTTTTTTTTCCTCTCCTCTCTTTCCCCCCCCCTCCTTTTTTTTGTGTTATCTCCCTGGGAAAAAAGCATTTCCGAAATAGTTGTCCACTTACCGCCCTGGAGGTCTTTACTGGGAACTATGACCGCATTTCTTTTTGGAGCGGCATCGGGCGTGCCCCCCTCTCTCTCAGTCTTTTCTTCCAACCCCTCTTTTCCCTCCCGGTGACCGTCACCTACCCATAATCGGACTGAGTTGTGGTTTTTGCTGGCAGTTAGGGAGAGGGCTTGGGCACCGGTCTCGCCGACCCATACCCCTTCCAGAACTCTTTCCCCCCCCACCCAGCCCTCCCCCCCTGGAGTTTTTCTTCTGACGATTATCCTTAGACTTCTCTCAGATACTCGAAGAGGTTAAGCAAACTAGAAACCACTCGCGAGTATTTTATGGATTGTTTGTTAACTGGTTGTTGCGCGATCCAGGCCTCCCGGTCCCCCTCATTTTACGCGTCTTTTTTTCCCCCAATCTTTTGGCTTTCGTCATACTCTCAACTTAAAATTCCTCGCGAAGGGACTCTGACGCAGTTCGTAAGGTTGGGAAGGTTGAGATACCCCGTACTTCCTCCGAAAGTGCCTGAGCGAATCTCCTCCCCACTTTTCTTAGTTTTTTTCTTTTTCCCCTTCCCCTGATTCTTCCCGATTCGAGCCACCACCCCCCCTCAAGAGCAAGATTATTTTGAATACATTGCGCTGCCCCCTGAAGATAGTTTTTTCTAGGCCGCCTTCCTTATTTCCCAAGTTGTAGTCATTGTTCACCGGTATCACCCCCTTTTTCCCCCCAAATACCGCGACTGTAAAGACGGTGACTCGTGTGACCTTGGTTCCTTGGGAGAAGAAGGGTTAAGAAGCTTAATCGACCCGGATCTTCGAAGGCAGTCGTAACTAAAGAGGGTCTTCTTCTGATTGTTTGACTTTTCGGTGTGCCTTCCCTCTTTCCTCCTCACAAGTTCTTTCTCTTCACGGTCCTCTGAGTCAGTAGTCGCGCTTCGCTTCTCTTGGGATGCAAGGGTAGATTTTTCGGGAGGTTTGAAGTTATTAAGGATCCTCTCTAGCCCGGACACACAAAATCTCCCCAGACCCCGACCTCTCAGATTTGTCTCCCCCTAGTGATGCTTCCCTTGAGAGCATACAGAGACTCTCTTTGAAGAGGAAATTGATGGGAGGAGATTCTCTCGTCCCTCACTTTATCCTCTCTTACGGCTTCCCTTCCCCCCTTTCTGAATAACTTCTTTCCTTCCGCGCCCTTCCTACTCTCTTTTTCCTCCAGTTCTTTTTGCATATTTCCCCTTCGGGGAAGGAGAGAGCGTGCTTCTTTGCCCAGTCTCATCTAGGTGAGACGAGATTACCCTTTCCTCGCCACTTTTTCTTTCTCTCTCCCCTCAGAGCCTCAGTTTCGGGAGCAGATGTCTATGGAAGGCTTCAGACTGCTGGATAGGACTTTCTGTCGGATCTGTTCTCTTTTTCCGGGGTACAGTTCCGGAACCTTCCTTCCTCTCCCATGACCTTTTCCTTTCAACCGACCTCTCGCTTGCATCCCAATCGCCTCGAAGAGTCTAAGGATGCGCTTTCACGACCTCGCAGTGCTGCCTGAAAAAAGAGTAGTCAACAATCGAAGAACGCTTAGTTCTACTTTGTTGAAGGAAAGGGTTATCATGAGTCTCCTTTTTTCTTACCTTCTTCCCCCCTTTCCCCCTCAGATCACTATCCTCTTTAACCGAGTTATCGTTTTCTGTGTTTTACTTTCGTGCTTCTACCCCCCCCTTTGGAGTCGTGAATGGAGCGCGCTAACCCCCCTTAACCTTCTTTTCTCCCGGGGGACCGCATGTTCTTATGCCTCATCCTTGTTCGGCTTCGTTTTTCTCTCATTTATAGAGCCCTCATGTCTTTCCCCCCACCTCTTCCTTTTTGGCTCGTTCTCGCGTGCACGGTAGTAGAGAATTGGCTAATAGGTTTACACTGAGCAGCGGTCCACTGTTCGCACCTATCGCGAGTTCCTTTTTTTTCGTTTATGCCGACACGGTCCTCTCTGGTAAACAAACTTCTCTGTGTATTTCTCTTGTGCGTTCCTGGATCTCGCCACGACAGAACATTTTCCCCCCCCAACGGTTTCCGACCGGACTAGGAGGAGGTTTCTTGGACTTCTTAACGCTTTCGCATCGCGCTTATATTAATCGGCCTCGCTCTTCTGCTTGTTCTTTTTTTTCTTTCCTGCTTCTTTTTTCTGCCCCACCAGTGTCTTTGCGAGACCTTCCCCGAAAAGATCCACCTTGCCGAAGTACCGAGGATGTTTTCTTAGGTCTGTCATGCCTTTTCTCTGGTTTCCTCCCTTCTATCTCGGGTCCCCGTCCTCCTCTTCTTTTGCGAAATGCCCTTCTCTCTTACCCTGAAACCCTACCACACGCCTGGGCGGTCCGTCAACGATTTAGATTTTTTTTCCCAGCTCTCTTTTTCAGAAGTGTTGTGGTTGATATTCTCAGTCCAAAGATCGAACAACCCCCCCTTTCCCCTTCCTCCCAGGCTTTGCAGGTCTGTTTTCTTTTGAACTATCGAACTCCATTTCGCCAGCGATGCTTCGGGGATCACCTATATAGAAGGAATTTACAAAAGAGTCTTTTGCCCCAGACCTTTCCCCCCCCCCCCTATCCGGTCCTGATCCTTGGTTCTTTTGGTCTTCGGTTATAGTTTGTTGACCGCGTCTCTCGGAAATCAATATGGACATCCACAAGAATAGAGGACATCAGCACCCACCCACTTCCTGTTTTCTGGTTGTTTCCTTTCCCGATTATCTTTCCTCCCTCCTCTCGTACTCCTGAAAGCGGTTAAGACCAAGAAACAATGAAGCAATAGTTTCGGAAAAAATGATTTCCGTGTGCGCTATCCCCTGGAAAGCCCCGCGTAAAATAATCACGAGTTTTTTCCCCCTCTCTTGACGTCTTCAACGCTGACAGATGCTTCCCCCTTACCCTCCGGATTTCTTCCTTTGCAGTAAGCTGATGGTTCATGGACTGATTTTCCTTCCCCTTCTTTTAATTCCTGCCTTTCTTCTGAGTAAGTCTCCCAAACTTTCCTTGAAGTGGTCCTCCCCCCCCTATTGATGATATCGCGAACCCCTCTGCATTTGCGGAGACATTGCGCTTTTCACTCTTTATTTTGCTTTTGCTCGGTCTCCCCCGTCCTCCGCTCCAGCTCTTTTTTCCGAGCCCGGGGTTTCCCCTGTTTCAACAATCAAGCTATCTGGTTAAAGAAGGTGAGGTCTGGGCAATTGTTTTCTTAGCCCCACGCGCTCTCACTTTTTCTTTCCTCCCCTCCCTCCGTTCTCCCTACTTTTTTCTGCGAGTTTCTTGTTCTACGCTAACTTGGTTCCCCTCGCTTTTTTCTCTCGCAAGGTCTTTCGAAAATTTGTTCGAGAAGTTCGCGCTTGCGCGGCGATTGGTATGGCTTCAGCGGATTCGTCTGTTCTTTTCTCGCCGGTTGTCTTGGGCCGCGTAATGGACGTACGTAGCCTATAGTACCTCCCCGGACCCCCCCCCCCCCCACTCGCCCCCTGTATCAGCTAGATTAAGAGCAGTCTCGGTAGCCTAGAAAGAGTGAGCATCGCTCACTATTTCCCCGCTAGCTGCTTCCTCTCCGAGAAATGCTTTCTTCTATTTTCCCTCTTATGGTTCCTCACAGGAGCTAGCTTTGCCTCGGCACTAAATGGAGACTGGACTTTGTCCTTCCTCTGTATTCCCGTTTACATAATCCCCCTTTTTGTTGCGGTGAGAGAGATTACGCGTTTTGCGGAAGTTGCTCTTAGGGCCAGGATTTGCCACGAAGGCTCTTAGCTACTTTTTCTTTTTTTTCCTCCTCCCTCTCAAATCGCCTCCATGCCCCACTTTTTCTCGAAGATAAGTCCTATCTCTTCTTGAGAGATGAGGAGGACTGTCCGAAGGGCTCGGAATCGATCGTTTTGGTCTGAGTACGTATCTTCTTGAATTCCTTCCCTTCCCCCTCCGGCGGCTCCCCTCCTTCTTTGCTTGTCCCACCCAGCGTCAATCTCGAATGCTAAGGATGATCTTTTTCCTCTCCAATGAAGGCGTCTCAACTTCGCGGCCCCCCTTTTTTTCTAGTCGTCGCAAATCCTACCCGCGTTCCTTCTTTCTCGTTCATTCCTCTCCCTTTTCTGCTCTTAGCTCTTCGTTTTTTTTCTTCCCCCTTCTTTCTAACCCAGTGTCCAGGAAGATCAAAATCTCCTTAACCTGGAGCCCGTTTCAATGGGGTGACATGTTTGGACCGTCTGCCTTCCTGGTTACTTTAATTTCTTTTTCCCACAGCACCACGTCTCTCTCTTTTCAAGCGCCCTGTATTTCAGGCATAATTTTATTCTTTGGTCGCTGATCCCGAGCATGTGAGTCCACTTAATGAGTCTCTTCGTTTCCGCGTGCACGGTCGTGGCTTTCCAGAAGTAGAGATAACGACACTCTTCTCTCGGACTGCCTTCCCTCCCCTAGGACCTTTGTCATCTGTTATTCCCCAACGGACTAAACCAAAATCTAGCTGTTACCGGTCTGACCGCGCAGACATGAACCCAAGTTTTCACAAACCTGGGCCCGAAACCCTCATATTCTTTTCCCTTTTTCTTGAGTTTTGTTTCCCCCTTTTCCCTTGATTAGGAGGTTCATCTCCTCCCCCCCTCCTGCGACCCCTCCCTCTGGTTCGTGGTGTTGGTGTGAGGATTCGCCCTTGAGGATCTTTCCATGCGGGGATTTTCGTTTAGACCGGTAACGATAACTAAATGCATCCCCACTTTGTTTATTTTCGAGGATATTGGTGATTAGGTCGTTCTGTTCTTTTTTTCTTTTTCGCCTTCTTCTTTTGCGCCGCATTGCCTCTCCTTTCTTCCGAGACGCGTTTATCGGAACCCTGCCCCTGGGCATGGTTCCAAGTTCGATAGTTTAAAGATCTCGTTTCATCCTTACGTTTTTGTTTTTTTCTTTGATAGTTCAAAAGATCGACCGTTGCCCATTTCCTCCCCTTTTTCCCGGTATGTTTTGGGCCCTCTCCTCCCTCTTTTGCCAGGTCTCTTCACTCGGGCCGCGGACCCTCGTCTTCTCCCATTTTCTAAAAAAAGAGATCCAGAAGGAATATCCCCTGACTGCAGTCGGGATTCATTAGGTATCGGGACCTTGGGTTCCGTCTCCCCCCTTCCCCCCCCCTTCCCCTTTTTTACCATCCTTCCCCCCTCACCTTGGCACCCGCCCCCAGACACCACGCCTTCAATTTGAGAGGTCTGAGCTCCTCCCTAGCTCTTCCCCTTGGTAAGCCCCAACAAACACTGGACCTCTTAGGACCCAAAGGTTTGTTTAATTGGGTTCCTTTTTCTTCCCTCTCCCAGTCCACTCACTTTCCCCCCACATCTACGCGTTTTTTTATCTCCTGGCCTTTTTCTTCATACGTTAAATTGTCCTCCTCGCGAAATTGCGTAGTTTCACTCAGTCGCATGAATAAGCGGTCAATGGACTTTTGATCTTCTAAACTTTACTCGCCGTTCCCGGGTCTCCTCCTCTCTCCCCCCCTTTATGCCTTTCCAGAACCTCTTGCTCCTCCCTATTCGCCTACACCCAACGAAGCCGCCCGATTAGCGACCTACATTGCGCTGTCCCCCCCTGCCCCTCTTTTTGGCCTTTTAGGCAGGCTCCTTACCCAGTAAGAATGCCCTCCCCCTCAGCTTGGGTCACGTTCTCCCCCTTCCCAACCACCACTCAACGCGATCCTTTCCCTGGTGTCTTTCGCCGGGGATTTTGAGAAGATGTGGACCCAGAACTAAATCTCAGGCTTAATACCCGACGTAGTCCCTCCTTTTTTTTTCCTGGTTCTTTTTCATACGCTAATTTTTTGTCCCGTCGCAGCTTTTTGCCGATTTCCAGGGATTTCTTAACGCTAATTAATGAGCCCTTGACTTCGCGGGATGGGACGGCTAGAGTCTGGTTTATTCCGGGGGTTTTTTTTTTTTTTTTTTTTTTTTTTTTTTTTGTTGTTTGGGGCGCATGCCGTCCGTGAGGCATCGTTAGCAAGCACAAAACCAGAGAGAAAAGAATAGCGTGCTTCGGAGCCTCCCCCCTTTCTTTTCCTTCATAGTCCGAGGAAAGCGGTGCTCTGATACTTCCTCCCTTCGGAGGCGATTTTTCCTTTTTTTCTCCCCTCCCCAGGATGGCTCCTGATTGACTGCCTCGGCACTCCCTTTGAGACTTTCCCATATTGAGCTACTATTCCGAGTCCTATTCCCTCATGTCGATTAGATAACAGATGCTTCGGAATGCGCTTCCGTCTTCCTCCCCCAGTTCGGGCTCTTACCTTCACTCTAGATAAGGTTCTCCTCCGTCACATAGTTTCCCCAATAGCATCAGCAATTTCACGATTAGAAGCATAGATCGGAGACGCTTAGACAGGAGAGGATCGAAGCGGCTGGACTTCTTCGTCCTTTTTCTTTGTTTTTGTCAGGTCTTCCCCCCCTCTTTTTTTCCCTTTCGGCAGGACGCGCCCCCCCTTCGACTTTCACCGAATTCCGAAGATTGCTCCCCTAAGAGAAGGCGCGACCTTCTGATGCGATTCCTGACGAAAGCATCCTCATTCCCCTCTTCGCCTTCAACCCAGAGTCTTTTTCCCAACCCCATCCCTCGCAGACCCCCTGCCTTCTTTCCTCCCTGAGAGTAGGTTGCTCCTTCCTTTTCTGTCTAGTTAGAGAGGAGTGGAGTCTTTGTCTCCAAGTTGCCCTTTTCTAAACGATCACGTTAACCTGGGCTTCTAAGGTTTTACTTTTTTCTACCGTGCTCCTTCTCCCCTTTCTCGTGGTGAGCTTTTCTAGAAGGCGTCCCCGCTTTTCCCAAAAGCAAAAGCTAGCTCGGCGACCCCAAGCGCAATGTCGGTCATAATTCTTGGATCGTTGGTTCCCCATCAAATAATGTTTTTCGCACCCCATTCATGGACTTTGGCTCTTCTCTTTTTCCCCCTTCTTATACCAGAACGTTGGCTTCCCTCTCTTCCCCCATTACCAGTGACCCTTTCTGCTTTTTTCAACTTGCCCTCTAACCCCCTTCTCGAGGACGATTGTGTTCTTTCGAACCTCCCCATCTGGGAAAAATTCGTAGCGCTTGTACGTGCTTTCCTTTGGCTCGCGCACTCCCCTTCACCCCCGTTTCCCCTGTGGGCCCTGAAACTGACTAGCGCGGTAAGTAGGAGCTTCTCAACCCGCTTTCGAAGAGAGAGGGGAAAGATACTTCCAGCGACAAAGGGTTAGTGTTTTTCTGGGGTGTGAGACTGATTCTTTCTTCTGGTCAATAGGTGATTTCCTCTCTCCCCCGGTCCCCCCAAGCGCGATTTCCTCCATCAACACGAACTCAGTCCGAGGATATTTTTGATTGGTCGTGCGCTTTTTCTGGTTGAAGAAGCCTGCTTTCTTCCCCCTGGAGAATGAGGTAGATAGTTTTCCCCCCCTTGTAACAAGACCTGACGCCTTGTCCCCCTTTCCTTTTCCCCTAATTTCGATCTTTTTTTCCCC
>Ga0179593_1512771_pt1 | contig 15334 bp, 12 predicted proteins | sample CZODoug2_1_08_16_FD_185931 | JGI IMG/M metagenome (GOLD analysis project Ga0179593, IMG submission 185931) | Vadose zone soil fungal communities from Angelo Coast Range Reserve, California, USA - CZODoug2_1_08_16fungal (PacBio error correction) | ecosystem: Environmental > Terrestrial > Soil >... | reverse complement strand
CGAAAGGACTTCATTTACTTATTTTGAACCCCCCTCCAATTTCTTTTTCCCCCATGTCAATCATCCGGAGCGTACGACATTCCCTTTAGCCAAACGCTGAATGCTGCTTCGATAGTGTACCAGACATACCACCCACGGATGAACCTCTTACATCAGCACTCCCTGTGGAATACTCTGACTTGAAGGGTTCCCATCAAAAATAGAGATCATCTAGAGCATTATCGATCGGAAGCGTCGGCCTTTCCTTCCTCCCCCAAAACCTCCCTACGACTGGGATTCTCCCACCCTAAGGTTTGGTTCTATTTACCTCGCCCATTCACTTCTCACGCGGTAGACATTAGGTAGGGATCCTTTGCCCCTCCCCTTCCGACTAATTCGTCGGCCCCGGCAGCGGCTCTAAAAACTGCTTCCCACCTCCCCCGCTTTGCTCTTTCCCCCCGTCAGTACTAGCAGACACCTCATTGGATGTCATAACTCGGTCTCCCCTCTCCCCCCCTTGACTTCAGTCATTGTCGACCCATGCGTCCCCTTTGTTGTTCTGGTTCGGGTGCTTTCATCGTTCTCACGACCGGCGAAAGGCTCGCAAAAATTGCGCGGCTTTTTTTCCGGAATCTCCGGCCGGACTTGGTTTTCAATTTCCTCTCCGTAAGCTGATCCTGCTACGAGCCGTCGGATCAGACATATTAGGACTGTTTACAGCGTCCTTTTATTTTTCACACTTCTGTACCGAGGAGGCTCGATGCTCCAGGCATGATTGGAATCGCTTAAGTCGCAACGATACAACACAGTGTGTGTCCAGCATGCCGTAGGCGTTTTTCTCTTCTACGATGGTATGCGTTGGACCTATCCCCTTCTGGTCAGTTGCCCCCGGCACAACACAGACCAGAAAATTAGGTTATTGTTCCTGTCGTTTATCACCCCCCTCCCCCCTCCAGAGGTGTTGTCTCAGAGATTTCACTCCCGATTCGGGAACAAACTTAGACGCGTTGTTTTATAGCCTTGGAGTAAGCCCAACCTTTCCACTCCCCTTGTTTTCGCCGCGAGTAAATCAACCCCTTCCAAATAAAACTCAGTTTTGAGAATATCTCTTCACCTCGAGAGGTCGCTTTTGCTAGACTGGGTCGTCCTAACACAATTCTGTGCCCAGAATTCCCCCGAGTTTCTGCGCAGCTCCCTACCTTTTGACTTTTTTGTCTCCCGCGATTTATATTTAAGTCAAAGAAAGGGGGCCGTAAACTGCCCACTTATTTTTCTTTTGCGAGGACTCCTTCTTTCTCGAGTTTTTGCCCCTTCAAACGCATCCCCAGATACGGAGCTAACGCCCCCCAGATGTGATCCCCTTGACTTTCGTGGGGCCTGATGTCAAAGGAACTTGTAGAACTGCTCCTGGCCGACCTAGCCATGCTACCCGCCAGTCATTGTTTGTAGATCATGATTGTTTGTTTACCTACGGAACTTAAAGGGTTATCATACTCAATTTTTCCCCCTCCCCATTGGTCCTTCCCATGTTTTGATCCCTGGTGTACGATGGGAGTAGAAATTCGCCCTGATTGTGCAAAAAAGGCAGAGAGAGTTCCATTCCTCCGTCACCTCCTTAGTCCGGTCCAGCCTCATCTGCTGCCTCTCTCCCCGTTCCTTTCCCCGGATTGTTTTCAACAAGTAGAGAAAGTTGATCCTCAACCTGCCTACCGATCGCATCCCAAGCCTGTCTATCTTATGTGTACCGGGATATGTAACCTTGATATGAATTCATCTGTATCCGGGACTCTTGAGCCGTCGGCATCCTGTATGTGTTTTAGATCCACACCCCAGACAGCTTCTTCCACTAAGTAGTCCGAGCTATTGTAATCCCTTATTCTTACGTTTCCTGCCCTCTCCCTCCAGGATTTCTCCGGTTTTTCTCCGCAGCCTGTTAAACAGAACTTCTACGTTTGCGTCCCAGATACTTACGACGTCGACGGGACTACCCCCTACGCTGCTACTGTCTTCCCCTCTCCTAGTCGAGAGAGAAAGTCCCAGAGGTCCTTCATGGCTTCTCTTGGCTTGCATCAGTCGAAGAAAAAGCAACTAACCTCCCTCCCACCCCCAAAGCTGCTTCGGACCTCAGACGCCCCTCCCACCCCACCTCTCGCATAGAGGCTTGTTGTTAATTTGCGAGAAACAAGCTCCCTTCCCTTTTTTACCCTGTTTTAGTCGCAGCACTAGCCGTTTGGTTTCCTGGGCTGCTCTTCCGAGACGTCGGAGATAGCGTTTTCGAGCGGAACGGAAACGCAGGTACATTCTCAACTCCTCCCCCCCTTCGTACGATTCTGAGTCTGCTTTCCGTCGTCGATCTGTATTTTGCTTGGGTACGTAGCGGCGGTCAAATTGTAATTCTCCTCTCTTATTCCCCCCCTTTCTCCTTCGACTCAAGGCGCTGACTCCCTCTGCCTCGCTGGTCTTAAGAACTGCAAACCCGGAAAGTCATACGTGACGAGATGCAGCCTCCGCTGTCTTTGGTACCTTCTTGTTTTTCAACCCTCAGTGGTCTTTGTCCCTTGGGTTGGTCATCTAGTATAGAGTACCCCCTCGATTGTGCTTCTTTAAAACGCGTCCTCGTTGGTATACTAGTAATCTCATTTTGGTTGCTGTTTTTCCATACTTTCACCTCCCCGCCCTCTTCGTGAAGGACTCCCATTCCTTTTCTTTTGAGTCTCCGATGATGCCTGAAAGACCTGGACAACGCCAAGCCCTCAGAACCTAAAGAACAACAAAGCCTACTCCCTCTCTCCTCTTTAAGTTCCTTTTCTTTTTAGGGTATTACGACGGTCCCTTCACTTAGATCCTTTTAAGGTACATCCATTTGCGGCTGTCTCCTTTCTTTTTCCCTGACGCCAGAAAGCGGCTCATCTCCCCTCAGCCCTCCCTTTCTTTGCCCGACTGCAAGCAATCGCCCAGAACTTCCTCTTCCCCGAAAACGCTACTCTTTCAGGCGCGCGATGTCTGCGGGATCGTTCGAGCGCATTTGTTTTTCTCCTACCATTACTGCCTACGCTTTTCCCTTCTATCAGACGAGAGCGTCCCCATCCTCGGCCGAGTTCGCTTGCGTACCAGTTATCTGGCTCGCGACAGTACACCGCGCATCCTATTCCGACCCACACCAGTCTTCTGAGCTTGGCGCGAATCTCCTTGTTGGAGCGTTCCCCCCCTAAGTATGTTTATCGGTGTTGTTTGGCCCGAAGTTAGAATCAGGGCAAGAAACATTTGTTCTTCCTCCCCTTCAGTCCCCCCTTCCGCGAGGTGCCCTCTCTCCTGAGTCCCCCCTTCGTCCGAACGGCGAGGCTCGGCGCCTTTTCCCCTTAACCGCAATACATCCCCTCTCCTCTCCTGCTATACCCTTGCTTTTTCACCGTCCCGACATCCGCGAATTCTTCCAATGAAAAAACCTCGACGAGTTCCCGGGATGGAAAGTGACACGACATGAAGAGATTTTTGTCGCCTTCCAGTCTATCCCCCTCAATCGCCCCCAAATCCACCCTTGAGTGACTCCCCTCTCCCCCCTTTTCTGCATTTTCAAGACTTCCTTCTAGATTTTCGTATAAGCTTAGTTTGATTGATGTAACCCTATCCCCACAGTCTCTCCTTTCGCCGATCGCGTCCTGCTTCCAGAGGCGATCTCGGTCGGCAGGGCTCTTGAAAGAACCTTTTCATCTCTAGACCAACACACCCTGCGAGTATATATGTTGCAGAGCGGATCGCGCCCATTGTCTTGTTCTAGAGGTTGCTGGCTTCCATTGTTGACGTCCAGTCAAATAATGCATGCGTCTTAATATCGTTGCCCCCTGCCCGTTTATCCCTTTCTCAACCTGCAAGTCGCGCCGCTTGCTTGCGTCACCCCATTTTCGATCAATCGGGTCTCTACCATCGTAGTCCACAATCATCTGCTTTGGACAATCGAGTAGGTGCGTCCCTCTCGGGCTTTCTAGTTCTACTCCCCTTACGTGCAGGGAAGCTCCGGCTTCCTGGCAAAATCCGTGTCGAATGTTAGGCTTGCGTCTTGCGCGCAACAGGTCGATCCCCTTTCTTTTTCCTTTTTTTCCCCTATTCATTGGAGACCGGAAGTGGTCTCTTTCGCCGTCTCTAACGCTGACTGCGCGATTTCATCTACCCCTTTCCTCCCTGTCGCGGCACATCGCGGCACACGGAAACCTTAGCTTCCCCATTTTAATGATTCGCCGATTCTTCTGGTTGACCGCTCGCGAAAACGCTTTGCCGGAGATGTCTTCCCCTGATCCAGGCAAAAACACTCAACCCTACCACATCCTCCTTTCCTCCTCCTGGCCCCCATACTTATCGTTTTGTTGCTCGACTTGTCAAGCCTTTTTGATCCCTCCCACGCTGACAAGAAGATGCTTTGCGATTTGGTTATTTGATTCTTTCATTACACAATCGCCTTTCTTCTTCGTCGCCAAGTAGGCTCCCAACCGCGGGCCCAGAATTTTCAAGTCTATGTGGTCGGGCTAGCTTCCCGATTTCCCGCCCACTCACGACCTTTCTGCACCCAGACCATCCCGTTGCTCACGCTATGCAGACCTTTTCGCCACTCCGGTCGGGTGCCGGAAACTGCAGGTCTCGAGTCGCGACAGATTGAGTTCGATGAATCAAGCCGATATGTAAAATCTCGCGCACCCTTCTGCCCTTTCCTCCGCTCCTTCTCCGTGGGCGAGCTCAAGGATTTGAGACCCCTCATCACTCTTCATTCACTTATCGACAATGCGAGTTTCCGATGGGGGCGTCAGAGGCTTCCTCGCACTCCTTCTTGCGAAGGTTTTCCTCCCCAAAGAGGTTTTTTCCGCATTCTAGAGGCGCGAACGCCATAGCGATAGTTTTGGGTAGTTAAGGCGGAAACAGTCCCCGCGGTCCCAACTCATGACTCCCACTCGCGAGAAGCAGGAAATTTCGCTTCCGCGAATTAGTAGGCCACGGGGGTTCCAGTCGACTATTTGAAATGTTCTTTTTGAAGGAACCTTGAAAGGCCATCACCATACGGACAATGAGGACCTCCTACGTTTTTTCTCTAGGATGAGCATAGCAATAAAATGGCTCCAATGTTAATGCAGACCTTTCTCTATTCTTACTGTAATAGATCTGGGGTCGGCTCCACTTCCCGAGACCCTTGGGAGCACCGCCAAGGTGTTTTTCCTTTTAGTTCCTGTCTAGTTCTTTAATCATTCTGCGCTTTACGCGAGTCTTTTTTTATATCTTCCTTTTTTTTACGACTTTCTAGTCAGGAAAAATATCACAGTCTATCTTGTTGATTGCGACGGGTCCGACCGTGAGCGTTCCGTTTCCCTCTAGCTGTTAGCTTTCCCCGTCTTCTCACTGATTACGACGGCCGTAGAGAACGTGGCTTCGCTGGTTGGCATAATAAGAGAACCCACGCTACGGACACCTTCAAGCAACAGGTACTCTCCTCTCTACTAAGAAAATTTACATATTCCGCGCCTGTTTCCTTTTCAAGCTACCTTACAAAACTGAGTCCCGCTTCATTCGGTTTTCTTCCTTTTTTTCCTTTGAAACCAAGTCAACTCCGGAGTCTTGGTCTGGTGAGCCGTCCCTCCTAAGGCGGTTTTGGAAGCTGATTTTGAGCAGCCTAAAAATCGATCATCCTTCTCAAGCTTATCCCTCTACTAGATGTTTTTCTCTGAGTTGCGTATCTCAACAGGCTGATAAGTTCTTCTTATGAACTTATCTAGTTTTTTCTAGGCGAGAGTATCTGGACCTCGTCTCTAAAGAAATCTGAGGCCCCCTCTCCTAGGCTTTTCATGAATCACTATCCCCTGCGTGCCGACCCCCTTTTCTTTTTCTTTTCTTTCTTTTGTCCTTTCGCGCGTTCGACAGGTCCTCCCCTAGGAAAACGAAATTCCGCCTTGGAGTTCCTCTATAGAAAAGAATCGCGTCACAGATTGGACTCTTCAAATATCGGGATCGCGAATCGGCACCCTTCTCTGAGTTGTGCCTCCTTATCTGGAAGGTTGAAGGATTTTTGGCATTCTTATCCTTCCCTCTCCACTGTGTTGTTTTTTCTGTTGTGTTCTCGTAGTAAGAAGCTGTCCATCCCTTTCCCTACCATATCTTCCCTTTTAAGGCTACGAGTCCACATGCGTCAGAGGGTACCGACGGAACCGTTGGGCAAGGTGCACTTATAGGGCGTTTTCGACACCGCGTTTCTCACTTTTTCGCTTTACTTTCGGGCTGGAAGAATCTCAATATTCCAACCCATTTTACGTGCATCTTCTAAGAATGAACGATGAGCAAGAGACACAGGCGCGATTTATCAGTCCTTCTCTTCTCCGGAAGGCTTGCAAGTGGCGTCGCAGGCCCGTCGTGATAACGCTTTAGAGCTACGTCTATACTAAGTGAACTAATAGACCTAGTAGCTGCCGGTTCAAAGTGACCCCACTAGAGTAATAAGCGGTGTCCGCAGTGCCCGATAAAACCCCCGTCTTTCGATTTGGTCATCCGACCCATTGGGATTGTGGTTCTGTTGGACTCAACGAAACTGCACTCCCAAAACCGGCGCGACGTACTCTTTCTCAAAATCCCTCGGATAGAGCGACTTAATTTTTCCATTTTACGTTGGAGCTCCAGAACTGCGTGTCTTGGCTCGATACCACCACGATGGACTGTGAACGTTTCTCTCCGAGCCGAAGTCTTTTCCTCCTCCCCAACTAACTTTTCCTAGGACCTTCAGTAGACTGAGTAGCACTCTTCAACCCCCTTCAATCTTTTTACGCGGCCTGGGTAGTTTAGGGCCCAAAATCCCACGCAACAGCGCGTATCTAAGTTGCTTCTCCTCCGACAAGGAATTTTTTTCTTTTGATGCCCGAGGCGCCGTCTGCAGCAGCTTCCCTAGCGATTGATTTTTTGTTTGAGCGTCTATCCAGATAAATATCCGGTTAGCTGCAATTTCTTGGGCATGTCGAGATGGCTTCTTCTCCCTTCCCGGGTACTTATCTCTCCTTCTTCGCAGAATTGATTCAATCCTTCAAGGCCAACCGAGATTCCCCTTGGCCGCGTCATAATTCTCAACACCTTCTTGTCAAAAGCGCAGTTTCTCCTTAACCCTTCGGACGGATGAGAACCTCCTAGTACCCCCATCGCAGGACTTTCGACATCACTTCCCCAGCGGCGGCTTACGGAGGTGCTCATCGGAACACCGTGAGTAGCCCGTTTTTTGCCTTCCCTTTTTGGTTTTACAAATCATGCTTTCTGCTTGAGGATTGTCCTTTAAATCCTTCCATCGAGGGAAGCCCTTTGGCCCTCCCGGTCATCGGCTGAAAGTTGCAGGAGAATTAACGACGCGTCTCACTCTGTGCGCTCCTTTGTCTTACACACGGTCGGCTTCCCGCTTACGGCTCATAATTATCCCCCCAACCTTATTCCCGCGCAGCTGCCGGGATGTGGAGCCCCTCTTGAGTGTCCGTCGCAGCGCGTGAGGAGTTTTCCAAGTGCCTGAAATACATCCAAAACTCCTCAGTCCGCAGTCCCGTAATATTGTACTCTGTTCTTATGTAACTCCTTCCTTTTTATCTTGAATTCTAAAGACACCTAGCGACAGGCAGCCTTTTCTTTCTTTCGTAGGTTTTGGAGTTTCTATCTGGCAGCTGCGCCCCAGACCTCAATCTGAGACCCCACCCTGACCCACTTTTGACCGAAGTTGAGATAGTTTGGCTCGGAGTTGGATCCCGAGAGATCCTTCCATATTTAACAACACCCTTTGTTCAAGAAGAGTCGCGCCCTCCGTTTTTTCTGAGTTGAGGTTGCATCTACGACCAGCGCCCATGCGTCAGGTATAAGAGAGCATGGCGTCGTCTCGCTGCCTCTTGGCTCATTGATGTCCTGCCTCAAGCGTTTCCACAATTCATTTCAAACCAGATCCCCTCCCTTTCCGTGAACGCTTCGAACTATAGAAGCGCCGAAATCCTTTTTTCACCGGCGTCGCGGCCGGTTGTGTTTGCGCTCGTGAGGCAACCCCAAGTCAAAGGAGTTGTTCTCGCTACTTCTAGTGTGCAGCGTGCGTGCCGGTTGTCATGCCGGAAGCCTGATCGCGACTGCTCCTGATTTCGCGTTAACATTGGCCCGCCGGATTTGCGCCACCGCATATGTCCGAGGCCGTCCTCTTTAACATTTGATCATCACATATTCTCCCCAGAGAGAGCGATTAAATTTTTTGTCCGTAAGAACTCCTCCTCCCTGGAACCCTCGCAGCGCTCGGATGATCCCGAGGATCGGTATGGTACTGGCTCTCCCTCTTTCCCCTTACTACTCCCGGAATGCATGTCCACGGTAATCCGTGAGGGGTCGGATTATCTTAGCCGAACACCGGCCTTTGGAATCGTCGGTTTTGAAGACGTCCTGATCGATGAGGTCCTCTTTCGATAACGTTTTATTCCCGTACGACGCTTTTTTTCCTTAGCCGAATGGTTGTCCCTTCTTAGAACGAGTGGCCCTCTCGTTTAAGTTCCGGAGCTCAGTATGAGATTCCGTACCACGACTTTACGAAAGCCGCTAGGGAGGGAGTTAAATCCCTTCCTTTATTTCGCGTATAGGCGCGTACGCCATTTTCCACAGTTGGCTGCGGTCGGAGGTGTCTATAAGCCCGACCACCGCCGACGCAACGAATCCCTAACAGGTGATTTCGGCCTGACAAATGACCCGTTACTTGCCAATAGTTTGATGTCTGGTACATGCGCCCCATAGTTGCCCCCCGTAGAAGAGAGAGGTTTTAGGACCACCAGTTAACAGCCCTTCGGGAAGGAGGATTCCTCTTGGCTGATTAGTTCCGAGAGTCAGCTTCGCATTTATGAAGGGGGGCCCCGACGCCTCTGCAATAAAGGCATTTAATAGAACAGGATTCGACTAGATTCCCTCGCCCGTTTTCGATAGTTTTAACTGTTAGCTATTTGCAACAAGCGTTTTCCTCTGACACGTCCTGCAATATCCAAGATATGACGAACGCTTGATTTTGAGAAAATTATTGATAACCCAAGTGCCGACCACTCCTGCCTTTCTTAGTCTCTCCCAGACGACCCCCCAGTGTACTCCCCCCTGTCCGACGTTATTATTCAGGTCGCTTTTTCCGCTTGACTTTCCAGTCCGAGTCGAGAATGTCCCGCGATGTGCCCTCCTCCCCTGGGATAATGACAGTTTCACGAGTCCCCCTCTTTAATAATATCCTCCTTTTATTATTCAATATGCTCGTTTCCCCGATATGTTTGACTAGCGGGTGAGGGGTCGTCTCGATGCCTTTCGAGTCAAGAAGCTACCTCCCCAAGGCAAGATACAGTCACTACTTTGTATTTTCGGCACGATTCCATGAGGCGACCACCGTTTGCGCTAGGCCGGTCTTCGCATGTAATTTCTCTATTTATTCTGTTCTCCGGCCCAGCAATGCTTGCCTGGCAGTTTCCGTCCTCTAGATCAATCTCTGCGCTCTCCGAAGAAAGTGTTCCATAGGAGTCTGCTACCCGCGCCCCCGACCCGCCCCTGGCAGTCAGTTCCTTATTTTACTCCCCGGGCGTGACGGAGCAGTTCTCCTTCCAATCAGCAGCCGTGACTTCGGTCCGCCCCTCTTCTTTTTTCGAAGCCAGCCCGCGTGCTGGTTCTTTCTTTTCTTTTAAACCGACGTCGCGGGTTCGCTGGTAGGCACAGCGCGCCACTCTCCCCCGATGCGTAACTCATTTACTTTGCTGCCCCGAAATCTTTTGTGGCGTGGCTGTGGCCGATGCTTTAGGCCTAATATTCCGCAGCCTTACCCCCTCCACCCGCCCCAACCTTTACGACTCCGGCAAAAATTCTCGTGCTATTCTTTTAAACACACGCGTGAAGAAGCTTTGCGTGCTTCCACCCCCACCTCGCTCTGATGCATCCCTTCTCAAACCTCTTTACCAGCTAGCGGTTGGTACAACCTTTGGCGCTAAACTCGTACTCTAGATTAGAGCACTTAAGAAAAACCATTAGAAGAGTTGTCAACATAACCCGATCTCCCCTGACTTTCCACACCGCTATTTCGTTGGATCTTGGTGTGCGGTTCAGCTTTGCGAGTAGATTAAAATCCCACACCCGCCCCCCCCCCCCACACCATGATACGGCTTAATGCACGAGGCTAGCTAGTGTTCGATTCAGCAGGCGATTAGATTGTAAACCCCGAGTCCAGCTACTCTCATGCGAGTCTCTTTTTTTTCGGACCGAACTGAACCAAATTTAACTATTTGGATCAACCCACCCTACCCGGTGTTGTATACACCCCTGGACCTGTGTTACTCTCCTTAATTATTTTTATTCGAGTCGAGGGCCATTTTGCAGAGAAGCAGAACACCCCTATATCTGCCCCGTGCCCTGGGCCTGGCCATCCATTACCCCTCCCGGCTTACCGGTCCTTGGGACCGAAGTTCTAACGTCAACCTTTTTAGGACAAATAGTATCCCCCCCTCGACACAGACCCCTTCCGAGGATATTTCATTCTCGGGGATCTCATTAGTCCGACCTTGAGAGAACAGACGCCGACGCGTCCCCTTTCCCAGTTCGCAAATCGTCTCCGCCGATGCCATGTCTTTTACCGTATCCCTCTGAGCTCTCCCGCATGCGGCAGTGGTCGCTCCCCCCTAGTACATTTATAACTTCTTTAAATCCACCGACGGCGACGAGGAGGATGCGACCCTCCTCCCCACACCGACACGCTGCACATCGATCGGCTCTCCACATAACCTATTGCCGGCTTTTAGCGGACCTATGTGTTGTTTGTGTTATAGAGACGGTCCCCTCTGCCATTCCTATAATCAACCCTCCCCACAGCCGCTCGACCTATGTTTGAGGGCGCGTGCCAAATCTCCCTAATATAAGTTGTTGTGTTGCTAGAGGGCCACGTCCTGGGGAACCCCTGAGAAGATATTCTGGGTGAGGTTTTTTAGGATTTTGCTTTTTCTTGTCATAGGAGGTCACCTGTCGAGAGGAAGTACCACACGACACGGATACTCCTTTACTCCTTTCTGCTACTTTGGTTGCTTCCCCGATAATTGTGGCTTCCCCCTGATGTTTGTCGTTGGAACTCCCCTCAGGCTTTTCCCCTCCAGATTTACTTCACCTTTGTGCCGACGAGTTGACCCTTATCCCCCCTAATCCGACACGGTCAACGGACCCCTTTTTTTTTCCCCTTTCTGATCAGCGTCTCTACTCCGGGCAGGTCACAAGACCGCAAGCGGCTCTGTAACAACGAATTCGCACCCTTTGAGGAAGTCCCCGGTTATCCTTGATTGATCCGGTGTCAGTAGGATCGTAGACGATGATACAGAATTGCGCCACAAGTCTCTACCAGGTCATAGGCCTTCCGTTGTTGTTAGGGTTGTCTTCTCCTGGTATTTTTTTTCCTCGAGATTCTATCGGTGACGGTTTGGCCCCCGGGTTTTCCAGAGTTTTCTAATCGCCTTTGCCCCCTCTTCACCGGATGAGGCATCTATTGCGTTGCCCGTCCCTGTACTAAAAAATCTCAAGCACTTGACCTGAAAACCGACTGACTTTTCCCCGGATCTCCCTTAAAAGGGAGGGAAGAATACGGCACCGGTCTGGTTAGGTATTACTAAAAGTTCTTGGTTGTCTTTACTAATGTAACATACGCGCGCAGCCAGGAAGCCTTCTCCATCAGTTGTGAGTTCAAAGAGAAGTTTTTTGTAGGTTTCAAACTCCCCCCTTCCCCCAGTCTATCTATACCACTTCTGATCTTGCTGAGTGGCTAGTTCTGGTTTGATTGTGTTTGCTTCTACCGACTTTGCGTAAATCTTATGACAACCCCTCTCCTGGTCCCACCCCCGTGCGTGGTGCACGCGGTTCATTACGTTCATTGATGAGTCTCACGATTTTTTTGCAGCCCTTCGTTTCGTGCTCCATGTATGTTTTTGCTCCCAAGTCTTAAACATTAGAGGAGGTTGGTTTCTCCTTGATTCTTCTACAAAGAGTTCCCCACCTTCTTCTGGCACCCGGCTTAAGCGCGCGTCGCGAGGAGCAGATACACAGTAGACTATGATCGCGGCGCTGCGGTGTGGTCCCTTCTCCTTAGTTCTATAAGTCGCTAACACAGAGCAAGACACCGCCACGCCACCAGTCTATTCTCTCCAGCGCCGATATTTGGCCCTCTTTGCTTGTTGATAGTCTTCCCCAGCCGGTGAGCGACCCCCGCGTGGACCGTCTCCCGCAAAACCCACAGTAAGAAACTCCTTCGGACCTCCCTTTCTTTTTTTTGATCCGCTCTCTTCTTCATGTTTATCTCTCCGCTTGGGCGACGGCGCACAACGTCCTGCCTTGCATAATAAGACTCTTAATTCTCTGACTCGCGGCTTTTCTCTCTGTTTCGGAACAAGTCTCCTTCCCTCGATTTCTCCTCTTGTCTCCCACCGTAGAGCGTATATCGGACCAGTTGTCGTATTATAGCCGGACAAGCCCTAGAAACCTCTGGTTTATTTTCCCCCCCCAATAAGTACAGTGTTTTCCGACCTCTCCCCTTGTAGCTCTCGAAAACGCGTCAACGGTGGGTTTACGCCCCTTCATAGTAGATGAAAAGAAACGTCTGTAGGGCATTCTTTTCTTTCCGACGCCATTTTTTTTTAGGAAACAATCCCTTATTTGCCTTCATTTCCTTTCCTTCCTTTCCGATCTTTTCCTTTTCGCAGGGTGTGTTGATAGATGAGCTGAAAACGGTCAGCCTCTCCCCGTGCAGGCATGCAGGAAACGTGCCTGATGGTCCGTCGGATCCAGTGACAAAGTCACGATCTTTTTCGCCACCCTGGCCCCCATTTTTCCTACTGCGAGCTGTCAACGTCGGAGAATCTCGACGGAGCGCGTGTCGGCACAGGCTTGATCAGGCAGTATTAATGCTCAGACAGAACTACAAGCAAGAATTCTTTTTCTTTGTCGGGCGTACGTCCAATGTCTCTCTAGCCTTCCCCTGTACGCCCTCTTCACGATCTCGACAGCGATGCGCGATACGCTGAGTGACCCGCGAACAGAATAGCCTTTCCCCCTCTCCCTTTAGCGAAGTTCGATTCGCCCCCTTCCCCACCGTTCATGTCACCTGTTTGCAGCTCTCTGTGGCAGACGCACGAGCGCCCGGCCTAGGGATGACTTAGAGCTATGGATAATACCCCCTCCCGCTCGTTCGACGTTACTTTCTTTCCTTCCTAACGAAACTCGACCCCCTCTCGGTCCCAAACGAGCTTGAGGGCGAGACATAGCTAGATGGTTTATCGCTTCGGCTTTTGCTTCCACGGCACTGGTTCCCATGCCCCCCCTTCCCATCAAAAAAAAGAGAACGCTCGGAAAAATTCTCGCGAGTAGTCAGAAGACGACCCCCCTCCTTTAGCGCGGGTTACCCGTCTCGCTTTTCTCGGATGACCCCGTTTCCGCCCACGCTCTTCATAGGTTCAACGGTGTGAAATCCTCTTTTCTAGAAAACTCCTGGCTTTGCTTAACTCCGCGCAGCAATGGGATGAAGACGAGTCCCTTAAGCATTTTTGAGACCCGCACCTCTCTCGGATTTTTCCTTTCATCTACTCGTTCTTCCCTCCGAACCAATCCAGGATTACCCTCAACGCAGTATAGTGTTTTCTAGATACCCAGTAGGGGCTTCCTCCCTGCTCCAACCTTCTCTCCTCCTCCGCTCGCTCTCTAATAGGCGATGGCCGGAGGGATCTGAGGGACGAAAATACTTGAATCTCAATTCCCCCCCTCGGTTATACTTTTCTTCGCCTTATCGTCCATTCCCTTCCCCTTGGCGGTCTGATATGGCTCCCGGCAGGTCAAGTTGTGACCTCAAATAACGAAGTTCGCCCCTTAGGTGAGACCCTTGCAAAATATTTCCCCGGCGTAGCCTCTCTCTGCCCAAGCAATACCTTCTCTCCCCACCGGGCTGCTGATTCATTAGTAAAACCATCCCCGGAAGCATTGCTCCACATGATGTATCGTGGGCCGGCGAGGGTCTAACGACACTCGATCCCCCACTTCCAATCTGCTCCTTGTTCGGCCCCTTTTTTGCCCCTTACGGAAAGCTTCCTCAAGAACGGTGGATGGAATTCCTATGAGGAAAAGATCGATCGTCATTCTGTCGTGGGCCTTTGCTTCCCCCCGCCCCTTCATTTCCCCCTGGCATGTCATTGCGAACTGCCACGTCCACTGATTAACAGGATGAGAGATATTGAATGATTAAATCTTCCGGCATTCATTTCATCTATTTCCTTATCCCACAAACCTTCTTCCTCTCTTTGTCCCGCCAAAGCACTGTCGTATTTCCGCGATGGAGCCGACGTTTGGTCAAATCGCACCTCTGAGTTCTTTCTATTTCGCCTTGCTCCAACCACCCCCCTCTCCCATCCCAAGGAATCCCGGAACTTTTCTTCTGTTTCCATCTTCCTAATATGTGTGTTTTTATAAGGATTGGACCCTCTTGTCAGAACACGATCGTTCCGGGCTTTTTGGCTGGCTTGGTCCTTGCAGTTCTTTGAGTTGCGCTGCAGCGCGTGCCGGCTCAACCCTTTTCTCCTCCAACCTTTCAATCGTCTCCACGCATTCCCCTCCTCCCGGCTCCAAGAAAGCGAAAAAAGGAGATTGTGTCCCTCTGCCCACCCATCAGTGACACCCCGTCCCCTTTAAGTTGTTGATTTTTTCGTCCCCTCCCCCAGCGCGTTCAGCCAATGGCACTAAATTATATGGTCGTCACCCTTCCCCTTTTAGGAGGATCAGGTGAGTGAACTGACCCTCAGAGGGATCAGAACTTCCCTCATAGCAACTGTTTCCGCTCCTTCCCTTGGAAGTCCTTTCCCCTGATCCAGATTTCCCGACCTCTCTTCCGTTTTTACACTGCGGCGTGCTTTTCTACTTGATTCGCGGTAGTTTTGTAATAATACTTCGCGTGGTCCATTTTTCCTTTCCCTGTGTCTCCCGTTCTCCCGTCTTCTCTCTATCGGCAAGAAGGAGGCCGGCGAGGGCAAACCACGCCAAGAAGGTGTAAAGAACTTTTCTAACCCTCAAGGCCGCGGGCCCTTGAGTAATCCCCGTCTCTTCTGACGGAGCTTTCACCTGATAGGTGGGGATGCATCACCCCAGCCTAGATGAAATGTTAGGCAATTCCCCTACCACGCAGCCCGCCCTGCTTCTCAGCGCTACTCGCCGGTCCGTGGTATCTCGAATTTACAGTAATTCCCGAGACGAACACTCGTCTCCGCCCTTTGTTTTTTCTTCCGGTGTCTTTAGCCGAAGTAAAAGAAAAAATAGCAGCGGCCCGGCCCAGAACATGTTGGGTTGCGCT
>Ga0179593_1479439_pt1 | contig 15334 bp, 17 predicted proteins | sample CZODoug2_1_08_16_FD_185931 | JGI IMG/M metagenome (GOLD analysis project Ga0179593, IMG submission 185931) | Vadose zone soil fungal communities from Angelo Coast Range Reserve, California, USA - CZODoug2_1_08_16fungal (PacBio error correction) | ecosystem: Environmental > Terrestrial > Soil >... | reverse complement strand
GGCGTACGCCCCAGGTCTGACCTTTTCAGTGGGAATCTGGCTCTGCTGCTTGAATCTTTTCTTCTGCTGCCCCTTTTCAGCGTCGTCCCTGTCAACCTCATGAGAGTCTCATTATTAGTTGGCCGCTTGGGTCTCTTTCACCCGAACCGCGCGATTTTGAGGTTTTGACGGCCGGCCCCCTTGAGTAGGTGTCACTCGTAGTCTTCCAATTGACCCTTTCTCAATTTTTTCTTCCTGCGGAATCCCGATCTCTTTCACCGACACATTCGTACTCTTCATTAACCCGAACGAGCATTCCCCCAGCTGGATGAAGTTTCAGGTTGCATCCTGGCCTTTTTTTGGAGGAACTATATGTGGCAGCTTTTTTCCCGCCTTACCGTTTTCCCCCCTCCCCCCTCTGGCCGCTGAAACGTGAACCCGCTTTTTTCCCTTCACCTCGTCGGTCCCGCTCTAGCCGATCACCGCGTGAGGGGTCCTTTCTTTTTCCATATATTTGTTACTTCGACGTTTTTGCATTTTTTCGTCCCGTGCTTTCCCTTTATTTCTTCACGTGCTGCCTTTCACGTCCCACGACCAGAGGAGGTTTTCTTTCAGGGACGCAAACTTTTCTAATTAGACTTACAGTCTCACGAAGCCTACGAGAGCCTTTCATAAGTTATAAAATTTCTGATCAGGCTCGGTTCCTCCCATCTCCTCACCGTGCATCCCCATGCTTTGTCTTCGCATCCTGCTTTTCCCGGTAAACCACCATGGCCAGGTGGTGAGAGCTCCTTTTTCCAAATAGATGGACTGACCCTCTGTTTAGGGCTCCCCTCCTTGTGGTGCCTGGTTTTTTCGGAGTCTCTTTTCTTTTTTTACGTTCGGGCTGGCGGGGTGGATGTCTTCTCCTGTCTTTTTTTTTCAAGATTCATTGCCAAGCTCCGGATTCCAGTTGAGCCATGAATGTGGTGTTTTTTCCCCGCTGCGATGCATTTTTTTCTGTTTTGTGGTGGGCATCAGCGGTCTTTTTTAAGGTAACTTTTTCATAATTCCCGACCTTTTCAGGGCCTTCCCTTCATTCCTGCAGACTTTTAACCTTCCATATTCCTTTCCCTCTGCCCCCTTCGCTTTTTTGTGTTCTGCATCTGCCTGTGGGTGGTGGGGTGTATTTTTTTCTTGTCGATGGGCACGGGCTTCGAGAAACTTTTGGGCATTTTTTCGTCTTTCTCTCCCTTGCTTTCTTCCCCGGTTTCGTTTCCCCCCTGGCCGAAGCTGTCTCTTCTTCTGCCTTTTTTTTTTTACTGAGATCCGTTGATGCCCTTTATTAAGGAACTGTCAGTACCGCTGGTTCTTCGGCCTCTTGGTGTATCACCTAGCTGTTTCGCGGCCCAACGGCCGGACCTTCCATGTGGTTGCTTGTTTGCGCCGGCGGGCTTTACGATAAGGAATGTTAAGCTGGGGGAGTTTTTTTGGCCTGTTCCGTGGGCCCTGGTCCGCTTCCGCCGGCGCTCCGCCCACTGGCTAAAGCCTTTGCGGCATCATCTTTTCCCCCCAACTTGAACTTCAGAGGATTCGGAATGTTACTTTCTTATTAGAGCTTTTTTTACCACGAGTCGGGCTGGTTTTTCCTCCCCCTTCCCAGTCCTTGTCCGCCCTTCCTCCTGCCATCTCGCCAGCTCGATGACCTTTTTCGCAACCAGGCGCCTCTTTAAAAGCTGATCCGTTTTTGCTGAGGAACCTCCTATTCCAGTCGGCCCCCGTGCTGTTCCTCGCTGGATATCACCCCTTTATCGTTCCTGCGTTCACCCCACAATTTTTCGTTACTTTTCGAACGGGTCGGCTTCGGCGCCGTTTTCGTGGCGTTTTTCCCACCCCATGTTTACTCTTCCCCGTTTTTGCGCCGGCAGATGAGATTGAAATTTAGGAGGTAGAAGGCTTGTTTGCTTCTTTATACCGGTTTTCTGGCCGATTCGTTGCCTTGCACCTGCCGGGGGACTGATCTTTTTGGATGGCGTTGCTCCTACTTCTGTTTCAACGGCTTTCCCATCACCACATTTTGTTATTCACAAAGGAGTTACTTCCGTTCGGTTGACTTTGCCGGACCTTTTTGTGATCTTGGGTGATGGGTCGCGGGATCTTGCTGGGGTTTTTATTGTAAGTTCGAAGATCCTAACGGGCTTTCGGTCGCTTCTTTTGGCCTTAAAAGTGGCCAAACCCCTCTCTATGTGGTGTGCATGTTTTTGGGAACTCCTTGTTTAGTTGCCTTTTTACTGCTTAAAAAGTTTTTGAGTACTTTTTTTCCACTTTTTCTCCCGCCTTTCTCGGATGACCTCATGTGTTGTCGGGTTTGTGCTTGGCATCCCCAAACATCTTCTCTGCTTTTACGCGGGGGACCTGAGGTTTTTTGTTGGGTGAGGGGACCAAAGCTTCCGGTATTGGAGGGCGCTTTTTTCGGGCCAGTACTCGCTGCGATAAGGATGACAACAAGAGATTTACGTATTTCCTTTTTTTTTCTATCTCCCTCCCTTGGATTCACCTCGCCTCTTGAGATTCCTCTCCTAGTTGTTTGTTTGTTTTCTTAGATCCTCAATTGTTCTCCTTTCTCCAAGGTCTTGATTTCTATCCCCGGTTTAAGATATAGGTGGATTTCCCCCTGAGAGCGCCAGCGCCAGGCTTGTTCCTCCCCGGCGCAAGAATGCACAGTTTCCCACCACCCCACCCCCCCCTCCCTTTAGTCCCCGTTAGTGCTTTTCCTCGGTGCTCCTTGGGGCAAGGTTTTTTGCACCCCCCTTCCCCCCCCCCTTCATTCCCGCGACCCGTTTCCTACAGTTTACGACGACCCGGTGTTAAGCTTTAAATGTGTCCCTTTCCCCTCTCACCTCAGATGTGCCCCCCCCAAAACCCATGGCAATAGCTATGGTTTGTTTTGCACTTTTCCCCGCATCTATAAGAAACGGCCGGTCCCTCCTTTCCTCGCCCTTTCCCTCATCCCCCCCATCTGATCCCCCCCTTAGCCCCTCTCAGGCCTTTATACAAGGTCCTCTTCCAAGCGAGATGAAGGACACCGGTGACCCATTCGCCCTTTGTCTTTTTCAGGCCTTTTCCATTAAGTCTGCGCCGGACCCTCCCTTTCCCCTCAGGGCCCGTTTGGCCCCGCTCGCACTCAAAGACGATCAAAGGCAGCCGAGACAGAGATAGCAGTGTTTCCACTTATCCCCTTCTGTCCCTCCCTCCCCTCCTAGTTTACATTTTGTGTCGCACCGACCACACGCAGGAAATTCGTGATGGACACAGGCTACTTCTGTTCGTGTGTTTTCCTCCGCGCTTTCCCTCTTCTTGCTAGTCGCGTCTCTAACCCGCCCGTAGATATTCCCCCATTCGCTTTGTTCCAGCGCAAACTTAATGAGCGGTCTTTAGACGCGGCTCTGCGGACGTCCTCCTCCCAATTTTGTACGAATTCCCTCCCTGTGCCTTCCTCCGGCTCTTTTGCGGTTTGTTCGGTACAAAGATTCGATAGCGTTAGCGTACGGAATAGTAACTCCCCCTGGCCCTTTCCACCTCTCCTCTTTTTCCTTGCCCCATTTTGATGCCGACGCTGATGACTTTGGCCCCTTTTCGTTTGCGTGTGGAGCGCCCTTTGTCTCAATCGCGTATTTTACCACGCAGAACAACCATCTCACCTCCTTCGTCTCCCCTTTCCCCCCCTCGACGGCTCCACCCCGTTTCAACGTTTCACATTGTGCCAGTAGCCTTTTGTGAAAGAAGATAGGGCGCAGCTGAACGAAGAGGAAGGCTTTTACCTGCCGCCTTCTCTTCGCCCTCCTTTCCACTCTTCCTTTCCGCGACCCATCTCCGATCCGATTTCGAAATCTCGGCACCCCCCCGTTCCGAGCCTAACCATTATTGCCCCGTGCTTCCCCTCGCCTTTCCTTTCAAAGGGTCCCCCAGTTGAATCTCCCTTGCCCATTCTCCCCAGTTAGCCAACCAGGCACACAAAACAGGCGATGAAGAAAAACCCCCCAGTCCCTTGTAGGTTCTTGTTCTCTGCGTCCGTTTCATGTCCCTGCTATTCTCTGTTCTTCGTGAACTCCATTCTTCCTTTTGGGTCCCTGGCCAAGCTTAGACGGTACCACCATTTTCAAGCCCCCCCCCCCACCCCCCCACCCTTTCTCCTTTTTCCCCCACAGTCCACCATCAGGTAGGCCGTTCCCCCTGTCGGGCAGGCGCCGATTGCCCCCTGATACAAAAGCCACTTTGCATCTACGAAAGACTTCCCGACCCCCGCATCGCCCCCCCGTCCCTCACAAGGAGAACTCTTCCTTTTTAGAATGTATCAGCAACGTCAGATAGGAAGATTAGAGACCCTTTGTTTTATCCTGCCGTTTGACAGGGATGAGACCTCAAGATTTTTGATTCTTTAGGCTCGGTTTTTTTATTGCTTCGCTTTCTAGTTCAGTTTTAGTCTGAATTAAGTTTCTTTTTCTTTGTCCGTCCAGGAATTCGTAATATTGGTAGAACGGACGCCGAAACCACGCATGCCGTCGGTTTCCAGGTGAAGCAAGTTGATCTGCCCTGGGTCTTCCACTGGCCGCCCCTCCCCCTTACCTGTTTTTTTTTTCATGTTGTCGCATTCTAAAATATTGCCCTTTTGCGAACGCAGGTCGTTCCGCAAGTCTGTGTATGACGGGCTTTTTTTTCCGGTAAAGGCGGGACTTCCCCCCCTTGTTTTCCCCCCTATCTTTTCCGGGTCTCCGGTCCCTCCTCCCATACTCAAGGGTTAAGTCCTCTTTTGGCAGGGATGGCCCGGTTCCGCTAAGCATCATAGCGGTAATGATAGTACGGTCATTGCTGATTGGATTCCCTTTTTTCTCTCGTTCATTCCCCGGCCCCCTTGTCCCTCCATTGAGCAGTGGGGATTGAAGTCCAGACCCCTTCTTTGCCGACACTCCTCCCACCTTTTTTGAAACCTAACCTGCGGACACGATCTTGCAGAGTTTTTTTGGAAAGCGACCCGCTCTGCACTTTGATTTGTATATGAGTTTTTTACCCTTTTTGAGCCTTTTCGTTGCCAGTCCCTTTTTCTCCTCCATGCCATCCCTACCCCCATGCATTTTCCCGCTTCGTCTATCCAGCAGGGTAACTCGAGACTCTCCCCCCCCCAGAAGACCTCTCTTTTAATTTTGTGTTTGAGAGAGATGGTGGCGAAATAGCGCTATTTTCACCCTTTTTCCCTTCGCTGACGTCTTCCCTCGTGATGCTGTCCCGACTCCCTCTTGTTTCAGGTTTATCTCTCTTTCTTCCCGATGATAGTGCAGCTTTTCTGGTCTTTCCAAAAAGACGATGAGCTGAGTTGCTGCCGGGTTCGACCACCCCCTTTTTCTTCTGGTTTTTTGAACTCGGTAGTTCTTTTTTTCATCTCCCAAGTTTGCTGCAATTTTCTTTTCTTTAGTTTCCTCTTGTGACTAAGATCGACACCGCAACCCTTCCTCTGAAGAAATGAAGGGACCTCAAATGTCATTCTTTATTTTGCACCGGAATTATCCGTTTCTTTTTTCCCTCTTCTTTTTTTTTCTATCGCGACCGCATCCGCTGTCCCCAATCCAGATTCTGTCCTTCCTTCCGACGAGCCTGGACCCCTTTGTCCCCCTTCCCTTATTCGACTCGTAGTGTGGCCAGGGCAAGATGCCCGTCCTCTTCCTCCTCCGATTGCGTCCTCCTTCTTCATGGCGTCCCCTTTGACATCTAAGTTTTGTTTTTACTCCACGTTCACAGGCCGAGGCGTTGGGGGCAGGGAAGACTTCTTCTCTCCATTCTCTTTCCTCGCCCACTCCTCAGCCTCCTTTGAGGTGATTATTAATAAAATTAATAGCGTCCCCCATCCAACCCTCTCCCGTGCATCACCATTTCCTTTTCTCGCATTTTTTCCTGCAACACCCTTTCTCAGGCGGTGCGCGAGTCTCATAAGTCTTGATGTCGGTTTTTCCGAAAATCACGTCCTGAGCGAAGATCTTTCCTTGAATGGTTTGCGGAGGCAGCTGCTATGTGTTTTGACGGAGGGTTTGATTGTTATGTCAGTTCCTCCCCCCCGTTTTTGTGCCAGATTACCCAGCGACCCTTTTTCTATTGGGTGAGTTAACTAACATGCATTGTTTGACAGACGGTGTCCACTTTGGTGGGTTTGGGCTGTGTTTTTCTCCTTCTCTTTTTTTCCCCCTGAACCTCACATCATTGTCACTTCCCTGTGAACTGATCACGAATTTTTCCGACGTGGACTTATGAACCGCGCAATCCCTTCCTTATGAACTATCTGGTGGTGGTGTTCCTGCAGCCTTTTTTTTTTTTTTCTGTTTTTTCTTCGATTTCAAGGCTTCAGCGACACCCACTGGCTTACGTTCAAATTTTTGCAGAGCGGGCGCTTCCTTGTCTTGGAAGGCTTTAAAACTGATTATGCTTCCTATATCTATAAGCAGATGGTATGTCAGATTCGCTCTCCTTTTCCTGTCTTGCCGACTCCCTTTTCTCTCTTTCAGGTACTCCCCCTTGCCTCGGCTTCTCTGTGGGTTCTACTCCCCGCGGAGGGCAACTTCTTTAGAAGTCTTTTTAGCAGGGATTGGGAGTTGAGATCCGGTCGGCGTTTCCTTGATTTTTTCTTTTTGTCTGTTTTTTCCTTCTTCCTAGCCCGATTTCATTAGTGAGTATCAAGCCCTGAGAAGTTATAGGCATCCTTTTAGTTCCACCCGTCCCCCTGTTTCGCGTCTCGCGTCCGGGGACAGTGGGGATCTCTTTCTTACGGACGCGCCACGAGTCGTTAGCTGTGGGGAGATGAACGTACACCAAGCAGGTTTTGGACGGCACCGGAGTTTCGGCCTTCCTTTTGGTCTTCGAATCTTCTGCCGACTGGCTTCATTAAGACTTTAAATGGAAAGTTCGTTGCGTTCCAGAATCGAAGTGCTGTCCTTCATCATCCTCTCCCTCTTCTGCATGCAGGGCTCCCTCCACCCTACCTTCATCCCACCTTCATAACCTTTATGCCTTCAGGGCTCTTTTTCGGGCGCTTTTTTTTTCAACACTGTAACCTTCTTTGGTCGGTAGGCATCATACGTCGGTGACGCTCCTTCTCAGGTTTAGGTTTCCTCTCAGTGCTTTCCTCTTCCTTCCTGTTCCCCTTTTATATGGGTCCTTATTGGCGCGGGCGTCTCTTTTCCCCCCACGAGGCCGCACCTCACTTTCACAGGCCTTCGGTTTTCTTAGCGTGACGCCGGTTTTATTTGGGCTTCTTTTCGTTTGCGTGCTGTGTGGGTGCGTTTTATCCCGGCTATTTCCTTTTATGAGGGAGGAGGCGATTCGGGGGGTGACAAGCTCTGACCCAAACGTGCTATTGGCCATGGGTTTTTGTGTCATTCTTTATCCCCCTCTTTCTTATTTACCGCGTTTCCCCCGGCTTTCCCCTGAGTTTTCTTCAGAACTGCCCCCATCTGAGGAATGGACGATGGTTTTTTGTGCGTGGTCCAATCTATAGCGCTCCCGGGCACCCCGCGTGCGACGGAGGTGGTTTTTTTTTTTTTTCTGAAAGCCCCCCCGTCTTTTGCCTTGTGCGTGAGTAGATTCTTCAGTGTCCTCCCTGTGGCCCCCCCCCCCATGAGTGCGTATTCGGAAAGCATGGTGACAAGAGCGCTTTCTGCCTCTCCTTTTTTTCCTTCATAGTTGGTGTTTTTTTTCCGAGTCATATAACGGGTGAGGTATAAAAGGATTGTTTACCAGTTAAAGATATCTGTTGTAATGAGCTCCCTCTCCATGATTTTTTTTCCCCTTCGCAAGAAACATACATTACCACCACCAAACACACCTTAGTGTTCCCCGCTAGCGGGTGTCGAGGCCCGCCACTCCCCATCGTCATTACCAGAAGGGAATCAGTTTTACTAGCGCCGGGTGCCCATCCCCACTCAACTTTCAGCTGCCCTTTTTCCCTTCTTGCAAAACAAACCATGTACAAAACATAGCACTGCATGGTGTTTCCGCCAATTTTTTAAGACCTGCTCCCCCCGTTGATTGAAGGATTATGCCTTCCTCTCCTTGAAGACCCCAAAAAGCCCGACTCCCACAGCCACATCTCATCCCAGATAAAAAAGGTACGCTTTCCCGATTGCTTTTTCCTTCCATGGTGTTTCCAATCGTGGATGGAAGTTGTCCCTTAAGCTTTCCGCCCTCCTCCGATCAGTCCCCCCTTCAGGTCCCAGATGGCCACCACCTGGCAATCCCTAGATACCTTCAGAGGAGAAGAGGATACGATGGTGTCCCCCCTTCTATTATGGCCCGGACGCCCCCCTTCTTACTTTTTTTGTATTCCTCTCCGCAGTCCCTATCACGGTTGATGCACGGGATGAATCTTTTTTGTTGACTTATCTACTTCGAGACTGTATTTTTAGTACATCTACCCGCACCTTTGGAAGCTCGAGTTCGACTCCCCCACACTGGCCTTTGATTCTCTTTCGTCACGATGCCACTTTGAGAAGTGCTCTCCATCCAGGATGGAAAAGCGCCCTAACTGGCCCTCCCGTCTCCCTCTTCGGGCGGTTGTACCGTTCGTGAGTCCCCCCATACCCGCCGTGGGACCCGCGTCGGAATAGAAGATCCGCCCAGCCTTTCTCTCCTCTTCACTGCCCCCTTTTTCGACCTCTGTTTCATTCCGCTGTTTGGTGCGGCTCGCCCGGCCCCCGCTGACCTTCGCCTTCCCGACTTGAAGCGCCCCTCCCCCCCTTTTCCCCCTTTGTCCCGTCTAGTACCCTGCCGGACAACCCCGCGAACATTTGCTTCCGGCATTTGCCTCTCCCCTGCAGCTCTTTTAGCCCCATCAGCTCCGCCGATGAAAGAGTATTCAATGCCGCTGGAATAATGTTGCACCCAACTGCGTTCCCAGCGACCCAAATCTTCCTTGAACCCCCTCTTTTCCGTAATCTCCCTTTTGTTCTCCGGCCTCCATGCATGCAGCCCGCTTGATGCAACGACCCTCTAGCCCTTTGGCATTTACCACCAGCACCCCCACACCAGTGAGATCTCCCCCCCCCCCACCCGCGAGTGTCCCTTTTTTCTCTCGCTTTTTTTTTTACTGCTGGTCAGGTTAATTTTCAGTTAAATTGCTCTTCCCTTTATTTTTTCAGTGCTTCCACTTTGAGGGCTGTTGCCTCTCTTTCCGAGGATGAAAAGCCCCCGTCCAAACAAATGGTGATCGCTAAAACATCCCCCCCCTTGCCTTTTTTCCCTTTCACCTTCGGTGAACTCCTCTAACGGCATGCCCTTATTCACCCCACCAGCGCAATAATCCTCATGCCCATCTGCAAAGAAACACTCCCATTCCTTCTACCGGACAAGACTCATCGACCCCCGAATTAACGATTTTTCCATTATCGTAGAGAGACCCTCCTTGATAACTTTCTTTCTGACCACTCAGTCTTTATAAGAAACCCCCTTCTCTGGTGCTTCTTTCGCCCCATGTGTGGCTCCCCTCTCGGCGCGAAGTTGAGGTTTAAGGCCTTCTATTTTTGGTATCGTGTTCCCCCCTTTATCCTGACAACGCTCTATGCCCCCCCGTACGGTTAGTTTGTCTGCATTTCCCCCCCCTTCGAGGGTCTGCCGCCGCCAAACTTACGCCTCTTTCGAAGTAACAACCTATTCCTGGAGCTCCCGGAACCTTGCTGACGTCGGTAGAATATGCCGATATTTAGACGGTTCAGGCGGTTGCGTTCCTTTTCCTCCTTACCCCCTCTCCTTTCTGTCTGAGGCTTCCCAGCCGAACGGTACTATTCAAAGAAGGCAGCTCTTCAGGGTGGTCTTTTCATGGAAGGATGCCTCCCTTTCCCCTTCATGCTTCATTCTTTCCTTTTGGGCCTTTTAGAATTACCCCCCCTGAGAAGCCCGGCTCCATTCCCCCGCAAGACCGTAGATGCAGGAACTGCGTTTGCCTGGACAACGACCTCTTCCACCTTTTCCCCGCTTTTTCCCCCTCTTCTTCCCCTCCCCCTAAGCGGCATTTTGAAGGACCCGCGCTTTCACTCTAATGATCGGTGCTTTGAGCCGTCCGTTATGACAGTACTCCGCCCTTCTCCCCCCCTCAGGAACCCTCGCCTTCTCAGCAGTTGCCCTAGGGCGCATGCAGACAATCTTCTCTTCATTATCATACGTTGGAGTGTGCAAGTTCGCTTTTTTTTTTCAATTTTAACTGATTTCCCTCGGCCTTTCTTTCTTTGTTTTTGATGCTTTAGCACTTCTCTATTCTCCCTTCCCCCTTGCCTAGTAAACCTTTCTTTCCCTGAAGTTCCTGGCGTGTTTAAAAAGAACCATCTATGCGCTCGTGCTATTGAGGAGATTAACAGGTGTTGAGTTCTTTTTTCCTTCCCCTCTGCCTCTTTCCCATATACCCTGAAGTCGTCTCCCATTTCACGAAAGTTCGCTTTAAAATAGAATGGAAAACAAAAAAAACAGCAAACTAATGGTTTTTGCTGGAATGAAGACTGAGGTCCCCTCCGGATGCAGTCGTGATCCCTCCCAGTTATCGATGGAGGTTCAGTTCTTGTTTCACGATCCTCTCCAGCCTTCCAGACCCTACTTTGTACTTAAATTCAGGCCAAAGAGACGGTCCACTAGAATAGTAGGTTCTTTTGCTCCTGCCCGTCATAATGAGTTGCAGAACTTTGACCTCTTCTATTTCCCCCCTCTCCTATACTTCCTTAGAGGGGCTCGTTCGGCCATTCCCGTCCTCCTATTAAATGAGAATGATTCAAACCAGGAAGATTCGTTGGGCGCGTCTTAAGCTCCGCCGGGACCTCTTTTTTAATCCTCCCGACCCTCTCATCCTCCCCCCCCCTCCCCTTCTCCAGCTCTTCCAATCTCAAAACTTTCCCTAACCTTCCAATCTTGAGTCATACCTGTTGTCCTCACAAATGAGAACAGTCCCCAGGTGAGATCAGCATTCCCGTGGCTGGTGCAATGAAGAATCTGATTATCTCCGTGCCCCTTTTTTGCTGTTTTGGAGGTCGTCGATTTTTTCTTTTATCGGTTGATGTGGCATGCTGTCTTTTTTGGTGTTGAGATAATTCCCATTTCAAGTGGAGCTCCACATTAATGTGTGGCTGTTTTTTTTTTTTTTTTTTTTTTTTTTTTTTTTTTTTTTTTTTTTTTTTTTTTTTTTTTTTTTTTGTCTTTTTTTTTTTTTTTTGGTATTTTTGGTTTTCTTTGTTTTTGCTTTTTTTTTTTTTTTTTTTTTTCTTTTTTTTTTTTTTTTTTTTTTTTTTTTTTTTTTTTTTTTTTTTTTTTTTTTTTTTCCGCTTAGATTTTGCTGGGTCTGGTTTTCCCGGCGATTGCTTGCCTTGCCCACCTCAAGCATATTTGACCTTTGCGTCCCTTTCCATTGAACACCCCTCATCGCTATGTTCTTGACAAGCTTGCCTTCCCCCCTCGCCTCCCTACCTCGCGTTTTGGTGGTCTTCCTTCCTCCCCTTTGGTTCAGATCTGTCGATGGGCAATTTTCTTAGGAACACTTGGGACCCAGCCGAGAGTATACATTAATTGTGTTGGAAAATTAAGAATTTCCTTCCCACCATCTCCTCATCTTTTTTTTTCCTCTTTCCTTCCTCCTCTCGCCCGTGCTCCTCCGCCCCCTTCTTTAGAAGGCATTCCGGAGGATTGCTTCGAGCCTCTGCAACGGCGACGTCAAGTTGGTCCTGCGCGTGTTTCTCCTGCGTTCGTTACCGCTCGTGTCCTTCGGTGGAGTTCCGGTCCTGTCAGTATTTTGCGAGGTCATAGCCCGCCCTCCCGAGGTTCAGTCAACAACCTTCTCCACCTTCTCGTCTAGTTACTTGGAAGTTCTTAGTATGCTTAGCTGTCCGCCAAAGAGTTTGAGTCGTTTTTTTCTGGATGAAGCACCCCTCTCGGCCGGAAAGGATCCTTTTTCTCATCTCTCTCGGCTCATTCGGTCTAGGAGATCAGAAGAAAGAGTGTGAGGAGGAAAAGATCCTTCCATTAGTTTGCATGGACCCCCTATTACACTCCCTCGTCGTCTCCTTTCCGTTTCCCCCCTACACCTTTCCCTCAACCGTGTTCATTTCCACCCCCCGTTTCACTGCGTAGATGTTAGCGTGTTCAGTCAAACCCAAAACTTTGGCTGGGTTTCGGCGCGTGTACCGATAGAGATTTCCCCCTTGTCTTTTTCTTTAAGGTCCTTCTACTTCTTAAGTTTATGTATACTGTTCTGGAAGTACAGGTGGCCATGGACTGATTGGGGAGATTCCGGTAGTTTAGGTCCTCCTCCTTCCTGTCCAAGGTCTTCCCAAAAGCCAAATGGGGTCACGCATTAACCATTCACTACCGAGGGAAGAAGGACCCCTGGATTGGGGATACTTGTCTCTTTGGATCTGTTTTTTGTTGCTTCTTCCCTTCGCTGAAGATCCTAAGAAGTTTTATAGGCTCTATTCTAGGTTGTTTGTTGTGGCGTGGTTTTTGTGGTGGTGTGGTGGTGATTTTTACCCCCGTTCTAACCCAAACCAGTGATATGTGTGCAATTGTGTTTTTTTTTGGCCCATCCTTCTGGTGTCCCCCTCTGGATGACTTTAATTCTTATTCCCCCGTTCTTTAGCTTCTCCATTGCTCCCCTCTTTCTCGCGAGTTTTTTTTTTTGACTTGGCCCTCGATCACACTCTCTGGCCTTATTTTTTTTTTGGTGAGTTCCCCCCACTTCTGTCTTTTTCTTTCCCGGTTCTGGGGATTTCGCTGCGCGCTGATGCAAACAGGATATTTGTAGCGTTAGTGCGCTCTTGGTACCCCTCCTCCGAGTGAGATCCTTCCTCCTTGTGTTGTTTGAGCAGATCTCACGCGGCGCCTTTCCTGTATTGTCCTCTCTTACGCCTACCCTTCTCCGATCTTTTCTGTTTGTTTACTTACTGAGCGTCCTGATTGGTCCCCAGACCAGGCGCCCTGACCCCCCCCTCACTTTACAATACACCCACCCCCACTCCTTCGACCCGAGTCCAAGAGCCCCGAGGGGTTTTTCCCTCTTGCCCGCCCCTCCCATCGCCCCTCGAAGTCTAATCCCAGTCTTCAGACTCGACGAACGTAAAAGTTCCCCTGTACACCGTCCTCGCACCGCATGCGTGCCCACCCCCCCCCCCCTTTCACCTAACGCCCTTTGGTGTTTTACCGCACTGAAGACCCTCAAGAGCCTCCGAACCTTTTTTTGCTGCTTTGATCGCCCCCCTCTCCTTCGGCCTCCCCCCATTGACCCCGTCCCCCCCTCCCTCCCCCTTTCCCGCCCCCCCCAGTTCCGTTTCCCCCTCTTGACTTCTAAAAACATCGCCCCCAAGGGTGGCGGTTTCAGGCGTTGAACAGAGTATCTCCTCCCTCTATTTCCCCCTCTGGCAATGCCCAAATTGAGGAAAGAAAAGATCACCCAGCAGAAAGGAGCAATCCCTTGATCTCCCGCACCTTTTCCAAACCCCTCGTACTGTCCCCCGCCCCTCCTCCCCCTCCTACGCCCTTTTTTGTTGGAGACCCCCGACAAAGGAGACCCCGAGCATCACACTGAAAAAGTTGTGATCATGATTGGTATTTAACGCCCCCCGTCATGTATGCGCTAATTCGAGCCCTCGCAAAAGTTCCTCCTTCCACCCCAGCTCGTACGGAAGAACCCCTTTAGCCGCCTTACTTTAGCTTGAACGAAGGATGAGCAGGATTCTTCCCTCGAAGATCCAGGGCAGTTCCTCGGCAGCCTTGGATTTGGTTGTTGTCCTCCGGTTAAACTCTCCGTTTTTCTTCTCCTACGGGAATACGACCTATCCCTTCCCCTTTCCCCTTTTCCGTTGTCATTTTGCAAGAAGACTCTGTCTTCCTTAACGAGTGTGAGGAGAGCGGAGTACCTCGTTCCCCCTTTGCAAAAGCCGTCCCCACCCATCCTCCCCCCCCCCCTTCCTTTTCGTCGCACAGGCCCACCCCCCTTCTGCGAAGACCATTTTTCGCCGTTGAATGCGACCCTGCCTTCCCCCGTTCCCAGTCCTCCCCTTCAATCGCTTACCTCTCGGACTTTTCCTCACTCCTTCCTTTATCGAGACACCTATGATTCGCATTAGAAATCATTCTTTGTCTCCCTCCCTCCTTTACTCGACACCCGTCGCAAGGTGCCCCCCTTGAGTGTGATAGACCGACTTCGCCATTCCCCCCCCCCCACCACCCCCGGCGTGCGTCCCCACAAACACCGATTCCGTCTGCTCCCTCTCCCTGGAATTCTCGGTTCCCATTTTCCCGACATCAGGATCTTTCTTTTCCCTTGTTGACCTCCCTTTCTGCGTCCTTATGGATTTTCCTTTCCCCCCCATCATCCCTGTCCAAAACAGACACAGCCCCCACTGCCAGCAAATTTGGGTCGTCCTCACCCGGCTTGGCTTCCGAAAGGGCTTCAATTTTTCTCTCACCAAACAACCCCCCCCGCGTCATCCTCTCCCCCCTCTTCTCTAATCACAAGCAGCTCCATCCCCCCTCCCAGAACAAGGCCTGACCTGTAGAGAAGAATATGTCTACCCCCCCGAAAAGATATTGGAATGCGTATCGAGAGCACCGTTTTCATTTTTTTTGCCGGTGCCCATCAGCTCTCGTCCCCCCGCTACTTTCTTGAGTACATTGTTTCGTATTGACGACTCTTTGCCCGCAGTAGGAGGATGAAGTTACCTTAGTCTTACTTATTTATTTTTCCGGCCTACTTTTTTCTCCTTTCTTCTATTTCGCAACCTTCCCTCCTTTCTTTTTTTGTGTTGGGCGCTTTACGTAGATGCCGTTCGACGAACCTGGAAATGCCCCACCTCGTCGACTCTCGTAGCGAACAAACTTTCTCCCCTCCAGGAGCCAAGATTACGTCGTCTCTCTTCCGTACTAGGTAGCGTTAAAGGAGCGGTTGATAAGAGGTGACAGACTTATGTAAGAGGCTTTTTCTACTATATCAAGACGATACTGGTCCCCCATCCCTCCTTCCTTCTATTCCCCCCTTTATCCGGACCAGCCCCTTTTACATGGTAAAGGTAGGAATTAGATGGTGCGGTCCCATTGTCCTCTCTTGGCATTCACCTCGCCTTCGGACAAGAAATGCGAAATTAAGATGCCCTTCCGATCCTTAGAGTGTTTCCGTCCTCCCCATTCGGGTCCATCGACCTCCCCGATTCTCCTCCCCCTCTCGGTCCTTTCCCGCCACGCTCGCAAAGATTAATACGAGAGCTGAGAATTGAGACCCCCAGCTTTTTGAACGCCTCTTCGCAGATCCCGTCCCATCAGGCCTCCCCTGCCGTCAGATAAGGGTCCCTTTATTTTTCTTTTCCCCTCA
>Ga0179593_1530474_pt1 | contig 15335 bp, 11 predicted proteins | sample CZODoug2_1_08_16_FD_185931 | JGI IMG/M metagenome (GOLD analysis project Ga0179593, IMG submission 185931) | Vadose zone soil fungal communities from Angelo Coast Range Reserve, California, USA - CZODoug2_1_08_16fungal (PacBio error correction) | ecosystem: Environmental > Terrestrial > Soil >... | reverse complement strand
CATGATATCCGCTTCATCGCGGGCCCCTCTCTCTTTTTCTGAACGACCCCTTCAGTTCGAGCCAGCCCGCCTCATTTATTGATGCCCCCCCTCATCACCTTTTGTATTTTCTGGCCAACCCGCCAGCCCAGCATGAGAGGAGGTTCTTACCCCCCCCCCCCCTGGCCGGCGACCGCGCTTATATTGCGGGCGGTAGTGAACTTGATTCCCCCCCTCCCCCCTTCTCTGGGCCCTTCGGTCTGTCGTGTCGGGTAGCCTGGCGAAAATACAAACAAAGTCCCTTTTTCTTTTCCCTTTTTAAACTAGTCGGTTGGTGGAGGTTTTTTCCCCCCTCTTTCTTGCGACGTGCGCTTTGAGAATCTCGGCTTCTCTTTGTTTCCCTTCCGTTTCCCCCTTCACCTACTGCTCAAACCAAGACCTTTTCCCCAGCCGATTTCGGCCCTTTTCCTCCCCCCATTGAGCCGAAGAACGATCCGCTTTTCGCTCCCATAGTCAACTTTTTTCCGCAAGATTGCACAGTACGCGTTTTGACCCCTATGGTTTGTTTTTTTCTCTCTTTCCGCCATTGATGTCGTGCGGTTGTCAAAGCAACGCTTTTTTCCTTCCGGATGAGCTGGTTTCTCTTTTTTTTTTTTCAATGCTCGTGGCTGAAGGGATGGACCCTCCTTCCCAGAGTTTCGTGTTCCCTTTGTTGGCTTTTTTCCTTCTTAAACCGGCATTCATATCCTGTGAGACTCCCCTTTAGCCTAGAATTTACCTTCCTCCTCCAGGGTGGGTGAGATGTTTCCAAACAACGCAAAAAGGTTAGAAGATTTATCAATTGTTTTTTCATTCTTTTTCCACGTTTCTTCAAATCGGCTCTTTTTTTGGTGTTTTAGGCTCCTACTTCAACACAAAGAACTTTGCTCCCCCCCTTTCAGCCTTTTTACAGAACAGGAGGCGGGTTTATGCCCCTTTAGAGTTCAGCAACTATCCCTTCCCCCCCTCCTACGAATTTGGAGAGCCTGGGGTCCAGGATTTTCAAACCATTTGCCGGCTACCCTGAACGGCAAAGTCTAAAATTACAATTAGTTTCTTTCTCTTGCGTTTGGCTCCACCGATCCTCCGTACTGAAGGACTTCCTAGAAGCTTTAGTGATATCCTTTCTCCCCGTGGTGCTGACACTCTTTTTCCCTCTGGTTGCAGTGCACTAGAGTCCTCGAGGTGTCACGTTTTTCCCCGATTTGCATTAGGCACCCCCTCCGCTGATTCACGAGTTTCTACACTATTGCCTTCTTTGAGGTAAGATTCATAGTATTCTCCTCCTTCCCCAATACCAGAAGAAGTGCTGTCTTCCTGGCTTGTATGGAAAAAGTAGGGGTTGGCAGGTGTTGGGGGCGTCCCTCGTTTTCTTCCACCCTTGGTCAGTAGCCCATGCTTAGCTCTCACGTTTGAAGTTCTTTTCAAGGAGACTATCAGCTTTTTCTTTTTCCCCAGTATGTAACTTCTTCTTTTTAGGATGATTCCCCCCGCTCACAAGCTTTCCCTTTTTCCCTCTTCTTTTTTCCTTCCCTCCTTGCCCAGTCCCACCGAGCCAGTCCCTTTGGACTATGGCTATAAGCCCTCCCCCTTTTCATCCCCAACAGTTGGTTTTAGACTTTCTGAGCTTTCTCCCCCACACCATACGGGAGCCCCCCTCTAACCCCGGCCCACGTCCCCCCCAGTCTATAAGTAGTTTTCCTTTTCCCTTTGTGACTCTGCAGCCGGACCAGGATCAAATCATTGGATATTCTCCCCCTTCCCATTTCCTTGGTTGTTGTCGTCCTTCCCTTTTTTTTTGTCAAACGTGCTTGCTGACGCTGAATTGTTTGTCTTTTTTTTTCCCAAAAAGGTTTGGCACAAAGGGAACTTCTTCCCCCTCCAGCATGGGCTCGGCCTGCATCAGATCTCCTTCTTTTCTTTTCCAGTATAGTTGGGTGTTTTCTCGAGCTCTTCCCCCCTTCCTCCCCCTTTTCACCCTCCCTAGTCATTTTCTAGGGCCTTTGCAAAATGTTTTCGTCCCCCCAAAGTTAGACCCATTAAGAAAATTCAGTCCTTTTTTCACTATCTTCGACTCCGTGTCCCTGTGCCATCAATGATTATCTTCCGGGCTTTTTTTACGCGCATTTTAACCCTCACCCTCACCCCACTATTTCTTACCGGTTAGCTTTGCCTGTCTTTCAGTGCCCCCTTTTTGCGCCCCCTTTCCCTGAAAGACGAATACCCAACCCTCACCCCCCCCCCCCCCCCCCCCCCCCCCCCCTTTTCTTTTTACGTGAAGAAGTTCTTGACTTGCTATCCTCTCCCTGACTTGTACTTGTGTTAATTTTTCCGGTTCCTTTTTTTTCGACTACGCCCTAGCCTGATTTAGCGAAGGGTTACCCCTCCCCTGACAGACTCAGGCGGGACCCCTCTCCCTTCCCCCTACCTAGCCTATTCCTTGGCGGCCCTCAGTTACAGGCCTGATGCGCAGATCGATTTAAGGCTCCTTCCCTTTTGTTGTAGTAAACCCAAGTTCCCCCTCCTCGCCAGCCCAAAGAATGGTGCTGCCATTTCTCTTCCCCCCTCTTTGTTTTTGGTACTCCGTTTCCCTACTACGAATCGCTCTCATCAATTAATTCCATCGGTTAGACCCCCTGCCCCCCCTTTTTTTCGTTACAGCGAGACCCTCTTCTTTTACGTTCCTCCCCCCCCGGTTCAATTGAGGTGCCCTCCCCCTCTTCTCCTGCCCTTGAAACAGGCTAGTTTGGCGTCGATCCCCCCCCATACCCTTGCAGCGTTAAACGTACTTTTTTCTTCCTTTTGACGGTGCGACTCCTTCCCCCCCCGAACGCCGCTTCTTTGAAAGGTTTTCGCTTTTTTGGGCACTCCTTAGCCGGCAATGTCTCCCTGGTCCCCCCATTCTCTCACTTCGTCTTATTGCGACGGGTTTTCCGAAATCTTAAACAGACATTCTCCTTGTTTTCCCCCCAGGGCTGCCACCCTGTCTTCACAATGTTTTGTTCTTCCCCCCTCCGAGAATTAAGACAACCACCCTTCCCCCCCTTTTTCCTTTTTTTTCAAGAAAACGGTAACTCCCCTCCTCCCTACTTCCCGGTTCTACCCCTTTTTTTTCAGTGTGGTGTGCCCTATATAATCTTTTTTCCCCCTTCCAGCTTATCGTGGAAGGATTTCTCTATTTCCATGATACTTGGAAGTCCCCTCAGGGCCGTAAATTCAAAAAAGATTTGAAATTCCCTTTTTTTTCCGAAAAGCCGTTATGGCCCTTCCCTGCTCCCTCTAGCGGAGAGAGCATTTTCCTTTTTTTTTCCTTTCCTCTCTTTCACGAACATCGAGCCTGGCGGCACCCCCCTCCACTTCACCGATTTAATGATCCCCTTTGCTGATCCATCGAACCTTGGACCTTCTCTTGCTCTGGGGAAACCGACCGCCTTTCCCCCCTGGCTTTTTCTCGTTGTTCGCAGTCTGTTTATTCGTATGGCAAAGATCTTTTGGGGAACCCTTTTCTTTCCGATTTCTCCCCCTCTAAAGAATGAACGTAGCCTTCTCTTTCGCTACTGCGGTTTTTGTCTCCTCCGACCCCAGACTGAACCAAGAAAGCCTTTCATCTTAGAGGTCCTCTAGGTACACCGGCGGCCCCATACTAATCGTAAGGAAGGCCTCGTCATTAATTTTCTTTTTTCCTTTCTACCCTGATCCCGTCTTACCGGCTTATTTTATTCCCGTTACTCTTTTGTGAACGGGGCAGTGAGCTTTTTCCCTCAGCAGACTTTGGCCCCTTTGGAAAAAAAAGTTGTTTGACTGCCACCCCTGCTATCTAACGCCCCCTCTGTTTTCCCACGCGGATCATATCCCTTTTTTTTCCATCAAATAGGGTTTGTTTTAGAAGATAATGATCTTTTGGCCCGCTTTAGAACTAGTTTTCCTTCCGTTTTGCCCGCGACCCCAGTTAGTTTGCCCGGTCTCTCTTTTCCCTTCATGCCCATCTCCAGCCCAATCAATAATTACCTGTTTTATATTCCAAAATATCAGAATCTCAGTTCCCTTTAGGATTACTGTCTTCCAATATTTCTTCCTGGAGAAGGAAAGTTCATTCTATGCGTCCCTTTTCTTCCCCCTTTAGTTCGGACCGTCTCAGATGTCCGGTTTCGGTTGTTTTCCATCTTGCTATTTTTTTCAGCCCACCCTGTGAGCGTGAAATTATAGCGGGTGGTGATCGTATGGATGAATTTTTTTTCCCCCAGTTTTTTTAATATAGGCGAGTTCCTCCGGCTTTTTTTGAACAGCCCGAGGCCTCAGATTATCCCCTTTCTCGAAAAAGCAGTATTTTTATTCGCCACTGCTTTTCCAAAACGCACGCGTTAGCCTCCTTCTGTGGTTCTTTTCTTTTCAGACAGATAGTTTCTTTGACACTGTCGGGTTGTCCACCTCTCTTTTTTGATAACTAAATGGGATGTCTCTGTGGCAGGAAACATCCTGTCCTCCGTTTGATGGTCTCTCTGAAGCCACATTGCTTTCTCCCCTTTTTAAATCACTTTTCTTCAGGTTGTGGTCGTTTTATTTTAACCCCTCGGGCCATTCTACTCTCATCTCCCCCCTATCAGTAAGTAAATAATCTATCCCTTCTAATAACGACCTTCGCGTTTTTTTTAATTCTCCTCTCTAGGGGAACCACCCCCCTTCAAAGGTGGTTTTCTTCCGAATGGGTCTCCCGTTAATTTTTTCTTATTGATTGGCCCAATTTCTTCAAGCTTGTACCCTTGGGTTTTATTGGTCTGGCCTCCCCTAGTGCCCACCCCCCCTCTCGGCGTAAAGTTATGTCCTTTCCCCCTTTGTGACCAGGGCTCCTCGTGTATGCCGGAGGTTTTTCCCCCTCTTTTTCCGACGCAAGTGAGATTTAGAGAGAACCAAGGTCTTTATAAGATTTCGGCTGGGTCCTTTTCCTCCCATTCCCGTCCGAGCGCTTCTGTAAATCTCGGCCAGGTCCGGGAGCGACAAAGCTTCCTCTGGTAGCAGTTACTTTTCTGGGTGATAAGAAGACCCCTCTTTTTTTCGCACATTTCTGTGCCCGTGGTGCCTCTAGTTAAGAAGTTTCTGTCGTCCTCCCCTATCTTCGGCGGGCGCTCCACCAACTGAGGTGCAATGATTTTCTCCCTCATTTGAGGTCTCTCGTTAGTCTCATTTTAGGGTACCCTTTCCCCCCCAATTAAGAACTCTGGGTCTCTCTTTTTTTTCCTCACCCTTCGGTTTGCCTTCGTGTCTCTGGATTTTTGACCTTGACTCCTCCGGTTTCCATTGCCAAATTCTCGCTCTCCTAAGAAGGTCCCTGAGTATTCCTTCTCTCTCTTCGCCGTATCCATGTCACTTCTTTCTTTCTGTCCCAGTCAGTGCGTGGGTTTGTATTTTTTCCTTGGTAGGAGTGTTTCTCCTTCCCTTCCCCCCGCCCGGCTTCATTACAAGTCATTGCCCTTATATCCCCTCCCTATAACGGCTCTTTCACGCCTGCCACAATTTCACTAGTCTGGTGTCCGACCACTAAGCTATTTCTCTTTCACATGACGTCCGGCACTTACAAGGGCACTGTTTCCCCAACGGAGATACTAGGCCCTCTTTTTTTCCCCCTGCGCGTCCCGCCTATCCCACTTCCTTGTTATCCAAGTCCTTTCTGGTTATTCGACCTTTTGATTTTTTCCCTGTTTCTTCTCTTCTGAATTTTTCTTCGGTGGGACCCAGGTTTTTGCCGGACCCTCCCCCCTTTCTTTTCTCCCCCTAAACCTCAGCGGGATTGCATTCGGGCAGTCATCAGATCTCTCCCTTTCATCAAAGAAGTGTTTTTGTCGAGATATGTTTGCCCTCATCTCTAACTTCTGAGTTTTCCTTTTTCATCCTTCGGGTTTGAAACTTTTGTCCAAACTTCTTCCCCCCCCTTTTTTTTCAGCAGGTTACAACCTCTTCTTCTTGCCCAAAGAGTGTTCCTGTCTTAAGATAAACAGAGACCCATCTTTTTTTTTTTTTTTTTCAGTCGTCCCAATTTCGACGTATACCTTTTTTCGAGGGACATTTCGTTTGCCCCTTTTTTCCCCGTCCCTATGTGTGCTAAAGCTGACCCTTTTTCCCCAGCCCCCACCTCCCGACGCTTCCCCCACCCCACAGCAAAACCCGATTGATTGTTATGATTGTCCTCTCCTTTTGCTTGATAGAATCTTCGCCCCCCACTACTGTCCGTTTAATCGTGCGGGGATTTTTCCGGCCCCGACATACCAGAATTGTCCAACCTTTTGAAGAGACCGACCTAAGGCATGCAGGCCCCCTTCCATATGAAATTCATTTCTTTTTTCTTTCCCCTCCTTTTTTTTCTTTTCTCTGTCCCTAGGGAGAGGCCTCTCCCGCAGCCGATCATTTGGCTCCTTAACAATTGGTTTTTTTTTCAGACTGTCCCCGATTTACTTAATTCCTCCCCCAACCTGCCCCCTCCTTTTCGTGCCGCAAATCGCGACCCCTCTTCTGTTCCGCTTCACAGTCCACCAGTGATTTCCTTACTCTTTTGCCTGACTCTCAATAGTTTTCTGCCCCTTTTTAAACTCTTTTATTTAGAGAAGAGATGCGTTGGTTATTTTTCCTTTCCTTCCCTTCACGCGCGTGCACCCGAGCCCTAGTTTCATGATCCCACTGCTTTCCCTTTGGATTCGATTTCAACGGGCCCTAGAAAGATCTCTCCTTCTTCTCTGCGCCCCTGATCTTTGACCAAGAAACCCTAACTACTCTCCTTCTTTTTCTGAAGTCATGCACGTCCATTTGAGCACGGCACTGTGCAACATGGAACCCCCCCTTTTGGTTTCCCTCCGCTCGGTGTTTTCCCCTCATAGGACTCCCCACGCATTTCCTTCCCCGCGGCGCCCCCCACTTTCTTATTGTTTAGGCCTTATAGTTTTTTAACCAACAACCACTTCAATCAGCTCTTTCCTCCCTTTCCCAACTCAATAAGACAAAACATCCCGTTTTCTACACCTTTTTCACGTTTTTTTGGACCCCCTCTATACATCCCCCCCCTCCGTCTTGGAGCGGATAGATCTTCTACAGATCCTTTTTCTCCTATTTGAAGGTACCCCCCCCTTTCCCCCCACGCCCCTCCCACGCTGCGTTGTTCCCTTCCCCGTTCATGCCCCCAAGGCCGCTCCTAAAAGTTCCGGTTTCCCTTTTTTTTCTTCCACGCAACTCCTCGAGAACATCGGCGTCACCACCCCCCTATTTGCAAAGTGTTGATCCCCTTCTGCGTGCTGATGCTCCACTTCCCTTGCTCGCCCATCTGGATGTTTGACTACTTGTGCAGAACCTTTTCAAAGTTACCCTTTGTTCGACTTCGTTGGTTTTTCGGAGAAGATCAGGGCATTTCCCCCCTCTCCGTCCTGACCCAACTTCCTCGAGTCGTTCTCCCTCTTTTTTACACGTCGGCTGATCCAACCCTCCTAGATTTTTTTTTCTTCTAAACTGGTGGTTGGCTGGTTCCTTTTGATTCTCTCCGTTCAGGGGCCCTCTTCGTCTCAAGCCTATACACATTTTTAAGGTCCCACCCTTTCCTTTTAATCTCGCGTTATGGCGCTCATTGGAAGCTCTCCTGCTACTCTCCCGTCTTTTAACGTTTTTTCCTTTTTTCCTCCTTGATTTTTTTTGCTGCCAATGACGATGGTCCGTTTTATTCCCTCCCCTTCCTTTCTTAAGTCTTCCCTGCTAGCCCCCCGCGATGTTCCTCATAGTGGCAAAGGATATTCATCCTTTTCCCCCTTTTTTTTGAGAGATAATGCTTAGCTGGTCGACCTCTCTTGAGCCGGTTTCAGGTAAAGGTCAGTATCTTCCCCTCCTCACATCGTCATTGTTCTCCACCCACTCCTTTTCCCTGCCAAACTTAGCGCCGTTTACCCCTAGATGCTCTTCAGGAGATCATTCTATTCCCCCGTGAAGCCGCGAGATTCCTTTTTTTTTGGTTATCAAGGTTCCTTTTCTTTTCAGATGGCCCGTCGGTAGGTTCCGTGTTATAGAGTTAAAAGCCCCCAACCACCGCAGTTTTTCTCTCGACCTCTAGCGTTTGTGGCGAGTTGATCATTCGCGTGGTTTCTATTCTCATTTAGCTGTTTGAGTACATTTTGCCCGATTCGCGCAGACTTCGCCCCCAAGAATTGCCACCCCTTTTTCGCCCTCGGCTTTTGTTCGCACAGTTCTGATCCAGAACACTATCTGCTTTGTCTATGAAGAGGGCAGTTTTCGACCCTCCGACCGGTCCAGGAAGCTTTTCCTTTGTAGTGTTTTGACGAGCGATTTCGCCCATTTTTTTTCTTTTTACGTTATTTGTGGCAAGACCTCTTAGTAAACCCTTCTTGGTGAAGAGACCCTTTTTTTTCCCCCCCATTCTCGTGAAGAAGGGACCCCGAACTGTTTCTTCCTTCTTTTTACTTCTGGTTTATGGGTTAACAGAGTTTTTTTCCTTTTTCTCCCATAAGGTATAAACTCTATCCTCCTCTTCACCTCACTTGACTTGAATAGGGAAGATTTCAGTAACCACTCCCTTTTCCCCTTGGGGTTTTGTTTTGAGGAGAACGATTATTCCCCCTTTTCTTCTTTAACCCCCTCAAGGCTTTGGAATTTTTTTTTTTTTCTTCATATGTGAAGAACAACAAACCTCTTCCCCTGGGTGCCGCCTTAAGGTTGACACTTTATTGTCAGATCTGTCTCATTTATGACTATGTGGCATACGATAGGCACCTCAGTCCTCCTTTTTCTTTAATGGGGGCTCATTTTCTCACAAATTGCGATGTCCCGTATTGACGGAAATTTAATTCTCTCTTTTCGACGCGTCGTTTTCGTTTATTTCCCCCCCCCAAACCGACTCCAGCGTGACTTCTCCCTTTTTTTTTGTCAGCTGTAGGTATCCTTTAGCAGGGCTCTGTGTTGGATTCTCCCTCCTTTTGCCAAGCCTGGTTTTTTTCACTAGATAGTGGTTCCCGAGCATTCCCTTCCTCGAAGCGGCTATTTTTCCCCCCTTATCTATCGGCGGCGACCTGCAACCCGGTTGTGCACTGATGTTTTCCTAGTTTGCGTTTGCTGAGGAAGATCCGAGCCTCTTCTCCCACGGGTCGCCCAAGGGCTTTCCCAGACGAATCGTTTTTTCACTGCTAAGTCCTTCATCGGGCAGGTCGGCAGGGGTTCCATTTGTTGTTCCTACGCCCAAGTCCTTTTTTCTGCCAATATCTTCTTCAGGCCTGCCATGAGGGCCATTCCTTGATCTTCTTGAGCCGTTCTCTGAAGCCGTCTTCTTTTGCTGATTGGTCGGTCTCCTTCGTTCCTAAGTAGACAGTATTCTTAGAGTTTTTTTCCTTGCCCGCACGCCCCGGTTCCCGTCACTTTTTCGTCTTCTCTCCAGAAACCTTATAAAGTGCATCCTCAATTTCAGGAGGGGTTGTCTCCAAAGATGAGTGTACTGACTTTTCCCCCCCTTCACTAACTCACGTTCGAGCTCCTTCCCCGGTCCGTCGACCCCCCTTTTCCCTGCGGGGTCTTCTTTTTTTCCCCGACATTACCAGTAGAGTACGCGGTCCCCGTTCCTTCGTCCAAATAGTGTGTTTCCTTTATGCGGTTCTCCGGGGGTGAAAATCCGTTTTGCCCAACGGCCTTAAACTAACTCACATCAGGGAGGTTTGCATGGATTTAGGGCACTCATTCCCCCCCCTTTTTTTGAGAGAAGATATGATGTTTCTCACCCTTTTTTCCACCCTCCCCCCCTGCGTTTATTTTTCTCCTTCCGTATTTCCTTGACAAAAGCGAGACCAGACAGCCTCCCAGCAAACCGGGTCCAACCTCTTTTCTGCGGCACACCCCTTTTTTTTTTTTTTTAAATATACCATACGCTTTTATCTTCCGGGTCTGTACTCCCCGCCTCTCAGGTAAACCCCGTATTTTCGTGATATCGGTCGGTATTTCCCTTTTTTCGCCCCTACCGGGGAATTTTAGCATGAATTTTCCTTTTTCCCCCCCCCTGTTGATGTTTAAATTTGACTCCGTTATTGTTCCTGTTTCGATTCATTAGCAACTTCTTCCTTTTCCCTTCGATGAATGACCGGCCTGTTGACCCCCCTTTTTTTCTCTTCCCTCAGGAAAAGACATCAGGACGGACGATTACTTTTTGTTGGACCATGTTCGATGGCCTCCATATATCTTCTGGCCCCCTTTGTGAATCTTCTAGCTCCTGATAACTTTGGCGCCTTAGAAGGGGGTCCCCGTATTCCCACTCCCTCACCCAGAATGTTCCCCGTTTTCACCTGTCATTATATTCTGTTTGTCAGCCCCGACCTCGTCTCCCGCGCTAGGTTCTTAAGCAAACCTCCCTTCCGAGGGCAAAAGAGTTCCACTCAGTTTGTCCGTTTCCCTCTTCTTTCCGTTTTTTTTCTTTGCGATCGCTTTTCTTTAATTTAGTGTGACCTCGCACTAGCAAACAGCCTTTTCCAGCTTGGCTTTTCCAACAAACATCCTTTCCGTCTCGCCTTCGGTACCGCTGGTCCGGTGGCACCCGAAATAGCTCCTCCAGAAGGTATGGTCGTTTCCCTCTTGCATATAGCGTAGCAGTTCGCCCCTGTCCCTTAAAAAACCCCCCCCCCTTCGATTCTCGCGTCCTTGCCCGATTTCTCCTCCACCGAGGAATCCCCCCGCTATAAGTCTGTCTTCAAACTTTAAGCCTACCTTGTGGTTTTTAGTTTTTCGCTGCCGACCCCCCCTTCCTCCCCGAGCGTTGTCAACCGTCACCTCCTCCCGCACAAGGTCTGTTACAGAGCTTTTTCACCGGGTTTCCTCAATTTTCCATCCTATTAACACATCTTCTCCCCTTTCCCGTGAGAAGCTGACCTTTCTCTCCTCCCCCTTCTTTTTTTTAGGAAATTCCCTGGCCTACCCATCTCCACCCCCGAAAAGCATGTCCGCCCAAATTTCTGTTCCACGACCTCGGAGCCCCTCGAAAAGCTCCTCTTTAAGGAAGAACTCCACGCCACGAAATCCTTTTTTCTAGCTACAAGGCTTACACCTTCCAATTAGTGTCCCCCCTCCGTGCTACGTATAGGTGGGCTTTCCAATGCCCATGCATCCTCCCTGATCGTTTTTTCCTTCTACTTTTTCTCCCCTCGACCGACACCTGCTCCCTGTCTTTTTCTCGTAGTGGTTCGAGTCTTGATCGGTGCCTAGGATTCCCAATGACCGATAGTCTACCATTGACCACCTTGTCTCTCTCCCTCCCGCTATCTTCTTCGCTTTATTCGGTTTTTGATGTTCGCCGATCCCGACACCGTTCCCTCTATGACGGGCTTTATCGAGTACGGCCCCTACACCTTTTGCCCCCGCCCGAATAGATTCTTCTTGTCACTCCTGTGGAGACCTCTGCATTCCTCCACGCTTGCGGAGGTTGGCCTTTAGTACCCCAAGTTTTAATTTTTTTTGGTTGGTCCCTTCTGGGGCATTTCTTGCCTCTTCTTCCCCTGAAAACCTTGCCCCTTGTTCTTCCCACCCGCTGACTCTGCGGTCGCCCCTCGGAAATTCTAAGGAGTCTCCGATGTCCTCCTGTTGGTGTGAGGCTAAGATCTCCGTTTTCGGTTTACCTTTGCGATAATCTTGTGGCATTTCCCACTTTCTTGGACAGTTCGATTCCGCCGTCCTTTCCCGTCCGTTTTTGCTTTTTTTTTTTTTTTCCCCATACCCCTGCCCCCCTAAACGTTGCCTAGTCCCCCTCGGGTAAACGCTGCGAGGATTCATTTATTTTCTTTTCAACCTTAGCCAGGAGTAAGACCCTCCTCTCTTGGTAGTAATTTCGAGGACCGTGAAGTTTCTCTTCTGGCGTTTCTCCCTTTTTTTTCTGGGTAAGAACCCCACCCCCCGGAGTTTATTCTTCCCGAAAGAGCTATTTCGGAAGTGTTCCTCTTTCTCCCTCAGGCGTCGAGTTTTTTTCCCTAGTCGATTTATTCCTCCTCCTCCCTCGCCTAACCAACGACTTCAACCCCATCCATTTAGTACCCTTTCAGAAAGTGTCTTCCCAGATCCCTTTTGGTTAGTCCGTTAGAGCTCAGCCACGCTATTTGTGAAGTAATCTTGCCCATATTTTCTTTTTCTTTTTCTGTGCTTCCATGTGATGCGTGCTTTTTTTAAGAAAGCGTTACGGCTGAGCCGATAGCGCCCTTGCGTCCCCATGTCTGTGAGAAGGGACCCCCCTTTCTTCTCCTTTGTTTTTCGTTTGTCTGGCCCCGATTTTTCAAGTCGTTCCCACGGGGCGTCCCGATCCTTTTTTTTTATCCTTTCCCCCCTCCCTCTTTGTGCCTCTATTCATATATTATTTCACCCCCCTGGGGAAAATTTTAACGGTATCAAGTAATTGTTCTTTTTTTGGCCCAACGTTATTCAAACGGTCCGTGCCTTTGGTTTCGTATTCTCCTACTTGGAATAAAAAACCCTCTATTGTTACGTTTTCACATCTTTCTCAGGGCTTGTTATCTTTTTTTCCCTTTTACAGCCGACGAAGGGGTGGGTCTTTCTCCTACCCTTTGCCGTTCAGTATGCCCCCCGGTCGAACGACCTCTGAGTCTTTTTTTTGGAACCACAAACCGATCCCCTGTCCTTCTCCTCTTTTATCCTGGTCTCCCGTCCCTTGTGTTTGTATTCTCATCAACTTTTGAGCCTGTTTAGCCTGCCTAGTCTTTTTTCAACGCATTTTCACAGACTTCGTCAGTCCTCATCCACTTCTCTCTTCCGCGACATCTCAAACGGCTTGTGCCCTTACACAAATCTTTCCTTGTTTTTTTTTTTTTGAGCGCGATCGTATTCGCGCAGGGTCGGTACCCCCTAGGACCAGCAGACCTGGGTTTCGGGGCAATTGACACTTTTTTGGGTCGTCGTCTTCTGGTGCCACTTACTTTGGACATCCCCCTCAACCTTCTTTCCTAAGTCCGAGGAGCCTTCGGCTTTCCTTTGAGTTTCCACTTGCCCTATGGTTCTCCTTCTTTCGGTCAAGAGTATCTTTCCCAGAAGGGGGGGATATGGTCTATTCTACCCTCCTCTTACAGGGCGTCTCGGTAATTCCATCACTTGCCCCTTAATCAACTTTTCCCCACCCTTCCCCTTTTTTTTTCTGATATCCGTATCCCGTCTTCCTCCTGGCACTAAACCCCACCTTTGGTACGACAATCCTTCCGCTTTCACATTATCTTACGGCTAAATGGATTACTTTTCATTTTCATTTCCTCCGGATATCACGTAGAGCCGCCCTTTTTGACCGATTTTTTCTTGCACCCGTCTTCTAAATCATTTTGTTTCTCCTTTCCTTTGGGTATTCGACGTGGGAACTGCTTGCTGATTTTGGCGAATGGGTCCCGTTGGTTCCCCCCTCTTCGGGATACGTCTTAGAACAAGAACTAGCCCGTCGGTTGAACTGCCTTTGAGGGTTCGATCTCTACTCTTTTACCTCCTCGCGAGATTGATGCTTACCCTTACCCCCCCCCCCCCCCCCCCCCCCCCCCCCCCCCCCCCCCCCCCCCGGCCAACCTCCTTTTCTTTTTTATTTTCTAACTTAGTTATCAAGTGCCACACATGATGTCCCACATTCACAGTTCCTTTTTACACACTCTTTTTGAACCCAAAGTTGGTCCTTCCTACCTACGGGCGGACGCGCAGTCCGGTTTTTTTCCCCCAACTTTCCGGTCATATACTTTTAGATTCCTTGTCTTTTTGAGAAAAGTAATCTATTTGCAGAAAGATGACTTTCCTTCACAACAATTGTCTGATGCATGAACTTTCTTTCTCGTATTGATGGATATCTTTCCGACTTGTCTTTTTTCCTCTTTTGGGACCCCAGCTTTGACGGAACCCTCCCTACCTGCCCAAATGTTTGATCCTCGGCCGGATCCCCCTCCCCCCGTGAAAGTGACCGGTCACTTTTTACCTCCCTGGGATGGCCCCTCAGGGAAAGGGCCCTTCTCCTCTCATTCTCCCTCTAATTTGGCAGATCCCTTATGTTGTTAGGATCCCCAACAGTGCACCTCCCTGCAAAACGCCCTTTTTTGATTTTAGGAGCCACTGCTTTTTCTTGCCTGTAATAAAGACGTTTTCGCGAATTTCCCTCTTCCGCCTCTCTTTGAACCATCCCCTTTTTTCTCTAGGGACTGTCTTTCCTAGCCGATCTTAAGGTGTCTTCGACAAGTGTTTCCTTCTCTTGCACCTCGCTATCTTGCCCCTTTCCGTGAATTGAACGATTTTCTTTCCACCTACGCCCTTCAACTTCGATATTTTGCGCTGCCCCCTATCTTTTGAAAAGAATCCCCCGAAGATCTTCTTTTTTCGTCATGCCGTTCCATTTTTCTCCGGCAATTTTTCCTTCTCTCCGGATTCGCCCCCCCCTCGTCCGATAGGTGATGCCCCCTGGGTTCATACCCCTTTTATCCCCTCACCGTAAGGCTGTCCAATTTAAGTCCCCCCCTTTTTTGTGTCGAATTTCTAGGTACCCCCCCCTTACGCCATGTTCCACATCAAACCTGACCCCCTTTATTTCCTTACCATTTTTTCTGGTTTGTGCAACTCTATTCCCTCATCGCAGGCGGTTTATCGGTTCTCATAATTCATTTTTTCCCTCCATGCTTCCCCGATATAGACGGGTACTCAACTGTTCCAGAAACCCTACCCCCGCAACGATGACTCCAGTTCTGATGTACCCCTTTCTCCCAGATTCAAGTTTCTTGCTTCCTACCCCCTCCTCCCTTTTTTCCACCCCACGACATCACTTTTGAATCAAAGATGCCTTCCCGACACCCTTGCCAAAGAGTTTTCTTCGCGTTGATGCTCCCACCCATTCGTTCCCTCTTCGTTTTGGCCTCTTTCTTGCCCCCCTCCTCCTGCTACATGGGCTTTTCGTGATGTTTTTCCTCTTTTTCCTGATCCAGTTTAGGGTACGGGACCAGTCGCGGTTCAATCGCTCCTAGCGTCTTTCCACCTATTACCAAAGATGATCTGAATGCCCCCCTTATTCTTATACATGCGGTGGTTGTGGTCTGTCCCTCTTCACCAGCTTCTCCCAAATAAAGTCTGGAAACCTACGGTCCACACGACCGCATATAATCTCGCTTTTTCCGTTGGCAGAAGAATCGTTTCTCTTCCCGGATACTCGAGCGTCCGTTTCTGTCTTTTTACTGAGTACCCCACCTCCCCCCCCTTGTGCTTTTCAAGGACGAGGTTCATCTTACTTTCCGATTGGTGCCCTTTGTGGAACCGCTCAAGAAGAGCCTTGTAGACCCCAGAGAGTC
>Ga0179593_1453126_pt1 | contig 15335 bp, 12 predicted proteins | sample CZODoug2_1_08_16_FD_185931 | JGI IMG/M metagenome (GOLD analysis project Ga0179593, IMG submission 185931) | Vadose zone soil fungal communities from Angelo Coast Range Reserve, California, USA - CZODoug2_1_08_16fungal (PacBio error correction) | ecosystem: Environmental > Terrestrial > Soil >... | reverse complement strand
GCGCTTTCACTCAGTTGCCTCTTTCCTCTGGCCTTTTTTTTCGAGCAAGGGCTGGTTCCATGCGAACTTGCGTCTCCCGGCGAAGATGATTCTTTCGCGGGAGCCTCCCCCTTTTTTCGTTCCGGCTCTTCCTATCCGGTAGTTGAGGTTGGCCTCCTCCATTCCTCGCAAATCTTTCAATAAGTATTTTTCCCTCCTTTACTGTTCGGTGCCTTTTCGGCCCAGCCGAAGCCTTGAAAATTACTCTTTGATAGAGGTGTCCTTGACCTATGATATTCAGTCGCCCTCAGATCTTGTAGATCTTGAAAGAGAGCAGTGGCTTCCCCTTTTCGAAAGCCGCTTTTCCTCTTAATACGACCTCGTCGATAAATGGTGCTCTGTGGCGGTTGGGGGGGACGGCCATGGTTCCGGTCCATCCGGCATGATGGATCTTGAGTCTCCTCCGAAAGCGGCCTTTTTAATTTATTACCGTTCATTTTCATTCCTTCCTAGTACTTCCCTTCCTCCCGGACGGATAGGCTGCGACCTTCCCAGAATTTCTCTAATCATAGGCTCCGTGACTTCTACCCTTCTCCTCCTGCTTCGATAGATATATGATCATCCCTTAGAGATGATCTTTCTTCGTGTTCCTTCATGAAACCATTGAACTGTTGGCCTCTCTTCCCATGACCTCTTTTTAAACCCCTCTAGGACTTCTTCTGAATGAGTAGGCCTTGTCCTCCCTGCCTCTCCTTTTATAATTGCTCTTTCCATCCCTCCTCGCCATTCTCTGAATGTTTGCAAGCTTTTTTCAGAAAGCCCACGTACTTGATCAAGCCCGTCCTTGGACTGAGGAGTAGAGCAGTTGCTTTCGCTTCCTTCTCGTTATCCGCCCTTAGTCTGCGAAATTCTCGTGTCCTTTCTCGAAGGGACCCCCTTTAACCGTTATGTAGTTTTTTTCGGGGACTCATTGATTTCCCCTAGATTAAAGGACAATCTTTTTTTTCTTTTTGTAGCGAATCTCTCCACCAATTCAGGTGACCTTAACCCCCATGATCTTTCCCCTATGCGCGCAGGTGGACCTCTTTAAGTTTCCTTGATGTTGCGGCGACTTGTCGGGACATTCCTCTGCAGGGTCTTTTTCTTTCCCTATTTCCCTCAACCCTCTCTCACCTTTTTTTTTTTTTTTATCTTCCTAATTTTCTCCTCTTCTGACAACTACACCCTGTCTTTAGTCATGCTGTGAATTCAATATCCCAGAGTCACTCTTTCGGTACATCCTACTCCAGGGAATATGTACCAGCCCCCGTGCATGATGCCGTTCCGAGATCCCGAAACGTTCCTTCTTTTTTTTCCTGCCCTTCCGCACTTTTTTTTGCGATGTCATTAGGAGGTTCGAAGAGACCCAATCTTCCTGAACCTGACATGTTCTGCATCTCCTTACTTTCGAAAGTTTCCGCATGCAGCGTCTTTCCCGTAAGTCTTTGTTTTTGCGACGCCGTCGTGGAGCCTTATGTTTGTCCAAAATTTCGTTTGGAATTTCCCCTCGCCCCCCCGGCGCTGAAGAGATCGTTTCCGCAGTCCAATTCTCCTCAATGCAGCGCCAGCATCTGTCTTACAGTTCCTCCAGCCCTAGTTATCTCTCCTCCTCCGTTGTTGTTGTTTTCTGTCATATCTTCGCAAGGCTGCGTTCCCACGCCGTGCCGCAGCAGGGTCGCGATTGCTTCTTTGCCCCAGGGATTGTCCGGAAGTTTTCGTTGTTCCGTTACGTCGGCCCTTCGTGGTCTTGAGCTGGATTCCCCCTCCCGAAAAAGTCCGCCCCCTAATCTCCTAAACGGACTCCTGCGTCTCCCTCACCGGGTCTTTCCACAGCCGGTCCCTTAAGTCCGTAAGAACGCTGCCTTTTTTGAAGGTTACTTCTTCCCCCACATTGTAAATCTTCATCGGTTTTTGTCGTCTTCTCACCAGCATCTAGTCATCTCCACCGATTTTTCCCACGGGAAGGCCCCCTTTCTCACTTCATCCGGGTATTCCGGGCGCATCAAATCTTGGTCCTTCAGTGTTTTCTCTCCTTTAGCTCTCGGGATGTCTTCCGTTCAGAATTGACCTTTTTCCACCTCCCATTTTTCCCTCTTCCACGGACCCTTTCCCCACGGTTAGTCCTGAACCCCCTTCTCCCCGAAGCTTTTACCCCCCAAGGCGCCTCCCGTTGAACCTCTTGTACTTGTGATGGCTGGCATCCGGCCTCTCGTCCAACTCCAGTATGATTGTTAGGAACGGGCGCTTTTTGCTACTTGCGCTGCGCCAGAAGAACCTATTTTAGAAAGAGTCGTAGGCGTTTCCCCCCCATCCTTCCGGACAATATTCTAATCACCAACTTTTTTATTTTACATTCGCATCTGGACGATGTCGACTCAAGTTAGTCTTCCTCATATCCCCCCTCCGAACCGCCATTTGCCTACAGCATTCCTCCCCCCTTTTTCCCCGATGCCCCCGTTTCGGCTGGTCTTCCCCTCAGTACGGCCACTTGTAAGAGGACAGCGCGATCTGGACATCCACAGCGCATTCAAGCATCGCAAGTCTCCTATAGGTGTTTTCCCCAGGCCATACGCCTTTTTTCGTTTTTTTCTTCGCGCGTTGCAGAGCATGCAGCTCTTGAGAAGGACACCTTCGTCAGTTCCTAAGTCCTGCTCTTCAGCGGATCGCGACCTCTCCCCCCCCGGATCGAGGCCTGAGGTTAGACATCGTGCTTGCGAACGCTGATACTGGGTTATCTCCTCTGCTATTCGTGCCAAATTGGCTACGTTCCCCCCTCCCTATTTCCCTCAGGGCGATTATCGAGACTTGGCGATTTTGTCCTTTTATTTTTTTGGGATGCCTTCATGGAAACCGCCCCGTTCGTATATCGCATCATCTCCTGACTTTCGGTCGTACGCCTTTCCCCCCTGCTTTTTTTCCCTGCCCGTTCCCCTATCTTGTATAGACCTTAGTCTCCTTTTTTTTTACCAAGCTGACGGGATCTCTGACAAAGATCGCCGCTCCGTCCCGATCTCCCTTTCATGTCCATCCCTTCTGATGGATACGTGAAGAGTCCTTCGCCGCAGTCCACCCCCGTCTTTTAGCAACAGCCCCAGTTGTGGTCCCCCCTTCTTGGATTCTTGCCGTCCCAGGTTCCCCCCCCTCACAGTTAAAGGAGATTACGTCTGGCACCCAGATTCGACTATGTTCTCCATTCCCAGGCCTGAGCGACCCCTGGGTTTTTTTTTTTCGAAGATTTCTGCTCCAGTCATCCTTCTTTCAGCTCTGCAGGTGAAGACGTCCCTTATTGACCCCTTTTCCCCCTCCTTTATCGAAAAACTCAGTTTTTTTCCGAGCACGAGGAGCTTTCCCTTTTCCGAGAACCCGGAAGTCAGCTCTTTTCCCCTCCCTTTTTCGTTTTTTTTTTCTCTTTCTAGCCCGATCATTGCGCTGCATTGACTTTCTTTTTCCCTAGTCCTCGGACTGCTTTTCGTCCCTTAAGCCTTCCCCAGCTCCTCTTCCCTCTTTAAGATGATTCTCCTGTTTTTCCTTTTTTTTCGCAGCATCTTCTTGCGATTTCTTGTAGCCAGGTACGTTGTTTGCCAGTACTGAGTACGCATTCTCCCCCTGCCAACGTTCACCTTTCCCTGTTTCCTTTCTCGGCAGTGGACCCACCGCTCCCAGACGGTTAAGCTGTTTGTCTCGGTTTTTGGACGGTGGTCTACTGTCCTTTCGCATCCAGATCCTTGCCCCTCCCTCTCTCGCTGGAGCGCCGGTGGACGTTCCGGTCTTCGTCAGCTGTAGCGTATTTCGAGCAATGGTGTTGTTTTTTCTTTTCTCGTCCATGGAGAGGAATATCAAGGGGCATTGCGCTCTTGACGGACGAACGCCTTTGGACCTCCTTCCTTCCTTTCTTCCCGTCTTTTTAGGTAATCTCCCTTGGTTTCTTCCCTTTTCCCTGGCTTCTTCCGCAATGGGCTTATCCTCTTTCCTGCTTCATGATAAGGTTACCCCCCACCTGAGTCTTTCTCGTTTACGTTGTCTGGATTGTTTAAATTACCCCCTTTTCCCCTCCCTCAGAGCCTTTCGTGGAGAAGACTTTTTTAAAATTGCCCCTGTTGACTTTGCTGTGCCCCTTCAGATCCTTGCACCTCCTCCCCTCTGCTGGACATTTTGTTTCTTCGAATTTCCTTCTTACTTGTTCCGCCTGCCCTCTGGTTCTCTGTTCTTAATTCTGGCTTCTGGATGTATTCTCAGCTTCCATTTGCCTTTTTCCTCCGCCGTGTTTAAGCAAGACAAACCCCTCCTTCCCCCGAAGCGGAATTGGCGCTGCTTTCAGTGTGTCTGGAGATATTGTGATCTTTTTATCGATATATCCCTTCCCGAGGAGACCATCCTTTCTCTGAGAGAGCACCTCCGGTTCCTTCCGTTGGGATGTAGTAGTTTGTGGGTTTCCCCGAGGATCATACTTTTTCCAGAGTTATCAGGGTTCTTCGGCCTCCTCTCTCGCTGTCCCACACTCTCCGTTTACCCCCCCCCCCCCTCTGCTCGGACGGTAGTGGCCGCTCACTCGTTTTCCCTCCATCACGTCAATTTCTGTGATTTCCTTTTTAGGAAATGCCTTTCGGATAGATTCGCGGTCTTCCGAACCTTGATGTGCGACGGGGACCCTTTCCAACCCTGATTTGTGTACCTGTTTGCAACTTCTCGTTTCCATCCCAGCTATGGCGAATGTTCTCCCCCCGAAAGATACCGCGCCCGACATTTCGAATTCTGGAAGCCATACTCTTTTGGTTTTTGGTCCCCTGCCTTAGACACCATCTTCGTCATGTGTCTTCTGGTGGGATCCCCGCCAATCCCAATCCATAGATATCCCTTCGCATACGACTCGTCCGTAACACCTCAAGACTTCTTTGCTTTGGCCCGTTCCCTGGATTGGGAGAAGCGGTACTGTGTTTTAAAGGGACAATTCGCCTTGTAGTGCGCCTTCACGTTCCCTTCCATCACGATGCAACGTCTGACCTCCCGTTCCAAGGCCCACTTCGACGACCCATGGCAGCCCCTTCCTTCGAAGTCTCCTGAGTAAATTTTCTCTTTTTTTTCTCTATATTTTATCCCTCATTGTTTTTTTCGCTCCCAGATCAGGCGGAGCAGTTTCTTTTTAGAGTTTAGAGATTGAGTCTTCAGCGTTCCCTTTAGGATTTTACGTGTAGTGCTGCTAGATTTCCTCCTTCCTCTAGTAAGCCTGAGGAGCGGATTTGCCCAGACAAGCATTACTATCCCGATTTTGTAAATAGGTATCCCTTCCCAGGTGGTCTCAGTTCAAAATGTAAGCCCTTTTCCAACTTGTTCCTGGATAGTCCTGCATCCAATTGCTTTACTTCTTTTTTTAGGTTTAGTTTCTTTATCTCTTACTAGAAAGGGTTTGAACTTCGGGCACGACGCGTCTCCCCGTTTTCTTTTTTCTTTCTCCTTACGAGAATCTCCTATTTTTGTTGTTATTGAAGTGGCCTTCAGATTGCTTGAGATGTTTCTTCCTTTGCTCCCCAAGCTTGACCTTAAAACCTTTTTGTCGCGGTCTCAGCCAAAGTTCCCCTAATCCACTTTTTTTCCGTTTCTCCTACCCGAAATCGATAATAAAGCTTAGACCAGTTAATAAACTAGCGTTCAGCAACGCTTTTCGTGATATTAGACTTTTGTGGGTTCCACTCGCTGCCAAACCCCCCCTAGAGAAGATGACTTGACCTTTCTGGTCATTCTTGAGAGGACACAGTCTCCCCTTTTTTCATGAGCAAGTCGGGATTTCCCCCGGACGTAAGATTAACAATCTTCACTCACACACACCCATGGGCCTTTTCTTGGAAATTGCGCGCCCACGCATTTCTGTCCGCAGCCGTTTCGATCCTCTCCGCCTCCCCCTCCGCGACACCCTATTTTCCTTCCATCTTTTGCAGTCGCCAAGGCCAGTAGTGCGTTTTTCTGGCGAATGAACAGTCTATGCCCCCCACGTATCCCCATCGCGATTGGACATCCAGAATTGCCCCTTCAAACGCCGCAAGCCGGAGTCCGGCCTACGAACTTCAGCCCTCCAGCTTTGCGTCGTTGCAGAGTCAGGTTGCATCAGCGTCTTAAGCACCCGGTCCCGGTGCAGGAACGCCTTTTTCCCCATGGCCACGAGCCAGAGTTGACCAGTCTGAAAACCACTCCATCCCTCTCGCGAGAGTAGAGAAATCGCTTTCCGGAGAAATGACCAGCAATCCCTGATCCTTCTGAGTGAGCTCCATTTCCTTCTTCAATTGAGGCAGAAGCGATCCTCAGGAGAGTTCTAAACCTCCCCTATGATTTTTTTCTGCCCCTATCATTCCCCCCGTAAGAGGTCGATGCCTCCAAAAACTGAATGAAGGAGGCTCTAAAGTCAGCTCCAATCCATTTCCAGGTTTCCCCATTCCTTCCCCCCGGCTCGCCTTTTGGTAACAAGCTGAAAACTTTTCGATCGTTTCCGCGCAGGTGCCTGCTCCCTATCCCTTCTCTGCATTCCTGAGCTGAGGAGCCCTTTTATTCCTTAGGCGCCCGCCATAAAAGCTTGAGCAACACCCCCGTTTAAAGGCTCTTATGGTAACCCGCTCCCCTTCACCTCTACCTTTTAATGTAAAGGATTAACGAGATTGCCACTCAACTACCTGTACCCGCCTTCCGGAAGATCAGAAGAACTCCTCTGCTAATTACTCGACATGGAGCCTCTTTCAGACGTCGCCTTGCACCTTTTTATGACACTCCAAAGCAGGCCGCTTACTTCTTTTTTTCCGGCTGTCCCGAGCAAAGCTTCTTCTCTTCTTTCCTCCTCTAAGTTTTTTTTTTGCTCCTCGATCAGCGTTGCTTTCCCTTCAAGTTTGACGGCGGTGAACCTCGTGCTTCTTTTTTTTTTAGAGCAAGTGTCAACGCGCCCAGGCTCACGATCTTCCTTCAGCTGAGAATCAATCTTCTTTTGAGGATCTAGCAGGCCGATCAGGTCGTTCGCCAGAAGTAGTATTGCCAACCCATCCGTAATCCGTTAATGTTAGGTGCTTTTTTCAGTGGCCCCAGCCGAAGAAGGGCGATCTTTAGATGCTCCTGTTTTAAGTTTTCTTTAGCATCTTTTTCGCCATCGCAGTCCCCCCAATGAAAGAGATGCTTAGCCCTGCACCTTCTCTGCGCCTTATTTCCGTAGCTTTAGAGCCTACCTGCCCCCCCGGCAGCGAGACAATGTGTTATCTGCTGAGGGGACCGGCCATGGCTGGACGGTCTTTATATGAGTACCTTAGAAAGAGGCCTTTCCCAAGATCTGCATAGAATTCACATTTCTTAGGAATAGAAATTCTTCCTATCTTTCATCTTCGACTTCCCCTGAAATCGCAGAGGAGCGGCCCCTTTTCCCCCCTCTTCGGCGTGATTATCAGAAGACAAACTCCACTCCAGATGGATACAGATCTTATGTTTCATAAGTTCCTTAACATATTTAGGGTTCTGAATTTTGCACCCCGGGAATTTGCTCCTTCTTCACATTCAACCTTAAATTGATATGCCCCACTCCCTTCTTTTTAAATTGTATGAAGTCGTAGGCCGTTAACTTAGAAATTGTTATGTTTTCTCTATGGATGCATTTGCAGTCTTTCCTCTTGTTGGCAGAAATGCGTTGATCCACGCTCATGGTCCGCAGCGGCTTCGTCCGCTGCGATGGAGCGTCGGCTTTCGGCTCTGAGAGGGGCTTCTACCCCCCCCTTCGATTTTGATGAGCGCATGTCCCAACTTTGGTGATCGTTGAGTCCTTTCATTTATTTCGATCCCCCCCAAGGGCCCATCTTTGCCCTGTTTTTTGTGCGGCATGCGTGCAATCCCGGTCCTAACCTCTTTCCCCCCCCCCGGGATTTTGCGATGACCATGCTCTCTCACATAAGTACAAATTGACTCTTTCGCCTCCCTTTTGATTTCCCCTGGCAAGCCGGATTTTTTTCAATAGATTAGCGTCCAGGACCCTTTATATGTATAAGTTTTTTTCTTTTTCTCCCGGACCCCCATGCTGTTCAAAGTCCTGCTTTTCCAAGTAGCCTCCCCAGAGTCAAGATGGCTGATTTAAAACGTGCAATCAGCTCCCCTCCTCTATATTTGATGTGTCTTTTTTTCAAGCGGAGACTAAAAGACGTTGGCACTGAATTTAGCCTCTGGATTCTCGTTCCTCTCCTCCCCCCCACCTAGAGAGGAAGATAAGCCGTTTTCCTCTACCGGAACGTTGACCCCAACGTGAAGCCTCTCGTGCGTATGACCTTTTCCTGGCTTTCCCCCTGGCGTGCGAGGCGAGCTTCTGCCGGTGTCCCCCCTTTCGTTTTCGGCGTTTCCCCGAAAGCCGAATATCTCTTTCCTGCTTTAAAGCACTTAAATTTCACCCGACCCCAATCCCCTCCCCCCCCAGAATCTCTACTTTTGACGCAAGCGCCGCCTTGCATCTTTCAGCAGAATTCTTTGTTGTTTTTATGGTGCCTCTCTGTTTTAGACGACTTTCTGCAGAACCCCCCCCCCCCCCCCCCCCCCAGAGCTCTCGTTTTCTCTTCCAGTGCGTGATGGTCGATTGTAGTCTCGTCCCGACAGTTGCGGAAGTGGTGGGAGTTTTACCGCCTACAAACTTACCCTTCCTTTTTTTTCCGGCAACGGAGAATGCCAAGCCCTGAGTAGACCCAGTTCAGCCCATTTCCCTGACGCAATCGTGGTCCCCCCTTTTGTATAACGGGGATTCTTTCGCATTGTCAGATCTTAACGGGCCTTCTCTTTAATAAATGTTTACATACTCCCCCCCTCTGTTTTCGTAAGCGCGGTGGTTTTGGCCCCCAAACGACTTCCCTTTTCATGCTGGCTTAAGAGGCGCAGATCCTTGTCTCGGATCTTTTTATTTCCCGTGGTAGGATCGTCCTCTTTTAGTGAATTGCTGATCTGTCTCACCACATATTTTTCTCCCCCCTCCTGGGTTGCCTCCCCTTCACGCAAGAAGGAGCAACCTTCCCCTCTATTCCAGAGAATTCCTCACCTCTTTTTTTGCATTTTCACCCAAGGACCCCCCAACAGCGAGCGGATTGTTTTCTCCTTTTCCCCTGGAGGCCCCCCCATGCGAACTTTTCCCTCCGGAGAACCACCGCAGAATTCCCGGCGAGGGTGGGCTATGTCTAGTCCCCCTCTCCCCTACGACCTCTCCTCTGTTCCTTGTGACTTTTACATCCCGTCCTCGACAATAAGCCCTCCCAACCTTTCCGTCCTGAGCATATCTATTCCGATTTAGCCTCCGTCTCGCGATACCCACACCCTTTCGACTGCGTCGCCTATCTTCAAGGCCGCTTGTGCTTTCGGAGGCCCCCCTCCCTGACCCCCCTTCAGAGGCACAGCTCCTCAAATCCCGCAATTAATCCCCCCTAGTTTTGTCCTTCGAGCCCAAGCCCCCTTTTTCTCAGCGAGTCGTTTGCTCTACGGGTGATGTCCTCCCTTTTCCTCGACGAGCACTGTCCTTTTCTTTAAGTCTTCAATCGTCCCCCCTCCCGAGCTGATCGCCCCTTGACCCCCCTTCCCGATCGAGCGCGCTCCCCTTGTCCACATCTCTGCGGCGGAGAGAACTCAATCACCCTCCTTTCAGCGCGGTCCTCAGCTCTCGATCGTGCGGGCGAAGCCGACCTATCGGCCGTCATATTCCTTTGGCCACGAAGCTAGGTTGCTGTCATTTCCTTTTTCGGCTTATCATTACTTTCCCCCCCTGCGGGCTCGATCGCCTATTCCCCGGAGTTCGTTATTCCTTAGCCCTCATTTTCAATCTCACCATTTCCCTTTCTGCGGCTTAGGCTCGGTCGGTCTAACAAGCACTCGATCCGATAGCCTTCTTTGAGTTGCTTCGCCATTTTTCATGGTGCATGTCGCTATGTGCGACTTTTGAAGTTCTGCCTGCGCCAGTGTCCAAACTTGAGACACACCACCCCCCCTTCTCCTCTTGGCCAGGCTTCGGTGGCCACTTAAGGCACCGAACAGACTGGACATGGCACTTCTTGAAGTTCCTCCTGCTTCGACCCTCAATGATTGCCGCTGATCTAAGATTCTCTCCCACGCTAGCCCTTACTAATAAGCTCTCAGTTTTGCATTGCCGGATGACCATCTGCTCGGAAGAAGTACGAGCACGATCGAGTGCACCTGGTCCCAGAGCCATTCCGTTGCTCGATCTCTCTCGGTCCTACTCCTCTTTTTTTTTCTCCCTTTCTAGAGATGCCTGAGCATGACAGTACTCCCGTGTCGGACTGATTTTTTAGAGCGTGCTTCTGTGACTAGGAAAGGAGTTAAACTTCATCCTCTCCTTAATGGAGGATGCGCTCCTCTCTGAATGATATTAAGAGATCTTTTGCGTTTGTTTCCCGTGTTCCTTCAAGAAGTTCCAAAGCCCCCCCTGGATTATGTTGAGGTGACCAGAAGAGACCCAGGCAGTGTAGCTTTGCCTCTCCTTGCAGTTTTTCAGGTGAGTTCTTCAAGGAAATCAGATCCTCCCCCCAGCTCAGCTTCCGCGCTGCGAGTCATGCCATGTTCATTGTTAGCGAAGTTCTTCGCCGCTTTTTTTTTCGAGAGGTTATCTTCCCCTCTCGGTAGGAATGGCGCGACTTTCCTAATTCTTGCGAGGCCGTCCTCCCGCTGACTGTTTCCATTCATTATAGGCCTCAGCCCCCCCCCTTCTCGCCAGCGACCTTCTCTTATCTGACTTCTGCTTTCTCCGGAGACGAATCTGCGCTTCTCTCCACTTCTTATTCGTGATTCTTCTTCATTTCAGACGAATCTTCCTCTCTTGAGCTATCTTTATGTTTTAAATACCTTATTTCCGTGGATAAGACTTTCTCCCTGAAATGTTCCATTCTCTGCTCCTTAACTGCTCTGCAACTATCTTTGAACTTGTCTGCCTTTACCTCCCCTAATGTTTGAGGATTACTTGCTTTTCCCCCCTCCCCTGGATTTCCAGATAGCCTTTTTTCTCCTGTTTGCCAGCGAAGGCGACCCCGAGACTTTTCCGCTATCCTGGAGTTCTTCTCGCAGTGCACGTTCTCTCTCCTTCGTTTGCTGTATTTGCTTCCCCCCCTTCGGTTAGGAAACTCATCGCCTTCGCAAGTCCGGCTTCCCTTTGGTTGATTTTTCTCGGACTTCCTTTTGGTTTCCCCTCTTAAACAAGGCCCATCTTGGCTCATGTCCGTTCTCCATTGCGCCCCCCCCCCAGAGGTCTCACAATTCCTCTTTTTTTGCCTCGATGCGCGCGGTTTCCCCCCCGACATCACAAGGCCTTCGTCGCTGTTTCGTTAGGCCCCTGCTCCCCCGTTTCGGTTTTTTCATTCGCTCTCCTTTCGAGAAACCTTATCGACGGCGTCGACCCTTTCCCCTTCTGGCCAATTTTGCTGGCGCAAGCGCTCTTAATCAGTCCTAAGATGGCTCCCTACACGGGAAGATGCTCTTTTTCCTGATTTTCCTGATGCCTTCCCCCTCGAAGACATTAACTGATCTTTGGAACTTTATTTGGCGATTATAGTCTGTGATTCTCTCCCCTTCACAACAAATCTCTTTTCCGTAATGAACATTCTTCAACGATCCTACCGTTAACCCTTGCAGCCATGCCGTTTTTCCGAACGTGCCTCCTTTCTGTGGGGACTTTCGTTTGCGCGGCCGAGGACAAAATCTCTTTTCGGGTCTTTCCCCGACGAAAACAAGCGAGCAGTCTCTTCAAAAACGCAGACCCCCACTCATCAGAAAGCACTTTATAGATTCCTCTGCTGGCATTTTTGCGCCGAATTTAGACTCCTCTCCGTTTTGTTGTGAGACCTAGATCGAAAGGCTTCTCCTCACGTGAGAACCCAATAGCCGTATGGAGCCCTTTCATGTGTCGATCTTTTTCATTGTCTCCTGGAGTTAAGAGAGCAGTCATAGATCCCTTCCAGTGGTCGGACTATGATGGACCGCAAGCAATTTTCAATCCTTTTTTAAAATTCAATACTGCCCCACGACGGAGCGCCCCCAGGGACGGTCCTTGCCTTTTCCTTTCCCCCGGCTGGATTCAATTTTTCAACTGGTAAGTATCGTATGCTTATCGGATGGGAGTGTTCGTTATTCATGGTTCCCCAACTTATGTTTCGTAAGGCAAACCCGACGCGCTGAGGGAGTACCCCGCTTCTTTTTAGGGGGGAGAGGTAATATTCTAGGTCGATGACGCACTAGCTTTTTATCCGACTTGCGACACAGCAACCTTTTTTTTCCCCACCAAGAAGTTTGCTCGGCTTTTTTTCCCTCAGCAGTTTAGCAAATACTTTCTCTTTCCCGAGAACTCCCCCTACCAGATTAGAACTTCTCCCCCAAGGGACTCACCCATCCCTACCCCAATGCGCGAAGGTCTTGGAGCCAACTTCTCCGGCATATCGGACAACTGCGGCATCTGTGAAGGAAACTTTTTTTAATGATATTTAGCCCCCTCAAGTACAGACATGAGCAAGGGGCCCTCTCCCGTTCAACATAAATTAGAGAAGGACCCCCAAACAGGGCCCCTCACTTTTTGAAATTGAAAATCCCTTATTTCCGATGTAGAAGCGAAGCTCACAGAGCGAGTCCCGCCATCCGCCCATTCTAACTTTCTCGTCTTAGTCCCTGCCTCTGCGCCATATTTTTTTTCCTTTCGGCAGGAAAACGCAGTCCTTCCCCCCCGGCGAGGCAAAGCCTCATTCCCATCCGCGCCAAAACAGAGCCGCCATTTTTTTTTTGGTACAAGGCCTAATTTCCAACTGCAGACCACTCCCTTGCTCCCTTTGCAGAGCCCTTGAATCTGAGACTGAGCCCCTTTCCCCCCCTTTTTAGGTGAAGCGACCCTTTTTTTCTCCCCACGATACAAGAGATGATAGTCCCGCTTAAACCCCAATGATCTCGTGTTCCCCACTTCTCGAACATCGATCGCGTGAAATCACGCGGATAGAGTCCTTTTCGTGCCAGGGCGACCGCCGGTCCTCCCTCCTTCATCCACTGAAGGGCGAGCACTCAAAGATTCCTGAGATTATTGCGACTGAGGATGAGTCCTTCCCTTTCATGCGACCCCGATGGAGGCCCTATTTCAAATCTCCAGTATGCGTCTTCTTTTTTCTAATGGACGAGCCCCCCCCTGGTGGAAACTTATTCTAGGAAGGCAACCCGGATCATGGCGCGATAAACCCCCTTCCGGTGACCTGAACACTATAGACCGTCGCATTGCGCCCCTTACACCGCCAAATGCATGAGATTGCTCCCTTCCGAGTCCATGCGCGCCCCCCCGGCACCGCGAGACAACCACAGCAGCGGTTTCCACCTTCCTTGATTTTTTTTCCCCCTGCCGCCACAGAACCTCCCCTTTCCCAGGATTAAGTCATGGCATGCTCCGTTTTAGATATGCTTTCGCCTCCTCACCACCTGATACCCCCCCGAGGAGGACGAGCTCCCCTCTCATAGATGGCCTCGACCCTTGGAGAATCTCGGACGACGATTTTCTTCTGGTCACCAGCCCCTGTCGGACCCCTCTATCAGCAGAGCTCCCTCCCCTGGCCTCGCAAGGCCCCCATTCCTCTCTCCGTGTTGTGGTTTGTTCTTTTCCTCGGCCTGCATTGCGCGAGTTTCTCATTCGTGCTCGGCCTTTTTTCCCCCCCTCAAGTGCATATCGATCACCGCCTAAGCTGTCCATTTTCGGCTGCTTTTGCGACCACGTGGGATACCCGGTACGATCAGTTTTTTTTCTTTTTCCGGCAGCATGAGTGACCCTTTTTTTCTTCCAGTTCAGTGCCATACGTAACCTTCCTTTACTGTTTCCCGTTCTGCATTGTCCCGCTTTTCGTTCCACGCTATTTTCGAGTTGCTCGCTTTTGTTTGATTCTCTCCACTTCCCAGCTTCATGCACACTGCCAGAGAGCTCCTCCGAGCCTAAGGACTGACTTTCTTGGCAGTAACGTCCTGTCTTCTCGACTCTCCTGCGCCGCCGCTTCCTGGTTCTATTTTCAACCTCTGCCATGTGCGGCCCGACCTCACGGAATGCTGTCCAGTTGCGATCGCCGTGCCTGTTCCATGCCGCCTCACATACTCGCCTTCCCTTCTTTTCGCCCTTCTGGAAGAGTTTGCTTCTTTTCTAGTCAAGGGTCACGAAACCATGCCACCCAGGAGTTCTCCTTCCGGTGTGATTCCTCCTCTCTATTTTTACGAAGAGCTCTAGCGAGTAGGTTTCAACGAATTTTAGCGTTCTTAGCTTTAAGCTGGTGCTTCTGCAACTTGCTCAGTAGCCTCTTCAACTTGTCTGCAAACTCCTCTTTTCCCCTGTTGAAGGTCGTAGGACAGTTTTTTCCCCCCCCTGACATACTGTTTTTTTTTTGAGGCTTGTTCCTTGAATGCTCTTTATTACTCCCCTCTCCTTGTGTCATAGAATGTTTTCCCCCGAGCAGACAGCACACGAATCATTTCCCCACAAGAGGACTGGGCCTTTCTTATCTGATCGTGCTCGGAGGATGGTCGGTATAGCCCTCTCCATCCGCGACATCCTTTTCCTTCTTTTTTTCTTTTCCCCCTAAGTTGGCAAATGTGAGGCGGTATTACTGTCTCTGGATCTCTGATGTGAAAGCTGATCCCTCCTCCATATCTCCTCGCTGTGGAGAGTTTGCACCGACGCCACCATCTCACGGTCCACCCCTATGCCTCGACGACGTTTTTCCCCTTGACGGACGTGCAGGTGGCCTCCAAACATCCTCCCAGCCTAGAGCTGTTCCCCTTTTTGAGGAAACCTGACTCTCTGCGGGTTCTCGATTTCCGCCGCTTGAACCTGTCTTTTTTCTCCTTTTTTTTCGACTGACCGATCCCTGATTTATTGCTGTGTTCGCGTCGCCCAGGACCCTAGTCCTAAAGCCCCCGGCAGCCCGGGCAAGATGACCTTTTCCTCTTTCCTTCATGTCTTTCCGCGGAAGCCTAACTCTTATCCCTCTTTAGCTTGGCTTTACGACCCCCTCGGCTTATGATGATAGTCCCCATGCCCTTCAACTCCCCCTAAGCTGAAAGAATTTAGGCCTTAAGATCTACATTTCTTCACCTTTCAACGCCAGCCGGAGAGTCTTTTTTTAACATCCGTCTTTGCGACGCCCCCGTATCCGGTCCGGTGAAGTTCCCCCCCACCCATATTAGAGTAAGGGATCTTCTTTCCCAGAGCTGAAACACTTTGAGCGATGCCAGAGATTCCTCTCCCTCCCACTCGACAGTCCCCTCCCTTTTAATCGCCAGAAATACTCCTTTTCTATCGACCTTTAAGTGAGCCC
>Ga0179593_1653586_pt1 | contig 15336 bp, 24 predicted proteins | sample CZODoug2_1_08_16_FD_185931 | JGI IMG/M metagenome (GOLD analysis project Ga0179593, IMG submission 185931) | Vadose zone soil fungal communities from Angelo Coast Range Reserve, California, USA - CZODoug2_1_08_16fungal (PacBio error correction) | ecosystem: Environmental > Terrestrial > Soil >... | reverse complement strand
TCCCCATTCCCAAATGATAGACGAGCTGTTCTTTTCCCCTCTCCTCCGCAAATACCCAAGTTGTATTAGGGCACCTCTTTGGCTTGGCACAATCTGGTATTCCTCTTTTTCTACTGCAGAACGAGGCCAGCTTTCCCTCGGGATTCCGTCTTTCCCCACACAATGAAGAAGTTCGTGTTTCCCTCCTCCAGGGGAGAAGGGAGGTTTTTCTCCGGCCGGAGAGTTTCTCTACTCCCTTTTTCCCCTTTTTTCCGAGGCGACCTGTGCGCCTGGCTCGTCCCTTCCTTCCCCTAACGGTAAAGGTAGGACCTCCTTTTTCACCCTCTCAGTGGAAAAAACTTCGCCCTTTCCCCCCCCCCCCCCCCCCCGTGGGCGCTTTTCCTTCGAGGAGGTTTTTTTTACGAGCGGCCGCTTTTTTTCCCCTGGCCCCCCCTTTTTCCTCCCTCCAAGCCTCTTTTCCACCGCCCAGGAGGCGCTTTTTTTTTTTTTCGCCCTTCTCGTGACCCAGGCATTTCTTTTTTCCCCTTCAAACGCGAGCTACTTTCCGGTCGTTCTTCTCTTTGTCTTCGTTTTTTTTTTTGGGGTGACTGGAGTTTCTTTTTCTCTTTTTCTTTTTTTCCGGGTGGTGACGGTACCTGGGTGGAGTGTTTTTCTCATGCCGCTCTGGTTCTCTTTGTGTTGTATTGGGTGGGTTTTTTGGGTTAGGGTCTTTCTTCTCTTTCCCCAACGATTGTCATCGACCTTCTTTTCCCCCAGCTGGAGAGAAAGATTCCCCCCCCTCGTAATGGCCACGAAAATCAGCCATTTCTCCCTCAACTCCCTTAGACCCTTCCTCTCTCTTTTTGGAGTGGGAGGGCTCTTCCGAAAAAGAAGGTCCTCCTCTGCGTCTGACCCCCCTACGCCCTTTAGGAATGTTCTCCTGTGAGCTCTTCCCTTTATGCCCCCTTTCCTCACGAGCTCCCTCGCCAAGAGCCTCCGGCACCGGGAGTGGTTTGTTTCTGCCGGCCACGTTGAGCTCCTTCCCCCGTGGCCATTTTCTTAATGAAGGGGTCTTCTCCCCCTTTTCCACCCCCCCCCGGTCGAGCATGCGCGGACTTTTTTTTTCTCGACGGCGAGCACAAACAACGCCGTCGGCTCCCCCCTCCCTTTCCCTGCTGTCCGTTTTTTAGCTGAACACCTCCTTTTTCCCTGAGACCCTCGTGGAATCTTGCCCCCTTCCCCTCCCCCAGGTTCTTCGCCCCCTTAACCGCTCTTTCATTAACGTCGTCCTCTCGATGAGATAGAAAAACGGTTTTTTGGCGAATTCGAGAAAAACCGTCCTTCCCCCCCCTTCCTCCTCTCGGCGTTCGAGTTGACCTTTCCCCTTGTAGAATGAACTCCCCCCCCCCAAGCCAGAGAGTCGACTCTCTTTCTTCTCTGTGGCCCCTGTATACCCTGAGATGTGGTGCCCCCCCCGCGTCCCCTTCCTCAAGCGAGAGAACCGGTCCCCTTCGCACGGATATTCATGCTCTCTCTGAGGATTCTGCAAAGAAAAGCAGTTGGCCTCTTTTTTTCTTCTCTGGTATCCGGATGAACTCTTTTCCGCGAAAGAAAGAGCGAAATGAAAGGGAATTCTACCCTCCCCCCCCCCCCCGGCCCATGTTTCCCCCTTTGGAAAGAAAAGAGTTTTCCCCCCCCCACTATTTCGGACTTTAATGTAGCCATTTCCTTTGGTGCCGCATTCCTTTTTTCTCCTGCTCGCGCCGAACCGCCCCTTCTCTCCCCCCTCCATGTCTTTGGCGAGCTGCCCCTTTGCAGATCGATGAAACCCTCGATAGTGCACCCCCCTCTCCGACGGCCTCAGACCTTCAGGTTCCCCGATTCTTTTTTCCCCCTTCTAGCTCCAGACAATCGCGGGTTTCTTTTCTGCGCTCGTTTGAGAAGATCAAATCTCCCCCCCTCTCCTTTTCGCCGTCTCCTCGTTCCTCGAGGGTCTCTTTTTCTCGGCGGATTTGTCTTTTTTCCCTCGTGCGGCAAACGGGCGCGCGCTTCCCCCTCCCTTATGTGAGCGGCCTTTTCCCGCTGCCGTGCAACCTTTCTCTGCTCGCGAAGGCAATCGCGCATTTTTTCTTCTCTCAGAGAGATCATTTTTCTCTTCTCTAAAGAGAGAGGAGGCACCCTCTCTTTCTACCCTTTTGGAGCAATTGCCCCCCTCAGAGAAGGGACCCTCTTCTCTCAGACACTGAGCGGGAAAGCAATGAGCCCCTTTTCCCTTTCCTCCGAATTTTTCCCTCTCGAGTGGAAGAAGTGAAGTACTTCTATTGCTTTTGTTTGAGAGCTCCCATGAGGCTTCCCGTGAGAGCTGGCTCCTGCGTGACACTTTTTTCCTTTGCGTATTCGACTGATTACTTCTATTCTGGCGTACAACTTTTTTCCCCCTGATCCTTTTTAGTTCCTCATCTGGAGAAATCTTCTTTTAATCCCGTTTGCGGCCATCCTTCTCGCCTCCTCGCGAGTCCTGAATCCCGACCGCGGGATTTTTTTTCCCCGGAGAGCGATGTAAATGTTCTTTTTTTTTTTTTTGTGGGGAAGGGCTGGATGTCCTCCTTCCGTTTTCGTCCGCTGCCCCTTTCAAATTCGCACTTTTTTCTTCTCCCCTACTGGAAAGTTTTTCCCCTTTCTCTTCGAAGGAGACGTTTCTTTTCGATTTATGAGTTATCAAACGCTCCTTCTCCCCCCCCCCCTCTTGCATCCGTCTCGGGTTGATCGTGTCGTCGAGTCTTCTCAAGCGGAGAACAGGCAACCTCTCCGGAAATCGATCTCTTTGTTTCCCCTAGATGGAGCTTTCCCTCTATATGCAAAATTCCCGTGCCTTTCCCCCCCTTACTATTTTTGAGCAGTCAGCCTCCTTTGAGGAGTTATGCCCCTCCTACCGGCGTTTCCCCCTCCTTCTTCTCTCACGGGAAAGTTCTCGACGATCTCGTCCTAGTTGGATGGTGTTTGTGCGCGCCCTTCTTCCCCCGGAAGGTTGTATCAAACCTTTTTGGTAATGTCGTTCACTGATTCGAAGCTTTGGTTGCGCCTTTAAGAGGGTACTCCCAGAGAAACGATCTGCTTCCCCCCACTGACTGGTCTTTGCTCGGATAAAGCATCATTTTCTTCCCTTGGAGGTTGCCCGTTTCCTTCCCTGATCGACCTTTAGTATTCCCAAAAAAGAAGTGCTTTCTTCCCATGCGATGAAGCAGAAGTCGACTTTCTGGGCGTCCCCCGTCCTTGGTGCCTTTCCTGAATATGGAAGAGACCTCCCCCTTCAACGCGAGTAATCCGCGCTTTCTGAAGGGAATTATCTCAGAGCCGTTGGCTCTCCCTTCCTTCCCAGACCTTCTCGTCATCGCCGAAGTTCCTCCGTTTTTCTCCCCTCCTCTCCTTTTCTCTGGGCGATCTTGGAGGGGATTGTCTTTTTCTTGCAAGGGTGGCGCCGGCCTGGCAAGAATTTTCCTCCTCCCTGCTAGCTGCGTTTTCGGTCGCGGCCTTTTGTTTTCTTCGGATAGGAAAGGCGGGGTTTTCTATGATCGACCTGGTTTTTGCTTTTGGAACTTTGTCAGTCCCTCTGAAGCGGTCTGGCCACGTTAATCCAGCAGTCTCTTCCCTCTTTTTTTTTTCCCGTCAAACTCGCAGCGGTTCCTCTCAGATGAGGGATCTTTCCCCCCCCGCAGCTAGAAGTCTCCCCCCTTTGGCAGGCACGTACCCCCTCCTTTTTTCCCCAAATTGTAGGAGTATGTGTCCCTGCCGGGTTTTTTTTTCACCTACCCTTTCTCAACGAACACAAAGAACTTCCTCCTCTGCTAGACTGGATTTCCGCGTACCTATTCCTTCCTCCTGGGAAAACTCAAAACCTCATTTAGTTAGAGAAATCCCTCCTTCCGGCGTCGGGGTGATTACTCTCATAAAGAACTTTTTTCCACTGTACCTACCCCTTTCACGGGAATGACGCCTTTTTCCTCCCGGGCAGGAGGCGACCTCTTGCAGGTGGAGATTCCCCCCCCGAGATGGTTCGAAGGATCACCTTCTTCTCCCTTCTATAAAGGATCCCCCTAGTCCTGCGTCACCCCCCTTTTTTCCTAATGGGGGTAAAAAGGAGAGTCCTCCAAGCGTTTGGGTCCCCGTGAACTTTAGAGGATTCCCCCCCCCCCTTTCTCTCCGGAGAAAACAAGTCGCCGCGGAATGGAACCGCTTCCCTCTCTCAAGAGAAGTTTTCTAGATGGAGGGCCTCCTGCCAATGAAGAAAGGCTTTTTTTCCCTCTCTCTTTCTTGACCTTTCCCTTAATTCCTTCCCCTTGGGAGAAGAATAAGAAATGTTCCCTCTCCTCTGCGAAGAGTTACCCCTAAAAAATCGGCGATTCTTCCATTATGACCCCGCTGAGACGATCGTTTTTTTTTCCCCCCCCCCTTTTCTTTGCGGAGAGAAGAAGATTCGAACCATATCGGAGAGCATGTTTTTCTCCTTTTTTCTAAAACCTACTCAACTTATCCGCTGCCCACGCGCTTCTCTTTTTTCCCTTGGGTATCACTTGTAAAAGAGGAAATTTAAGTCGCGAAGAAAATCTTTTTCTCCTCGCAAGAGGTACTGAAGACCCAGACGTCTCTCTCATTTTTTCTGTGGATAATGAAAATCCTCTCCCCAACGTTAACCCTCCTTTAGTTCTCCTAAGAGATCTTGGATCTTCCTTTCCTGTAGCGAGATGAGTGGCCCTTCTTTCTCCCTCTCGCAGGACGCCCTTGATGTCTTTTTTTTAGGAGGAGGGTCGTGAATGTAACCCCCCGCCTTAACTTTTTTGAGGATAAGGATTTTTTTTTCCTCGTTAGGCGTCGTACATCGCGTCACCTCTTTCTCTTTCCTGGTGATTGGGGCTCCCCCCCTTCCCCCTTAGCAGCAGATGACTTTTCTCTGCCGGCAGGGTTTTTAGGGAGTTCTTTTCTCTCTGAGATTGATACGACCACGTTTCCCCAGAGGAGGTAGCCCATCTTCACCTCTCTTTCCCCTCTAGGTCTTGTCCCATTATTTAGCCTTTTCTTCCCTTTTCCCCGGAGAAGATCAAACAGCTGATCAATGTCCTGAAACATTTTCCTTCCGTTTTCCTCCTTTTCCTCCCTTCTCACTCGCTAGTGTCCACGTCGCACGCTCCTGAGCGTTTTTTTCTCCCCTCTCTCGATATTGTAATAATACAACTTTTCTCTAGATAGTTTCCAGGTTTCCTTCCTCTTTTTACTCCTCTTTCGCCAGAGCCTCACGCTGTATTTCCTGCCCCTCTCGTCCTCTCTTTCCCTTCCCATGATAATATGGTGGAGATGAGCTTTTCCTGAGATGCCAGAGAAAGAGAAGTTCCCCTTTTCTTTTTTCCGCGGAATTCCCCCCGAATCTGGGCGCGCTGTACTCTTTCTTTCCCCCCTCCCGTCTCGTAAATAAGCAGCCCCCCCCTGCAGAGCCCCCCCTTTTTTTTTCCCTTCTTCGAATTTTTAACTTTTCCTCTACATTAAACTTCTCCCCTTAGAAGGCCACGAGTCTCTTTGTTTTTTTTCCCCACATAAGGCCCAGACGGTTGAGGAGACAGTCCCCCTCTCCTCGTTTTCGGAATTCCTCTACGGAATAAGAAGCTTCCTTCCTTTGCAAGTCGAGTACCCCTCCCCCCCTCTTTTAAATACGGCTTGTGCCGATTTTTTCTCCCTTAAATGGGGTCCCAATCGCAAAACGCCCTTTCCTTTTCGTCATATACCGCTTTTCTCCGTCGCACAGACCTCTTTTTCTACTTAAGGATTTTTTTTACTTTTTCCTTTTAATCTGAGAGTATGATCGAGCTCTTCCATCCTTCTTATTTTCTTCTCGGTTTACCTGAATATTCCCACACTTTTCTTTCCTTTCTTGAAGAAGGAGGAGAGCCTCCCCCTGTGGTCACCGATTCTATCCCCCATTTCCTTATATTCTCCTTTTCTTTTTTTTTTCTAATGCGAAAGATTTTTCTTTTCCATGCCGGGAGTAAGAGGAAAACTTTTTTCCTCTTTTTTTTCCTTTCAGCAAGCTAACCCGACGGGAGAATTTCTTTTCTTTCTTTTCTGGAAGGGAGAGTGCCCCGCGGCCATTAAGCTGGCGCCCTCTTTTTCCCCCCTTCTTCGCCGGTTTGACGGCTTATCCATGTCCCTCCCCTTCTTTCCGAAGCAAAAGAGGGGCCAAAATTGACTACCGTGGGACCGCCCCTTTTTCCTTTTTTTTTCTTTCCCTTGTAGATGGAGAGCCGCTGAAGCGATTTCCTTAACCCCTCTCTGTTAGCCCCCAGCTTTTTGCACACAGTAAGGCTTTTGTCGGCCGAGGACCTCTCCTCCTTTTTCCCCTTTTTTTCTTCCGGCTACAGCCGCCCCTTTACCCTGCAAAAGGTCGGGCCCCACCCCCGAGCCGGAATTTCCGTCCCCTTTTTTTTTTTTTTTTTTTTTTTTTTTTTTTTTTTTTTAACGACCGCTTTCTTTGCGCCCAAGGGCGCGAGGTCTCCCATCAGCCCTCCTTCCCCTCCCTGCATCCTCTACTACTCCCTTTTAGGGCGTTTCTGGGGGAAACTCTTTCCTTTTCCTCTGCGTTCGACACAGACGCCAACTTTGCGAATTCGCTTTTTTTTTCTCGCAGAAAGGGAGTCACTTCCGGCGAGATATTTTTTTTTTTTTTTTTTTTTTTTTTTTTTTTTTTTTTTTTTTTTTTCTTCCCAGATCCTGCTCCTTTTTTTCGAGTGGGCCCCTTTTCTTTAGCGACGATGGAGTAACCGTTTGCCCTTTCCTTCTTTCCTCCTAGGACGCCCCTACACACTTCACCTTCCTTTCCCTTTCCCCTCTTCCCGCCAGGGAGATAGATCTTTTCTCCCCCCCCCACGCCGTCGCCGAAAAAGCGTCTTTTTTTTATCGAAAATTTCGCCCGCGGTTCCCCCTTCTCCCGAAGATGAGCCCTTTTTCTCCCAGACAAATACCCTCCCCTTTTTCCCTCTCACTCCTCTTAATGAAGGCTTTCACACCCGTGATGCCCTCCTTTCTTTCCCACGAGGTAGGGTGAGACTTTTCTTTCTCCTCAAACAGGATAGAGATGATTTTTCCCCCTCTTTCTCTTCTGTCATAGTTTGCCAGGTGCTGCCCTTCCTCCCATATGACGAACAACCCCCTTTTTTTTCTGAGGCATCGATGTGCGAATCCGCCCTTTCCTTTTTTGGTCCTCCGAAAAGTTGTCGATCCCTTCCTTTTTCACGAGGAACCCCTTCAGGAGCGATTTTCTCCTCTTTGATGAGCTGAAAGCCCCTTTTTTGGGAGAGAAGATCTTTTTCTTTCCGAGGAGGAACTTTCCTCGCTGAGAGAAAGACTTCGTCATTTAGAAACCCTCTCTCCCCTTCGAAGGAACCCCCCCTTGTGTGTACAAAGTCTTTTTCCTTTTCCCTCCCCGGCAGAGAAAATACCCCCTTTTTTCCCTTTCCTCTTCCGGAGAAGTCCCCGAGCGAAGTGGTGCCCCCCACCCTTCCTCCCCTTTTGCAGATCTCTCGAACTCCCTCCCTTTTCCTCAAATAGTATAGAAGTTAAAAGTGAATGTGGGCATCCCCCTTCCCCCGGCGGGGTCCTGGTTTGTCCTATTTTGCCACGAGATTCCTCCTTCCTTCTATCACGTTGCAGGCTTCCCCTTCTCCTCGACGAAGAAGTCAAAGCCCCTTCGGGGAAAAATCCCTTCGTTTTTTTTTCTCAGATCACATTAGCACCTCCAGCTCGAGTCGCCTCTTTTTTTTTTTTTCCTCGGGAAAGACGAGGTCCGTCTTCTTTCCCTTCCCCGTCGCGCTCGATTGGGATTGCGAATTTTTTCTTTCCTCAAAGCGAATTAATACATCCTCTTCCCCCTCTTTCCGAGGATAGGGAACCATGCCACCTCCCCCCTAAATCAGACGGAGCGATGGAAGGCCCATCTCCTCTCTTTGGCCTCATATCCCTCCTTTTTCTATAAGGGCCTTCGAGATTAGAGACACCCTCTTTCCTGCACCAAATCTCTCCCAGTAATCCCTGTTCCCTCCCACTGATAGAGTAAGCACCTCCCGGTCACGACGAATCTCTCATCCTTCTCCTTCCTTCCGTTTTTTTTTGAGTCTCCTTCTCCTTCCCCTGCGTGACAGTGCTCGCGGAACTCTCCTTCTTTCTCCATGATACTTCGAGATGGGTGTGCCTCTTTAGTTTCCGAATCTCTATGGCGCTCGCCCTGATATTTTCCCTCTTCTTCTTTTTTTTGCTGCCATCTTCGTCTTGCAATTCTTTCTGCAGAGAGGGGCGCCCTTTTTTCCCTCAAGAGATTTTTCCCCTTCGTATCCCTGGCCCCCCCCTTCTGCAGGGAGGTTTCCGCAGACTTTTCCCTTGACAGCACATTCTCCCCCCCCTCCGAGAGCGTCCCTTCTCCCCAAACGCTCCCCCCATCCGAGGAGGTCATGCCCTTTTTTTTCTTCTGATAAGATTGTGACTCCCTCAAAAGCTTCTTTCAACGATGTCCTCCCCGAGGGCTTTTCCTTCTTCTAGGGACTTCCTCGGAGATAAGGCCCCCTTTCTTTCTTCCCTGCCTTACTCCTTTTTTCAACTATGTCGTCCGGTTCCTTTCCTGAAAATTCTTCTCTTGCGCTAGGGCCTTCCTCTTTTTCTTGCGTCAGCGTCCTGTTTTCTCCTTTTTCCCTATTATAAAGAGAAAGCGGCGGAAACCCTTCTTCTATTGATGAATCCCTTTCCTTCTCAGATCATGTTTCAAATCTTTTTATTTTCCTCTCTGCGCGGTGAGGGCGAAGAGGGATTCCTTTTCCCCCTTCCGGGGTTCTTTTTCGACTTTTTTCCTTTCGAGAAGAGCGTTGCGCGGAAGCTCCTCTCTTTTTCTCCCCGCGACCTGAGCCCCCCGATTTCCCCCAATCTTCCCCGACGTTCATTCAAGCTTTCTTCTCCGGTTTTGCCGGTTCTCTTTTTCTCTCAGCTAGGATGCCACCCCCCCCCCCCCCCCCCTCTCCTTGATCGGCGGCCACTCTCTCCCTCCGTAGAAGATCTCCTTTTCAATGGCAGAGCCCCTCCTCACACGTTCACCGCCGCTTTTGCGGCAGGGAATATTAGCTCGGTTTTGATAGACCTTCTCTTCTCCCCAGACATTTTGCCTGCTCCCTTCTTTTTCTTTTTCCTTTTTTTTGTCCGACGTTAATGAGAGCTTCCAGACTGTTTTTCGTGATTTGTATGGTGTCACTACTTTTTCGAAGGAAGGTTCCTTCCCGCTCTCCGGCAGAAGAATGCCCTTTCCCTTCTTTTTTTGCTCGCACATCTCAGTTACATGGCGGTCATCTCCCTCCTCTCTCAATCTTTTTTCTGGTGGAAAAGGTGGTCCTTTTTCCTACTCTTTTCCAGAAAGCGTTCCCGACCATCCCCTTTTTTCTTCGAAAGGAAAAACTCGCCGGTGCTCATTTTTCTCTTTTCATTACTCTAGCTTTAGTACTGTCATCTCTTCCCCGCGCAGACATGAGGGGATTCCTCCCCCTTTTTTTCTATTCTCATTCCGAAAAGTGTATTTTACCTTTTTCCTACGCCTTTCTGAATTTTCCCCTCCTACAAAGACCCCCCCTCCCTTTTCATTTAGATGGAGAGTTCGGTTCTACGCTCTGTTTTCTTGGAAATTAGACTTGAAGGAGAATCGTTGTCCTCTTGCCACCGCGGAGAGGAAGGGCAATTGGTTTTGCGCCTCGTCCCGAAAGGGGGCGAAATATCTTTAGGGGAAGGATTTCCCCTTTCTTCTTTTTTCACTTGATAGGGAAGGACTATCATAGAATACTGGTCCAGACGAAGGATTTGCTTCTCCGAGATTTTAGATCGGAGTCCCTTTTTTCCTCAGTTAGATAAAGGAGAACCTCTCCCCCCCCTTTTAATGCGTAAGGTCTTCTACCCCAATGAGACTGTCTCCCCCCCTCTTTTTCTGCAGGACCGTGACGTGTCTTTTCAAAAGGAGGGACTTCCTCCTCTTGCCCGAGAATTGGAGCGTAATTCTTTCTTCCTTCGGCCATTTCTTCCTCCCTTCAGCCGAACTTTTCCCCCCTACCCGGGCTACCTGACACTTTTTCCCCCTTTTTTTTTCCGCCGGAATCCCTTCCCCCACACCGAGGCGCGGGCCGCGCCTTTTTTCTCCACCCTCGGAGCTAATTTTCCTCTGTCCCCCTTTTCACGCTGTAGAATCCCCCCCCTCTCCGACGCGGGTGATTTCCTTCTCGCGGCCGTCTCGGATCATGTTCCCTTTCCCTCGACGTCAGATACGGCCTGCACCCTTCTTCAGACGGCGCAGATACTTTCCGGGGAAAAAAACCATCCCCTCTTCTCCAAAATCGGTTCTTTTTCTCCAGCGGTTAGTATTCCTCCCTTCCGCGAGGGGTGCCTCTCCCTTCCCCATGTAGATTCGCCCAATAGTCCCCCTTTAGGTGTCTACGAGCTTCCCTTTGATCCTCGCCCTGGCCCTCTGTGCGAGAGCTTGGCTTCCCGAGGATTACGAGAGACTTTTCTTTTCGGCCGCCCGTAAACCGTTTATTCTCTTCTTTCTCCGAATAGTTTAGGACGTAGTCCCCCCAGCGGAGAGTTAACTTTCTTTCCTGACCAAGTTAAACTTAGCCTCTGAGGACTTTTCCTTTCCCGGGTTTTTTTGGCGTTCCCAGAGAAGGAGATGGTCCCCTTCCCTTTGTCTCGTACCGATGGCGTCTTCAACTCCCCCCCCCCCCCCTTTCTCTATGTCTATGGCATATCCTTAGCTTCCGAGCTACAACAGGTCCCTTTCTGAAAAATTCCTGCCAGAAGATAAGAAGGTTGGAACATCTCCCCTCCTCCCCCTTTTGAAACCCCGTCGTAACCGGGATAGAGCAGTCCCCCCCCCCCCTTTAATCCTCCTTAACGTTTTCTTTTTTTGATAGTTTGCCAGGGTGCCGCTCGAGCAAGGTGATTTTCCAGATTTCGCCCCTCTTTCTCTTCTCCTCCCCCTACGGATACGGCGGGAAGGAAATTTCCTTTTCCTTTGGGGGGAGCTTCAAGCGTGGATTTTCTTGGGTGTTCTCTTCCTTTCCCCCTTCCATGTTTTTTCGGGGGCTTTTCTTTTTCCTGTTCTTCCTTTTGGTGAAGAAAAGGCTATTCTTTCCTTCCATCGGTAAGGCCCGGAGATGAGGTTTTCCTCTGCCCTGTTCCGGCGTATCTGGGCGGCGATCCCTTCTTTTTCCTCCATCGCCGTCTCTTAAATCAAGCCCTCGACCCCCCCCCCCCTCCCGGCGAACTGGGACTTTTTTTTACTTTGCCGGAGGCCAACTATCCATTAAACTCCGCGTTTTTCTCTTTCTCCTCCCCTTTCCCTCGTCTTGAAAAAAATTCCTCGGGTACGGCGAAGGACCCCTCTTTTTCTGTGACTCGCGACGGCCTCCGAAAGGAGCTTCCGCTTAGTCTGAGCTCCACGACTTCTTTCTTTTCCTTAGAGGGGGAAGATGGGGTCCTTCTCCCCCCAAATGGGCAGGATCAATCGCACCCCCTTTTTTTGGGAGTCATATCTGGCTCGATTACCCTCTTTTTTCTTTCTCCGAGTTTTTTCCTTTATTGCGCCGTATGCTTTTTTCCTTTGCCGGCTCCTTCTCGTCCGCGTTTATCCCGCTCACCACCTTCTTGCTCCTTTTGGCCGAGGGGCGCGCCCTCCCCAACAATACAAAAGCTTTCTCTCCGCGTGAATTCATGGATAAAAATCTATTTTTTATACTGTTTTTTTTTCCCCATGCAAGAGAATTTTTTCCCCCCATCTTTCTTCAGGAGGAAACCCTTTTTTTCTTGTTACGGTAAGACAGGTATTTGTTTTTCTAATTGCGTCTGCCAGAAATAGGAGGATTTGATTCTCTTTTTCCCCCTCCTTAACTCCGGCCAAATTAAGAGGCTTTTCTTCGAAGGATAGAAGGTCTCCTTTCCCCACGGTACGCAGTAGGAAGAATGGGCTCAAACACCGTTCCCCCCCCCTTTCGCCGACGTGAAGAGGAATTCTGGAGTTTTTTTCTCTCTCGTGCCGAGATTTGCTCTTTTTTTCCCCATATGAGTTTACCCCCCTTCGGCGCCACGTCCATTTTTTTTCCTTTCCGCGCCGAATTCCTCGTGAACCCAAGGTTTCCGTTTCCGTCCTGCAACTTTTTTTTTCCCCCATATGGGACCCTTTTTTCGAGGTCGCGACAACAAAATCCCCTTTCCCCGGCCTTTGCAGAAATCCCCTCGAAAGATGCTTCTATCGCGAATGGCCATACCATCCCCCTCCTTCCGCCCGAACGAATCCCCGAAATAGAGACCTCTTTTAGGCGTTTCTGGAAACGAATTCGAATACTAGGGTCGTGACCTTCTTTCCCCAAATTGAGGGATTCTCCTCTCGCGCCAAGACGGTCTAAAAGACTTCGTCTTGGAGGAGTGTCCCGATCCGCATCGGCTTCCTCGTTTGCCTTTCGACTCTTTCTTGATTACCGTGGCCATGGAAAAACCGATTATGTCTTGGATCCACCCTTACTTTTCCCCCCCTTTTATCTGCGGGCGCGCTCTTACCCGCCCTTTCTTCCCCACAAACGCAGGAGCAGACCTTTCGCGCAAACTTCTTTGCCAGACGGCAATACGGAGCAGCCCTTGCCTTTTCCCCCCACTTCCCCCCTCCCTTTTTCGCCCCGATAAAGCATCTCATTAAGTTTTTTTTTTCCCTTTCTCTTTCCCTTCCGATGAGTCGCACAAGATGTTTTTTTTCCCATTCGAGCAAAACTTCGGTATCTCTTTTTCGGCGGGCACATCGCGTTGAACTTCTTTTTTCCTTTTTCTCATAAATATTTTTCCGCGCTTCGAAGTGATGGTCGCTGTTTTTTTTCCCTTCCTCTTTTTTGTGATCCCGCAACCGTCGATCTTCTTCTCTCACCGCGGAAACTCCTCTCTTATATCTTGATGACCTCTGCCCTGCCCTTTTTTCAGCAGATCGGTCTTTGGAGGAATCGGCGCCCTTTCCCGCGCTTTCGAAATGGCCTTTCCATGAACCCCGGTGCTTCTTCTCCCTCCCGATGACGGCCCGCACTCCTCTTCCGAGATAGGAGCTTCGTCTTTCTCCCCCCTTCCTTGGGTTGCCGCCGCGTGCGCTGATTCTCCCTTCCGAAAACGATCTTTTTTTTTTTTCTTCGCGGCCGAGCGCACCGTGAATGCTGAAGCTCAACTTCCCCCGTCCCCTCGATCGAGTCCGGCCGTTTCCTCGCTATTCTTTCTCCTCGAAGACGAGCTCAGCCCGACGGCCCCTCCTTAATCAGGCGCGCGTTGGAAGATCAACTCCCCCTCTCAGCTAGCGTCGCCGGTCCCTGAGGGCGCGTTGAACTGCCCCCTCGGCTCCTCCTTCTTTTCTTTTCTGTCAGCGGCGAACCCGTCGTCTTCCCTCCCCTCCCGTGCAGAAAACATGATGGTCCACAGGGAAATAGATGCCTTTTCAACTCTGATCTGCTCCGCGAAGGCAACCTCCTTTGCGCAAAAGATCCCCTTCCTGGCGCAGATGTAGAAATAGATCTAGTCCCTATTGCCACCAATCATCGAAGTCCCTCCTCCTCCTCCCTGCTAGTTAAGCAATGAGCTCCGCCGCATGAGAGCAGGAGTAGAGTCCTGTCCTCCCTCCCTTTTTTTTCTTGTTGAGAGAGATGATCGATTTCGTGACCTTTCCTTTCGGAAACGATCCTTTCTCTTTCCTGATAATTAGATGATTGTTGGCAAATGTCAGGGAGTTTACAGCCTTGTCTTCCTGCGCCCTTGCTTTTTTCTCCTCGTTGCGGCCCCCCCCTCTTGCCGTCGCGAGCAGATCGCTCTTATTTTGCACCCCTCCCTTTCCCTGTGCCATATCCTTCCCATGTGGTGGGCTGAGGGCTGGTCAATCCTTTCTGCCAGCAAATTCGCAATCCCTCTCTCTCCTCCTTCCTTCCCCCCGCGCCCTCGGATTTCCGAGGCCTCTCTGCTCCGATTTTTTGCGAGTTAGAGAATTATTCCACTCTTCTATTGTAAACGACTGGACCCCCCTGGTGTAGCGTCGTACGAGGAGAGTCTATCGGAAAAAGGTAGTAGACGAGTTTTCCCCCTCTTCTTTTTTTTTCACCTTTTTCCTCTCTCTGCAAATTCACGGGTTCTCTCCGCGGATACGATGGAGGCGTCAGCTTGGCGTTTTTTTTTTTTATTATCAAGCGACCCTTCTTCCAAGGAAAAACGTAGATTGAGCCCTTCTTTCTTTCCTCGGAAATCGTGGGAGTGTGCTCGCTTTTGCCGCAGCGTGGGTTATCAAACCAAAGCACTGTTTCATGTCGAAGGACCTTTTCCCTTTCTTCCCTCCAGTGGCGGCGCGCTCAGGCGCCGTCTCCCAGAGCCCGATCTGCTCTCACATTTCAACGTCTAAAGATCATGACTCTCGGCTGCTTTGCCGGTGGCGCGCGCCTTGATCGACGGTTTCTCCCTGCGTTGAGAGGACGGCCATCCCGGACGTCGGCGCGTCTTTTTTTTCTATGGAATGCGACAGGTTCATCCTTCTGTAGCCGAGAGCGTGCTCCCGAGACGGTTTGCTCGCCTTCCTCTTCCTCTAATCTTTGCCCTCCTTTCTGGCATCACGTGTTGAAGGACGTTATGAAGATGCCTATCTGGGTTCTGGGGATTTTTCTGGTGACAGATCCTTTTTTTTATTCCGGCGGCAAGAATTTTCGCTTCTTCCTTCTTTTTTGAGTGGTACGTTCCGGCGTTTGTTGATTCCTTCGGGCAGAGCGTACAGAATGATCTACCTTTTCTTCTTTTCCCAAGGTTTTGGGCGTCCCGCTTCATGCTGGTTGACATGGCCCCCGGTTTTCTGCTCAATTCGGCTTCCTCCAGGCAAAACTCGAAACTTTTCCTATGCGGATATGGTACAACTCTCTCCGCAGCTCTAATTCGTTGAACGTTCTGGGCTGCTCCTATGCGAATACGAAATGTAGGTTTTTCCCTTCCCCTCCGATATCGGCAGGCGTTTCTTTCCTACAAAGCCACCCCTCCGCGAGGTCGTGGCTTTTTTCTGTCGAGCGGAGGATGTTCTTTGCCCCATTTTTTTTTGCATTCGTTTCTGTCCCTTTTTTTTGCACCGCGGCGATGATTCTCTTTTTGAGCGCGAAATCGACCGACCTTGTTTACCAATTCTCTTTTGCCTTTTAAGCTTCCTTCTCGAGGATAGGGCCGTTTCTCCCCATCGCATCTGGACGGTTTGCGCCGCCGCCTGTCCAGAGATTTTTCCTTTTCTCAGCACACGCATCGCTT
>Ga0179593_1412007_pt1 | contig 15336 bp, 16 predicted proteins | sample CZODoug2_1_08_16_FD_185931 | JGI IMG/M metagenome (GOLD analysis project Ga0179593, IMG submission 185931) | Vadose zone soil fungal communities from Angelo Coast Range Reserve, California, USA - CZODoug2_1_08_16fungal (PacBio error correction) | ecosystem: Environmental > Terrestrial > Soil >... | reverse complement strand
ACTTCACATTCTTTTGGCCTATTGTTTCGTTTTTAATGTTTCTCTTCCTTTTCGTCTTGCAGTAATGACCTCCTTTTGAGCGGGTGTGGGTTAGAGTTGGAGCAGGCTTTTCCTTAGACGCCTATTGGAATTCTTCCCCAACTTGCTTTTCGGGTTTCTTCCATTCAGCTCCTGCCTTCCTGCCTTGCCAACTCGTCGTCGAAACCCGATAGTTTTGCCTTTTCCGTGGTAGTGGCTCGGTTAAGTCAAAGGATCGGCGTGGAGAAAGTATTTTTTTTTTTTTATTTTCTGACTATGACCGATTGGTGGAACCAGTGTCGTCCACACTGTTTTTCTTCTTCCGTTTGCGCGTCAGGTATTCCTCTAATTTTGCAACAGATTCCGTACTCGTTGAAACGATCCTTCGCGGGCATTTTTAAGGACTTTACGATTACGCTGCGAGTCCCCTCTTCCTTCTTTCCACCAAGGAAGAAACTTACTCCGGATCACTCGTTAGCTTCGGGGTCTTATCGATCGATTGTGCGCTTTAACTTACCCTTTTTAAGGGGTGGTACTTCGCTGTTATTCGCCTCTCGCCCTCCCCTTATGGTATTAGTAATCTTTTTTTCTTCTCATATTGTGTAAATTTTTGCCACTTTTATTGCTCTCCTTACCATTTCCTTCTTTCCACTTCAAGTCATTTGTCGTTCATGCAAGATTCTTGCCAACCACAGAACCCCCATCTCTCTTTGCCCTTTCCCCTCCTTTGTCCCATCCCTCCCAAGGTCGGAAGTGTTGCTCTCCATAGAATGCTCCCGGTAAAGATGACTTCCCCCGCTCGACCGGTGTTTTCTTTTTCTCCCAAAATCCCCCCTCCTCCTTTTTTGTATATTTGTACCATCTGGTTGCGTCTGATGCGGTCCTTCCCTTGTGCACATGGTCACCCTTTTTTTTTCTCTTTCTCTCCCTGGTGCCTTTTCTTTGCGGAAATTTGCCCGGTCTTGTACCTCCCCCGAATACCACCAAATATTCCAGCGCTCGTCTCAATTCCATTTCCCCCTCCCCTTCCCCGGTTGAATTTTCCCCCAGTGGTGGCTTGTCCTCCTATGGATTAACGCCTAAAGTTTGATTTCCGGCAGCTTCTGACCTTTTTTCACTCCATAACATATCCCCCTCCCTAACATTTACTCGTCATTCCCCGCTTTGATTCTAAACGCGCCTGACAGTAAAGGCTCGCCCCCCGGTCCTCGGGCGGATTGGATTAACCTACAATGGGTTTCTTTGTTTGTTTTTTTCTTAATTTTCCCGCCTCCTGATTCGGTATGGCAAGTGCTTTTGTTTTTTTATGCTGTTTCTTATTTCATTTCTAGTTATAGTGTCTCCTCAAAACGCTCGACCCCATCTCCCACCTCATTTGGGTCGAACGTACTTTTCCTTTTGACTTTGCAGACCCAATTCGGCTCTCGGGTCTCCCCATTTACCCGAACCCACGGTTTTTTTGGGATGCAACTTACGGTGTCATGATCCGTGCTGTTCTTTTCCCCCGGAGAATCTTCGTTTTCCTAATCGTTTTTTTTCTAGTCTCTTCCGTAAACCCTCCCCCTTCCTTCTTCCCTGGTTCCCACTCCTCAAAACCGGGTCTTTTGGTTCGGCCCTCTGTGGCCCTCTCTCGACCTGTCCTCGAATTTGTTTGCCGCTGGATATGTTGCCCCTTTTTACCTTTTTTTGCTTACTTTTCTTCCTTTTTTTTTTTATTCGACTACCCCCTCGGAATCCCTTTTTGGAAAGTAGATTCCAACCGAACCATTTTCTGCCGTTCGTCGCTCTTCCCCGCGGCCCCGTTTTGACATCCCCCCTGAATTGCTTTTCCGGGTACATCCGCTTCTCCCCCTTGTTGCAGGCTTCCTTTTTCTTTTCTTGGAATCCGGAGGCATACGATTGTCCTTCCTTTTCTTCCCATTGGATGTTCGAGAAGTTGCCGGTCCCCCGTCCGTTTTCCTCCCTTTCTTTCCTTGCCAAGTTCCCGAACGAGACTACTCCCAACCAATTCCCCCCCCTAGGGGAGACGGTTTGTATGCCTGTGATCGAGCGCTGCCTTTTCTCTGTGTTCGGTATTTTCTCTTCCGGAAAGTAGGCTGAGCTGGGTCTGCACGCCCCTAGACAAGGGGTCTCTCCCCCCCCGACATGTAACCGAAGTAACACTTTCCTCCTTCCCGCCAATGAGCAATCTGGTTGGTGCATTTCGTTTTCACTCCATTTTCTGGACCGTTTTGGCTAACAGTTCATGAAGCTTATTTTGAAGCTTTTCCTCTTTTTCTTCTCAGCTTCCGCGCCTCCTACTTTTTTCGCGTTGACAAGCGGTTTTGGTTGTTCCCCGCGAGAGAGGGACTCTGTGTTGCAGGAGAATGCTGTCCTTTTCCGTTCACATTGCCTTCTTTCCCTTTCCAACGGCCCATCCTGTTGACCCCTCTACAGGCCGCTTTGACGTTCCGACCGACTGCGCGCCGGAAGCACCGCTGACGAACGAATCCCTAAGAGGCTATCCTTCGTCTACCCCCATGCTACAGCTACGGGACTAGTGGACCCCGAGATGTCTTTTCCAAGTTTTTGGCTCCCCCTCTGCTTCTTTCTTTTCTTCCTTCGTGGTTTCCTTTTGGACGAAGGCGCTCCCGGAATTAAAGATCCTTCCCCTCGATTGGTCTTATGCTCAACTCTTAGTGCTCTTCTCGCCCTTTCGCCTCTCTTCTGTAATTTGAAACCGCCTTGACGCCCAAGACAGTGCCTGACCCTTTATGAATGCCCCCTTCCAAATTCTTTCTTCACGGGTGCTCTACCCCTTTCTCCACTCCCCCTCTTTATGTACCCCTCCCCCTACCCATCGAGACCGCACCGTATGTTAATGACCTTTTGGGTCCTTGAGGGATTTTCTGCCCCCTTAGACCAGCCCTGTCCGTGGCCGTCATCCCTGCCTCTACTTACCTTTGTAAACTCTCCGCCTTTACCTTGGATTTAGCCCCCTTACGAAAACATGAGACCGAAAGACCCGTAACCTGTTTTCTTTTAATCTCCTCTCCTTTTTTTTTTTCATTCCTCCTTTTTTTTTTTTTTGAGTTGAGATAATCCATTTTTCTGTGGTGTTTGTATCTCATTGTTTGTTCCTTTCTCAGCGTTTCTAATAATGATATAGTCATCTTGCGGAGATTTGCGTCCAAGGTTGGAGATCTCTGAGAATGTTCCGGCGCGTACTTGGATCACGGTCTTCAGCCGGTTAAGAATACTCCCGCCCAACCTCGTCGTCGTAATACCGTTTGCTTGTTCTCGATTTTCGTTTGTAGGTTCCTCGGTGGACAATTCCCCCCTTTTAGTAGATGACCCTGAATTGTACATCCCCCTCTTGTCCCTTCCTCCCTTTTTTGTAGATGTCTTGGCGTTTTTCCATTACAGCAGAGCTACTTGGAACCGCAGCCCAGAATTCCTTTTTACCATCTACTGTGCTTTTTTCTTTTCCCTTCTATTGCATGCCTCTCTTCCTATGGATCGTTCATTTTGAATCCCATGGACAATCCCTTCAATAAGAGAGCTTTCGTTGGAAAATCCCGACCGCCTTTTTTAGCGCTTTTCTATTACCTTATGGTCCCTTTTGAATAATTTCCTTTTCTTCCCCGCCTAGCTCTTATGTCTTATATCGTCAGACGGGCTTTTGCACTTCGTGGTTGACAATGATGCCGTATTTTCCTTTTGGTTACCCACCGTATTCGGTTCCCCTCAGCAGTTACAGCTTGGTAGGACAAGATTCTAATGACCAACCTCTACCACCGCTCCCTTGCGTTTCACCCTTCCCCCGACTCTTTCCGCGACCCCACTCACTCAATTCGTGCTCTCCTGTAATCGTCGTAAGGAGAAGCTTACTTCCCATGCGAATGTTGGTTCTTCACTACCACAACAGAGCAGATCTTATTTCACCTCGCCGCTTTTCGTCTTTCTGGCGTATTTGACCCTTTTTCTTCCCTCTTTTTCCTCCCCGTTTCTAAACCCATTTTTATTTGCTGATTACAGACAAGTGCCCTTCAACATTTTCGTCTTCAGCAGCCCCCTCCCACAATAACGACGCTTTCTTTCCCCCCCTGCGTCAAACCCTTCTCTGGTTTTTTCAACCCCCCCCAGCGGTACTGTCTGCTGGAAATCAAGTCTGAATTTTTGTTCTTCACTTAATTCTGAGATTTGTGTGTCCTTCCACTCCTTCTCTGATGCCTCCTCCACCAATTTCCGCGACCTCAATTAAGCCTCGAGTCCTATCCGCAGCTCCTTTTCCCTTCTTCGCGCTGGTTTTCTAATAGGTTCGGACTTCTGTCTCCCCCGCAAAAGCGCTGGGTATTTGGTGTGGTTGCAAACTGGCATCGACTTCTCCTTTCCGGTTTCTAGTTTTGAAGGTTTTCGTCTTCTTCTTTTTTTTTTTCCATCGACCGATAGTGTATCGTTATAAACCCACCTCATATCCCAACTTCAGCCCCACAACACGTGATAATACCAGATACAGCCCTTGGTGTCAGACAAGTTCTGTCTCTCTTCCCCAACAGGAAAGTGTTACAACGTACATTTTTTTTTCTTTTTTCTTAACCAGGCTCTTTCCTTGCTATGATGCCGAATCTTCTCTTTTTTTTTTTGTTCTCGCGATTCCGTAAAATTAACTGAAATTCCCACCCTTCGGTAGACCAAAGCTCCCCCAAACGTTTTTGGTTGCACTTTTTTTTCTTCTCCTCCTTTGCGGTCCTAGGCCCGGTCCCGATGTCCTCTGGTCTTCCCCCGTGCCCTTTGTGTTGTTCCTTTTAGAGTTTCTACTCCATATACACCTATAAGTCAGAAGAATCCGCATCCGACCAATTCTTTGACCTGATTCCCCTCCTCAGCGTGCCCCCGTTTTGCCACAAACATAAACCAAGATGCTTTTTTTCTTTCCCTTAATCCTCCGATTGCCCAGTGTTGCTCTCATTTACGGAGTTCGGGCGGTTGATCTTTTTCCCCCCCTTCTTCTCTTAATGATTTCCTTTTTCGGGCTTTATCCTTGATTTCTTGGTTTCCGTTTCCGTCATACCGTTGCGCGTGTTGCATTCCCGTCGTTCTTCAGCATCCTTCCTAATTAAAGACTTTTTTCCCCCCAAGGGACTCCTTTCCCCTGAAGTTTGTATCCGGTTGAGACGGCCCCCTCTGGTCGTTATTTTGTCGTGTTTCTTTCGAAAGGCCCGTTGCACTGGTTTACTCACGTCTTTCCCCCCCCCTTTTTTGAGAGCCCTATATGAAACTAGTAAATCCACGGTGGAGCAATTGCCAGCTACCGCCCGAAATGGTAGTTCTTGACACTCCGCCTTGAGCGATTTTTGGGTCGCCTCCCCCCCCGTCTTCGTTTCTTGCCTCCGGAGCGACTTTAGCGCATCTTTTCCGTCGAAGTCGTCTCTTGACAACGGGTGCGTTCGCCAGGTGACTTTTGTGTGATTCTTTTTCTAGCTTTCGACGACCCCTGTGACGCGTTGGAACGCATGCACAATCTTTTCTGACAATTCGAGACCTCTTTCTCGCTTTTTCTCCCCCCCCGATAGCGCGCAGCACCTTGCCCGATACTAAGTCAGAAAGATTCTAGCTTCTAATACCCCTGCAATTATTACGTATCGGTTAACCCTTTTTCCCTCGAGACCAACTTCGCTAATCATGTCCCCTAAGGGAATCAATGAGATTCCTTCAACTAGGCGTTGCACTACCTCATTTTCCGATCGTCCTGCTCCTTTTTTTCAGTTAGGCCCCTGAGGTGACGCTTTGTCACCCCCCTATTATGTCTACTTCTCTTTATTTCCGGGAAGAAATTAGTCCGGTATTGAACACCGATGCCCCCTCCCCTGGAGAACGTTTCTTCCGGCATAACATCGTTTCCCATACACAGAGTGGTCGCTCTAACGCCTTTGTTTGCCCCTCCCCCCCCCCTTCCGTCCTTAACCCCTTTCCCGCACCATCTAGACGGTCACTTCATCGTTACGACGGAAGGTTTTCTTTTTTTAGGGATTCTCTATGGCTGAGAACCGACTTTTCCTCCAGTTCCCAGGTTTTCCGTAATTTTCCCACTCTCGGCTCACTGTCGGGGTTCTTCTCTTGAGTAAAGCTCACATTCCGATTCCGACATCGCCAACTTCCCTTTGAATTTCTTTTCTTTCCCCTACTGGGTTTTGTTTGAGATGCTCACTCCCAGGTATTGTTTGATCGTGGATCTTGTTCTCGTAATAGTCCGTAAAGGAGTTTCCCCCGGTTCTGGCTTTGACTCTTTTTCTTTACTGATCGCCGTGATACTTCATCCATTGTTCGTTGTCTTAGCCGTTCAGATCGGTGACCTTTTCCAAATCGCGTTCGTAAAGAGTAATTTGCGGTAGCTTTTCGTGGCGTGTTCCTTCTTTCGGGGCCCAACTTCTCCACGGTTAGTTCGACATTTTGAACGAGTGATTTCCTTTTTAGGCGTCCTCCACGAAGATTCTTTTGGCGTCCGGTCCCTTCCTCTGAGGTACGACCGACTGAGAACGTTCTCCCCCCCGAGCTCCGTAACGAGAAAAGTCCTGAGCATTCATTCCTGGTTCTGATATTTAGGGACCGACTAAGCTGCGCTTCCCAACTTTCTTTCCCCTATAAATTTCCAAAAGGTTCAGTCAATTTCGTTTTGCTCAGAGACGCCGTGTAGCGATTTTCATATTTAGCCTTATTCAGGTTTAATAATTGCATTGTGGTATGACGTCGCCTGTATCGTCTCTTCCCCCCTTTGGGCTTCGCGCTTACGTGGTGACCCTCTGGGATCTTCTCTGTGAAAAGCCTTTGCTTGTTTCCCTCAAGAGCACGCTTTAGTAGACCTTTCTCTTCCCCCCCACCATGAACCTCTCTGGCGCAACGCCTTATTTGTTGAGACCCTTTCCTCTTTCTTTTTAAAGCTCTTTCTACGCATTACTTCCTTCCGGCTTCCCGATCGTTTCTTTCATGCGGGTTTGTTTCCACAACTCGTCCTGATTTGGGAGGGAAGAATTTCTCCTCTTTTTTCTGTAGTTTTGTCTCCTTCGCCTTTTTGCTTTTAATTATGTTGCTTACCCCCCCCTTGGTCATGTGCGTTTGAATTTCTTGTCCAGGCTTCCGCCGCCTAGACGACCCACCTCCGATTTGTGTACAACAGCTTGGACAATCTCCCATTCGGGGGATGGGTCACCCCCAGCGGTACTTTTCTTTGCTTTTTGAAGAGGGGGATTCCTCACCCTCGCGTTTTTTTCGTCACTCTTCGACACCATCCACCCTGATACCCGGAAATTTTCATTTCCTCGCTGAGTTCCCCCTAGCGCAACGTTCAATTCCCAACCTGTTTTTCAATGGGGGCGGGATTGGCTACAACCGGCAAAGCCTCTTGGGTGCGGTTTTTTTGTCAAAACGTGGACCCCCGCCTGATCGTCCCTCTTCGATCTCCTTTTTTATGTTCTTCCTATTTGGAAATCTATTCCTCTGTGTAGTTAGTGAGTACTAAAAGCTACATGCTCCAACGTTAAGCAACATTCTGTGAGGGGGACACGATCCCGCGTTCTCTTGCAAGACAACTTTCGATCCCCCCCTTCCTTTGCCATAACCAAACGCAACCCCCGGGTTTTTTGTTAGTTCTGTTTGGATCCATTCCCCCGGGCATGCGTTATTTTCCAGATGTTTTTTCCTCTCTTTTTTCTAAGTGGTGGTGTTTGTAGATTACCTCTTAAACTTTCATCGGCCCTTCATGCCCTGTAGTTGCATCAAATTACTCAACCCACCCCCTTTTTTTTCGTGGTTAATTTGCCCATTCTTTTGCCTCTCTGTCGGGAACGTTCGCTTGCCGGTATCTGGATTCCACCGCCCCTTTTAACGTTGTTTCTGTGTAAGTTGGATCTAGTTTCGTCCAACTTCCATATTTTTTTTTTCAAACCGCTTCTCCCAGAAGAAGCATCCAACTTCAAATGCCCGGTCGTCGCTGCTCCCGTATCTCGTTTTCAAAACCAACGTCCCCTCAGGCTTGTAGATTAACCCCTACCCCTATCCCTTTTTTTTTTTAAGTGTTGCGGGCGCGGTTTTTTTATGCGCTCTCGCTCCTTGACTTTGATTTTTTCAGGATCCCTTTTGATTGATTAGTTGTTTAGAAGCTTGCGTGAACCCCCTTTTCTAGTATGGTCCTCCTCCCCTATTCTTTTCAGATGCAGTACCTCTTGTGTTCAACATTCAAGCGTTTCCTAATGTGTCGTTGTAGTTTGGGCACTCGTTTCTTGCTTGGTTTTTTCTTTCCTTGCTCCTAAGAAGGCCTGGCACTGCGTTGCCGCCTCTCTTCTTTTCACATGGTCTTAGAGAAAACTCCTCTTACCGAACGCACAATGTCCTCGCCCGCCGCAAGCTCAATCTTGCTTTGCTAGTTCTGGGACACTCCCCGCTAGGAAGCTCTTTTTGGATTTTGCGTACAACCGAGTTCCGACATTGCCCTAATGACGGGACTCATCTGTTTTCTCGACCCTTCCTCGATATTCCGGTATGAAATCTTGGTGTTCCCCCCCGCAGCTCTGTGAATCGGTTTGTGGGCAGAAGTCTGGAAATCCTGGGCGCTGTTCTTTCAAGTGAAGCGGTTTAGACCCCCGCACGAGGCGCAGAGTTTTAACCGAAATCTTGTCAGCAAGCTGACGATACTAGTAACGCAGAGGGCCCCAATTCATTCCCAATGACCCCCCTTGTCCCTCTCCTGCTCTTCCCCGGGATCGCTTTTTTTTTCCCTATCTTTTAACTGCTATTATACCTTTTCCATTATGTACTAAGACCGCACCCTCCTCCTTCTTATCGGACATTCCTCTCCGTATCTTCTTCGGCCGGGTTGGCCACTTTCTTCTTCGGTTGTCTTTCTCATCCCCTCCGTCCTTCTGTTATGAAACCGTCAAGCATTGTGCAGCCCCTTTTGGGGGCATTCCCCTTCGGTTATTACGGTCCTAACGGTTTATACGTGGCTCCCCTCCCTCTGACCCTCCCCACCTCTCTACTCCCCATTTTTTCACCCGCCCGTGGTCGGGCGGGACCTTACTCTTCGGATGAGATCTCCCCCTTGGAGCCCCTTGTCTCTCCGATCGGAAGCTCCAGCCAACCCGTCTCCGCAGTGACCTTGTCTGGCTCGATGCGCTATCGATTAATAGCTTCCACTCCCTAGCCAGAACCTGGGAACCTTTTCTTCTTAATTCCTTGTTTTGTTGTGAGTCTCTCATATTCTCTTGTCCCGGATGCTTTCTTTTTATTTTCTCTTGATATCACTTCAACTGACCCTCCGTTGTTTGTTTTTTTTCGAGTCTGCTTGGCGCCCGGCTTACGTTGCCTGAGTCCTTTTACCGTTTCCCCACTTTCGGGTTCTCTTGCAGAGCTTCCCGACCACACTTTCCCTTCCACCCCCTCTCTAGTTCATTTTTTTCTTGGCGGTCATTGTTAAGCCTTCTTGCTGTGTCCGTATACCGTTCTTTTTAGCTTTTCTCTTCACCCTGAACAAGTTCACCCTATTTGCTGCGCAGCAACGTGTTTTCCACTATGGTTTGTTTTAGTTCCTCGTCGCTAGGCGACGCCCCTCTTTTTCATTACTGAGTTGTACGTCTGTTAGCATCGTCTATCTTTAAGGGCTCCCTCCCGATTCGCTTCCCTTTTTAGTGCCCCTAAATGAAATTCAAGTCATCCTCTTTCTCTAATTAGGGGACGCCCGCCTTCTTTCTCTCCATCCTATTTTTCTTTGTGAATAATGTCTGTTTTTTGGTTTCCTAGCTAGAACCTTTGGTCTGCTTCGAGTTCTGCGCTTTTTTTGAACTTTCTGCCTTCTCTTCCCCTCTCGTAGTTGCCTCCCTGACTGGTCGTCGAATCCTTTCTTGACAAACCCCATCATTAAAATAGTTTTTGTTTTTACGCCCAGTGTCTCGACATTTTCTCCATCTATTTCGGTCCTCTATGGTTCGAAAAGTCCATTATTCATCTCGCCCGTCCCCTCTTCGGATGCGGTTAACTTTTTTTTTGATCGATACCCCCAAACATCACTATTGAGTGTTCCGTAATACTTTCTCGGTGTTTCGAGTCGGGCCTTAGCCCCCTTTAATTTCTTCTTTTCTATGTTTCTCTGTGAGGGCGGACGGCATTTCCGGACTCCTTCATACTCCCCGTAATGTCCCACCGAACAAATAACTTCCCTCCCCTTCTTTTCGTACACTCTGCATAACTTCGGTGCCTTTTTCCTTCAACCCCCCCAGCGTTTACTTATTTTTTCTTTCTTTAAGAACCTTTGGTTTCCCTTCCTCCCCCTTGAACCGTGTCGAGTCCGGCCACCACTCGACGAAATCTTCCCCTCACTTAAGGAACATTCACTAGTCACCTGATGCCCTCAACCCTTCCCTCAACCTTAAATTTCTTCGCACCCCGGGCGCCTTATTTAGGGTCTTTTCCCCTCTCACTCATTAGTTTGTGATGGTGGGGCACGGGTTTTAGAGAAGTCATCTCTTTCAATACCACGAAGTCCTTCTGTTTAGGCTGCTGCCTCTTGCTTGTTAGGTTCCATCCACGCTCAATACTTTCAAGACCACAAAGTTTTTCAGGGGCTGGGGAATTAAACTTCACTTTTGCTGTTCCCCTGATTTCTACTCGAGAGGTCCAAAAGAAATGTGCTCCTCTCTAAAAAAACGATCAAGTTTTTGGTTCGGTCTGTGGTGCCCCCCGAGCACTTACAGGGGCACTTTCGTCTTGATATGTTTTTCCTTTCTCTACCTCCGTTGTGTTGTGTTCTAGTCCTCCCTCCCTTTTTTCATCGTCATTCCTCCTCTCCTGTTAATCCTCCGTGAAACACCACTCGGGGTTCTGGCGAATGGATTTCTTGACACCTCCGTCCTGGTCAAATCTTCCCCGCCTTGCTGCCTGGTTCCAGACCATTGAAACGTTTTTTTTGCCCTCTTTTTCTTGCTCTATCACTATCAATATTGGACCCGATGTCTGTTCTTCATCCAACCTAACTCTTTTTTAGGCCGCAGTACGTCGCGGGCCCCGTTTGCCCAAAAACCACCTCACAGGTTTTCTTTAATTCCACCCCCCCCTTTTCCCCTTCTTCCCCAGGTTGCGCGACGACGGGGTGCTTGACGTTCCTGTTTGTTCTTCGAAGCGCCCTTTTTGATTCCGCCGACTTCCTTTTCTGGGTCTCTTTTGGATTGAGTATTTTTTTTGTCGAGAAGCTTTGCAAGCACCCTTTTGCCGTTATGATCGCCCAGTTCTTAAAGACCTCTACTCCTTCCACGTTTTTTTCTTTTCAAAAGGCCACCCCGGGGCCTCCTTTGGTATGCGTTTTTTCAGACGCGCGCCTGTCGGTTGAGTCCTTGTCGGTATAGCCAGGTCCTGTCCGTTTGCCCTTTTGGTCCGCTCCGATGACAATTATCTGACATACGATATGACCAAGAGTCACAAGCCCAACTGGTAGCCTTTTGTGCCCGAGGGCTAACGCTCCAGTTTTTTTTTGGGCCCCCCCCTTCCCCGCTGAGTGCGTTTTTCAGCCAAACCCTCGGCCGCCAGCCGTCAGCTTGCTCGGTCATTCGAGTACTCTGTTCTAGCTTTCCCGCTCTCTCTTTACCGGCGCGTTGACCAGGGAGTTCCCGCCCCTGACGCTGGGAATTTTTGGCCCTGAGACCCCGCCACAAATACTTTGAGATGGATTTTCCCTCAGAATCTGTTCCTGCCACAGATCCATCGCGATAGTGCGAACCACGGCTCGCCCGCCTCCCGGCGACTCAACCCTGACTGAAACTCTGCTGCGGACTACACCTGCCATTCTTTCAACCCCACCATTTGTAAAATCCGCCCTTTCCACCATCGATAGTCCTCTTAAGGAGGTCCACTCTTTGCACCCCTTTATGTATTGGACCCAGCAGACTTGGAAGCTCCGCCTACTGCGGTCCCTTAAAGTCTGGCCTGGGCGCGGCCCTGACTGGACATACTGCGATAGTTTTGCTCTCTTCCTTTCTCTCTCGCTTTTCCTTCCTTAACCCACCGAACCCTCCTTCGTGCAAGCACACGCCTTCTTTCCGCACCATAATCGGTGCATTCCCTTCTCTTCACGGTTTCTAAGTCCTTGCCCTCCACTTCTTTCCAATCCCTCACTACATCCTCCCGACCCCTTCTCTTTCTCGAGATCTTGGTCTGTGGGCTCCTCTGCCTTCTTCCGACCCTCGCAACGCCTTCCTTTGACCAGTTCTTCCTTTCTTACGGACCGCCTTTCCCCTCCCCACATCGCGCGCTCCCCTGGTTTATTTCCCACTCTTGCGTATTACTCAACAGACGGCACCCTCCGCAAAGCAACTGGGTTGGATTACTTCCTCCTCCTTCCTTTTTTTTTGTTCGTGAGCTCGAGATAATTCCGGTTTTGGTTGCCTTGGATCTTCATTGTTCCTCTAAATAGCTCAAAGCTTAATTTCCCCTCTTCTGGTTCGCGGTTGAGTCTTTTGCGCCACTTTCGTCCCTTATCTCGCGATGTCTCAGGTCCCTTCCGCCACTTGTTTGTTTTCTCGCTGTTCATCCTTCCCTCCCCTAGTGTCGTCAACGACCCTTTCCTTCTCATGGTAGTCGTTCCTGTAAGAAGGAGGTTTGTGTGTCTTCTTTATTCCGTTCTCTCCTCCCTCAAGCACGCTTTTGGTCTACTTCTAATGTTTTTTACGATGTTTTTTTGCCGGTTCATTACCTCAGTCTCTCCTTCGGACGACAGCCCCCCTTTTTTTCTCGGTAAGAGTTTTTTGCCAGCCGTTTCTCCTCCGTGCAGGAGCTTTAGTTTCTCCTGTACTCTTTTCTTCGTACCCCGCTGCTTTATTTCCCCTTACATGAAACCGTTTCAAGCGAATTCAGCGTTCTATGGAAAATCGATCTTGTTGTCGTCAAATGTACTTATGGGTCCTTGTGTGGTAATTTCATTTGTTCGCATGCGTCGCCATCTTATTGTAGTCTGCGGTTGATTAGAGTTTTTTTTTCCCTTTCCTCTCTGTCTTTTGGTCTTATATAACCGTTTTCTGTTCCACGCCAGCTATTTGGTCGTAGATTTGCTCTGTTTCAACCCCACCGTCTAACCATCTTCTGGGGAACGCACTAATCGACCATTCAATATCTTCCAGCTTCGTGATCATCGTTACTGCTCTTTCTCCCATTTGAATGCCATGCGGACGTTTTTGGTCTCAAAACACGATCAGAATACCGTGGCTCCTCCTGAAGATTACTCGGTTATTTTTTTGAATTAGACGTGCTTTTACTTTTTCAGGTTTTCTCCCCGTTAACTACAGGCGAGGATTTGTGACAGGCAATTAGGTCATCGTGAAACTCTACACGGACCAAAATAACGCATGAGTTGACCCCCAATTCGGGACCACAAAAACTGACACTTAGTGGCCTTGGGCCAAGCTTGCCTTCGCATATTGTCTTTTTCTCCGGGTTTACTTCATCAGAAAACCCGTGGTTGTTGATCCTTTCTTCTCTCGACGCCTATACTCTCCATTACCAGTCATTTCCTCTTGAAGCATTTTTTTCTCACAACCGCGCCTGCCTCTTCAGGCTCCCCAAAATGGTTCAATTCGTTCCTTGAGACCGGGATAACCCTCGAATACCTCCTTCGGGGGTTGAGTTTTCCCCCGGTTCTCAGGTCTCTTCGCAGCTTTCCTATTGCTTATTCTTCATCGTCTTCCTGATTGTATTATGAGTCTAATCTCCAACTTTCAGCCCCCCATTGGTTGGTTCCCTTGGCATCCCGATTCCTTGCGACGTACAATTCGGATTATCTGGCCATGTGCATTTCCCAACAGGTTTTTTTGTCGGAGTTTGGATTGTTTTTCCATATTATTGGCCCCAAGCTTGTAGGAGAATCTATTTTCTCTTCCTTTTTTTGTGGAGTTCCCACATTGCCCCCACTAAGTCCCTTTTTTCTTCCCCCAAATGCCCCACCACCGTGGTTTCTTAGAATGCATTTTTTTTCCCTCTCATGCGGTTTGCCTCGTGCCGCTTTTATGGATTCAAGCCTGACCTTTCTTTTTTCTTGGATGGTCCCTACTACACTTCTTTCCTCTCCCGCCCTTCCCTTCCCCCCTCCGAGATTCTTCCGGGGCGCGCTCCGTTTGTACGTTTTTCCAACCACCCTACACACTGAATTTTCTTAAGTACTCTTTTCCTTTTGCGCGTCACTTTGTCGTTGGACGGTTTGATAATGGCGTTATTCGATTCCGATTAATGTTCGTCTTGATCTTTTGATTGCTTATTTGTCGGCTTCTTAAGCATTCTTTTTTGTGATCCCTTTCTTCACTTCCCGATCCCTCTTGGTTGAAAATCTACTTTCTTTTTTTTCTGAAGGTTGATGACGATTCGGGCGCTTCTCTGGCGTTATGTTCTTACGGGCTGAAGACGATCCTTGCCCTTGGTTTTTTTTGGCCCGTCCCCTCCCCACATTTTTTGAGTTTTTTTCTTTCCCCGTCATTTCAAGTGAACACGTGTGCTGCCTTTATACCTTCTAATTTTTTTTGACCTCCCCCTATATTGGTTTGAGCCGACCCAAAGTAAGCCTTTTTGTCAGTTTTCTTTTGATCCGGGAACCTCTATCTCCCTAGACGATCGCTCAGCTCTTGAAGGTCGCTGACACGAGGGCTCCGTTCCCCCTTTTTCCGAATGTTTCATCTTTTCAGTGAGCCATGTCGACTCACCTTTCTTTCGTGTTGCCTCATCTTCTTTACCATTTCCATAGTGCCGAGGTTTTTCACCAGACGATCCTGCGAAACCTCTTCCGTGTAATCCAGACCGAGTGAGCTCGAGATACCAATTTTCAACATGCCTCATTTTTAAAGTGTAAATCGTGCCCCAGGCGTCGGACTCCCTCCCATTCTCCGGGATGATCACTTTCCCTTTAACATTTTTGGCCTAAAGCGTTGGATTTTTCGTTCATCTCCCCCCTTCCAGATGCCCCCTGATTTTGGCAGGATTTTGTGGTCAAATTGCCGTTGCCGCTCTCCTCGATCTGTCTTTTTCCAACCTAAGCACCCTCCATGTTTCACTGTTTACGCCCAAGGTTTCCCTTCAGGCGCTTTTTTCCCGTTCTATTATTGCCTACACGACTCCTCTTCCTAAGTCGCCTCCACCCTGATAGTTCCGCAGGACTTCGTTTTTTTTTTTGTGGATGTCTTTCTATGCCGGCGAAATTCCCGAGCCTGCCTGACAGTCTCACCTCTCCTGAACAGCCTCTTTTCCCACCCCTTCTACAAAGCCACTTTTCATTCTCTGCTGCTGTCCGTGAAGCCCTCCTCTCAACCCCATTTA
>Ga0179593_1818681_pt1 | contig 15338 bp, 19 predicted proteins | sample CZODoug2_1_08_16_FD_185931 | JGI IMG/M metagenome (GOLD analysis project Ga0179593, IMG submission 185931) | Vadose zone soil fungal communities from Angelo Coast Range Reserve, California, USA - CZODoug2_1_08_16fungal (PacBio error correction) | ecosystem: Environmental > Terrestrial > Soil >... | reverse complement strand
CTTTGCCCGCTCTTGATCGACTCACCGACGCTTCTCTTCCGGTTGAATCTGGCTTTTCTTTCTTTTTGAAATTCTTCAACTTGTTCCTTTTTTTCTGGCGATAATGTTGAGCAAGATCCCTTTTCCGTTTCTTATAACGGCGTGACAGCTCTTCCCTATGTTCGCCGATGCGCTTTTTTTTCTTTTGTTTCTTTCGGTTCTCTTCTTCGTACTGGCCGTTGAGTTGGGGGGGTTCTCATTGCGCTCCCCCTTTTCTCACAAGATTGGTTTTGCGCACCGCGTCCTTCCTTTCTTCCCGCCGATTCATCTTACGTGCTCCTGCCACTGACAAAGCAACGTACCCCCTCTCCGGTTCTTCTTTTTTCCCAAAAAAAAAAAAAAGTTTTTTTCCCCGCCGAGCTACCCCCTTCTAAGTTCATGTAGCCGATGCCTGTTTTAAACGTTCTGCGATGAATCCCCCTGTGGCCCTTATTTCTGCAATCGCGAATGGCTTTTTTCTTTTACGCGTCTGGACCATCCTTGCGTACCATCCCTAGGCTGAGACGAGATTTCTCTGACGTTTTTTCTCCTTTGAAACTGTCCCTCCCTCGGACGCGTTCCCTATTTTTTTTTTGGAGCACTCGTATAGACCCGTCGCGCGGGAAAATTTTCCAACACTCCCCCCCTTGAAGGCGAGATAGGCGGCCTTTCCCCAGCGTACAGTTTATTTTGTTTTCATCCCGAGGCCCGAGGGCTTATTTAGTACCTTTCTGGGGGAGATTTCTTATTTGTCCTTTTAGGCAGGTTTTCGGAGGGAGACTTTTTTTGCGCGATTCCCTTGTTTCTCATAGTCCCCTATTTTTCAGTGGATTTCTCGTCGTCTCCGTTGCTCGTTTTTTAAAAGCGTTTTTCCGGCGCAAGCCCGTTAGTTTTGACTTTTTCTCACTCTAAAGGACCAGAAGTCTTTGAGCTCCCCTTGCATTTTCCCCATGCTTTAAAGAGTGATTTTTTCTCGAATTCTCCCTTTTTGATTCGCCCGGCCCATCGACGGTGACCCTTACCTTTAATTGATTTCCGGGAAAGGTTCTTTCCGTTCAATTGGCGTCTTTCTGAGGGATGTGCCGGCCTTGGCCTTATCTTCCATAAATTCTCTTTCTTTTTCCCCTTACGCATTGTAGAGGACTTCTGTTCTTTCCCGCTTGTAGATGGGACGTTTTCTTTCCGGCTCCGATCCCCGCCCTTGGCGGATTCGAGTTGGTTTTCCTGGAGTTCCTTTTCTTCTTCATTCTCATGTTCGCGATTTGCATTTCCGGGACAGTGACCCTTTGAATGGTAGAGTTCTTCCTTTTCTTGATCTTTGAATTACTTGATTGTTTTCCTGTTTGTCGTCGCTCTCTGCGATTGCGAGCGTAGGCCCTTTCTCCGGCAGCACGGAGCGGGTCGTGGCCTTTTGTTTTAGGTGAAATTTTTTTTCTTTCTTTCTCTCTCCATAGTTATCCAGAGTGGACTGGTCTCCCTTTCATCAGACTTCGAAAGGGCTTTGCGCCTGTCTTTGTTTTCCTAGCAGGGGGTGATGGGTGATCCTTTCTCTATATGATTTTCCCTTTGCTCTTCCGGACCAAAACCCACCCTCCGCCCATCCCCAAAAAGGACCCGCGCTTCAGCCTCCCTCTCGATCACTGCCCCGGCCAGAAGTCTTCCTTCAGCCACGTCCACGCTGGATCCCTTTTTCCGAACCTCGGCGATTCAACTCCTTCCCTTTTCCTACAAGCAGCAGAAGCGCAGTCCTCCCTCGTTTCCTTTGGAATCAAGGCTCGGCTCTGCAATCGCCACAAGGCCCCTCTTCAAAATCTATCCCTTCTATGAAAGCAAATCTTCTCCCTTTTCTGCGATGCCCCCTCCAGTTTTGTTACTTAGTCACTGCCCCTCCCGTGCAATCGAAAAAGAACAAGCTTTTCCATTTACTCCAGGACGCCGAAGGCTCCTTTTCCTCCAAGGGGATCTTTTGCCCCCTCTAATCTAATTAGCCTGCCCATACCACCGACCTTTCCCCTATCACGGCGAAATGGCCGCAGCTCTGCTCAATTTTTCTCCCCCGCCCAATTACCATCGCAGAGCTACCCCTTTGAACTTCGGCGAACAGTTTCTCACCTCCCTCCCCCCCTTCCCTTTCCCCTCGAAGGTATTCAGGCGTTCTCCCCCTTCCCTTCCCACAGGACGTCTTCCTTCTGGCTGAAGAGAGCCTCCCTCCGTTCAGCCAGTTCCTCTTCCTCCCCACAGCCCCAAACTGTGCTTTTCCTTTTTCCCGAGTCTGTTTTCCGAAGCCTCCTTCCTCTTTCGTCATGGTGATCTGCACACCTCCCTCCTATTCAATGAAGTCTTTTTCTTCGACGCTCCTTGCGTCCAGCCCGACAAAGTTGTTCTCTCCTTTTTCCTAGGGACTTCCCTCTCGAATTTCTCCTCCACGAAGAGGGCAGATTAAAGGTTTTCCCCCTGACAAAACAGTCCCTTTCAAAACATCCCGGGATGATCTTCTGGGAACTAGAACCATTTTTCCACCCCTAAGTCCCTTTTAAAGGGATCACCCAGCCACCTACCTTTTTCAAGGCTTCCTCCTTGACCGATAGCCCTTAACCCTCTTTTCTTTTCCCTCTAACAAGTGTTCCTTCGGTTCTCTACCTTTTATGCAAATAGACAAAGATGTCTTTTTCCGCGGACCCGATCGCTTCCTTTCCGTGAGAGCCTTTCCCGTCCGCTACATCAAACAGTAGATTCTCTGTCCTTCCCCTGTTCTGTCGACATGTTCCAGAAGTCCCACACGGAAGCCATTTTTTGCCTCCCTAAAGTCATAGCAGCTCATACTTATGACCTTCGCCCATCGTACATCGTTTCCTCACTTCGACAGTATGCCGCTTTTTTGGCCATGGCCACTTTCTCTTCCTATTCCTTTGATCTTTTTGTTCCTTTGTTAACTTCCCATCCGTTCATTTTGCGGGCATCCCCCTTCCCTTTCGGTGAGAAAAAACCTTTTTTCCTTTGCTGATGGATTCCCCGGCTTTTGCAGGTTCTCGTTGCCTCCGCCAACGCACACGCCACAGGCTTTCCCTTTTATAGGCGAAATCGCCGAAGTCGCGCCTCCCTTTATCCCCCCGTCCTTTCTCCTTCTTCCTTAATCAGTCCTCAACACTGTACCCTTCTTCACGACGCAAGTCTTGCTTTCCCACCCGGCAGCCAGATTTTCACCTCCCCAGTAGATAATCGTCGGTGTTTCTCATCTTTTCCCCCCCCCCCTTGTTCCTCACTTCCTTGACTCCACGATGATCGACTGGTAGTAGTGTCTCTTGGATTCCGGGGGGGATATCTGTCTTCCCCTCTCCCTACTTTTTTTTTTTTTTTTTTTTTGGGTTGTGTCGCGGCGGCGTTTGTTCAGGTTTCCCCTTTTTTTTTTTTTTTTCTGTCGGGCTCCTTCGAGAGTCTGCCCCTTGCGAAGGGAAGGACTTTTTAGCGCGTGTTTTGGAGGGCGTAACTGGCCGTTGACTTCTCTTCGGGTTCTTCTTTCTTGCACTGTCGGCGCAGATTTTTTTTGGTCTTCGTTCACTGTTATGACAGACTCCCCGTCCCGATTTTTCCTTTTTCCACCCTGGAAAAGAACTCCCCGAGACTTTGGGCGTTCCCATTCCCCCTGCACTTCCCCCGCGTTGCGGCAATAATGTCTTCTTCGTCTGTTCCTTTTTCCATGCGATGCGCTTCGATCTTCGCTTCAGGTTGCGAACCCTCCTCTTCTTCTTTTTTTTTTCATCGTCTTTTTTCTCTTTTCCCCCCCTTGCACCTCGACCTAGGCGTTTTCCGCCGACTGGTTTCCGAGCACGTCCGGGGCCCCCCCCGCTTTCTTCGATTGACCTTTCCATAGGGTAGTCCCCGTCATCTACCCTGCGTCTCTTTGTGAAAGCGGCAATAAGTCCCCCCACCTACCCAGGGATGGTGAATTCTACGCCTCCTTCCCTTTGTTTTCCTCTCTTGCGGGAGATACTTTGTGGTGATAAGTTGGTTCTTTATTTTTTAGTTTCAGTAATCCTTTCTAGTTCCCCCTCCCTAACTTGATTTTTCCTTTCCTTTGCTCTTCGGCAGTTTGTTTTCAGGAGTCTCTTTTGCCTTTAGGATGGTTGCTTTCCTGATCTGTATCTTTTTCTCCTTCTTCCCTTGCCCTTTTTCTTCCCCTTTTTTTGCCGTTTGACTCTTCCTCTGCGAGTTTCTTCGACTTTCACCTCCGTCCTTTTTAGGACGTCGGGACAGCCACCCTTCTTTTTCCTAGGGTTTTTCTTTTTACCTCCAGCCGTCCTTCAACCTTTTTAGTTAGAGAAAGTTTGTCCCCGCGTGCTTTGCTCTTCCCCTTTCTAAAAGTCGTGCTGTTGGGACTCTTTTCCTGAACGTTTTGGGATTTTGGGGACCTCGTTCCTTTTCTCCGATTTGTGCTGCGTACGCTCTGAGGGATGTGGTTCTTTCCGAAATCTTCCATCCCCTTGGTTGCGTGACGGATGCGGCCATTCTCCTTCCTTTTCCTTGACGGTACCCCTTCCCCCTCCTTCGCTTGATCTTTCTGAGTAGAACTCCTTCTCACGTCTCTGCCAATTGGCGTTTTTCTTGTGGTCTCCTTCTTCGCTCTTGCTTAGCTGCTTGCAGTTTCTCTTTTTTGCTTGGAGATTGCAATATTAGTTCTCCCTTCCCCTTAGAGATTCTTTTCGTGCGGTTTTTTTGTTTGTTTTGTTTAAAGCGCGCCTTGTCTGAGTTGCTGGAGGCCTTATGGAAGATTGCTTTTCCGGCTGTTGCTATGCTCTCTTCCCCCGGCATTCTGATTTAATAAGGCAGCTTTTTACCTCGCTTGAGCTCTTTATTCTTCAGTTCAGCTTGGGCCCCGCGATTTGCATGAGAAATTCTTCTCCATCTGGACGGGGGCTGCGCCCCCCCTTTGATCAGCTCCTATTTCTTCCATTTTTTTTTTGGAGGGGCGAGCGTTTCACCTAATCTGGTGTTTCTGTCTGGTGGGTTTTTTTTTTTCTCCTTCTTTTTTACTACTCCTACGTGTTGTTCTTTCCTCTAAACCCCCCCCGCCCCTTCTAACCCAGTAGATCTTCAGAGCGTCAGGAAGACCCCAGCTCACATGACCTTTTCCTCGGAATCAAAGAAGAGGCAGTCTTCCAGTGCTCGGAACCCTGGCTCCAAGCCATGCCCCAAGAAACGACAAGCTCTTTCCTCTTCCCTTCCCCCTTTTAAATTCCGAAGGAGAGGCCGATTTTTCCGACTTTTCCCCCCTTTCCCGAGATTGTCGCCTGTCCCCCCCGGCTCTCCCCGCAAATATGATCCGCTGCCCCCGCCCCGTTCCCCCTCGTCACGATTTTTCACCTCTTCTTGCCTGCAAAGCCCACCTTCCCCTGTGTCAAGCACTCCTTTCCCTCCAGTCCTCCCCAGGAAACTCGCCTGGCAATTCTTTCTGATTTTTCGGATCCAAACCCCTCCCTCCCCCCCGCCCTCGACACGGGCTTTTTCCTCCTCTATCCCTTCCCCTCCGAAACCGGCAAGCCCTGATGTTTCCTTCTACTCCCACAAGTCCTCTCGACGCCTCCCTTTACCTCTGCGAAATTTGACTGATAACAGTTTTTCTCCCCTCCGCCCTTGGTCACAGTCGTGTCTCCCCTTTCCACCAGCACGACGGTATCAGTCTGTTTCCTTGACTCCTTCCAGCGTTTAAAGCAAGGGAAGGAGTCTTCCCCCCCGCCCCCCTTACTTTTTCCTTTTTATCGTCACGTCCTTCCGTTGCCAACCGTAGTACATGGTTGGTTTTTGCACCACAAGTACTTCTGTTCCCTTTATTCGCAAAAGGCGACGACCTTTCCTCCCGCCCCAACGACCCTTTGGTCTAGGCCTGCGACCAAGACCCTTCACTATCTCCTCGTAGCAGACGTCGGCTCTCCCTCTGAAAAAACCTGCAGACAAACTCTTCCTTAGGACCCACTCTCCTTTTTTCGGTGACCACTCCCATCCCTCCCCCCTAAAGCCAGAGGTTTCCCCCTCGTCTCCCCCCTTTTCTACGATGAAGAGGGACTGATCGGCTTCCCCCTCCCACCAGGTTTCTTGTTTTTTTCCATCCGATCCCTTCCTTTTTAAACAGGAGGAATTCCATCTTTCTCTTTTTCCGGTAAGCGGAAGATCGTCCCTTTTTAAAGGTCCCCCCCTTTCATTTCAACGTTCCTCCCCGTCGCCGGCTCAAGAATCTCTTCGCCTGGGATGCTCTCCCCAGACAGATCCCCCTTCCCCGTTTTCTCTGCTATTTTGCAGCCGACCCCACCTCGAAGATAGTTACATGACCTTCGTGCCTCTTTCCCCTCGGATACAGCATCAACTCGTCTTTTTTTCGGCTGTTTTCCTTTTCCCCCCCCTCGCATAGTGATTCGTTTGCCCTTTTCTTTCCTTCCTTTCCCCGCTTTACACCCTTTTTCTTGATTCCCACTCATTCCCATTCTTGGGGACGAGGTGACGCCCCCTTTTTTCCCGCACTTATGACTTCTTCTCATCCCTAGCCGACCTATGTTTTCCCGCGTCCTCAATTCCCAACATTCACCCAAAACCTCCCCCCCCTTTCTTCTTTGATCGAAGTCGCTCCCTCTTCGCCGGTATCACCCCATCGTGGAACTAGTACGCCTGCGGTCTTTCCCATGAATAGAACAAACAGCTCGCCTTTGAACTTTCCTTTTCCCCCTTTCCTTACCTTTTGATCAAAAGGATCCAGATTCACCCTTTTCTTCCTATTTCCATCGGTTGAGTAGAGACCCTTTTCCTTACTTCCCTTTGTTTTTTATTCTTGATCCAAAGCTATGATCGAATCTTTTTATCGCCTTTTTCTCTCCCTTTTTTTTTTTTTTTATTACCATTTTTGGGGTATTGGCGAATATGCTTCGATTTTCATTGCCCACTTGTAAATCTTTTGAGCCTACCAAGGGTTTTTCTTACTTGTGTATACGTCTTTCTCCTTTCTGGGCCGTCGGCGAGTCTACTGATGAGAAAGGTTTTTTGATGACCGCTTGTTCTCGGAGTGAGTAAATGGCAGTGACCTTGTTTTTGCTTGAGCTCCCTCCCCATCGTTTTTTCTTCCATTTCTTGTCGTTCACTTTTCTTCCCGCCTCCGGTACTTTCAAAGATGTGTCCCTTGACAAGCACAGTCGGACCCGTCCCCTTTGGTGAGAGGCGGATTCATCTCCCTTTCTCTGCCCGCGTCTGTCTTCTCTTTCCTTCTTTTTATGGTTCTTTTCCGGTCCTGATGCGCTTCGATTTCTCTTTTTCCCCCTTAGTTCGGGATGAAATTTTTGATTTCTTCCTGGAAAAGGTAGACTCCGGTTCCTCTCTCTTGATCTTTCCTTTTTCTTGTGTGACTGTTGAGTAGTCCTTTCTGGTTCAACCGCGGACTTGTTGACGTACAATCCTTTCTTATGGCCTGACGCCGTTTCTTCTTCTCTTAAGCGGCTCGCCAGAACAGGGATTTTGAATTCTCTTATAGTCTCCGAGAGTCCTTTCGAGAAAGCGCTTTTTCCTCGAAGTTGATGGTGATTCCCCTTCTCACTTCTAGTGGTGTCCTCCCTTTTTCCCCGAGTCCTCGGGTCAATTATTTTTCCTTGCGTGTTTTCTTGCAGTTTTTCCTCTTTTAGATTTATCGACAATCGTTCTTTTTTTCCGTATTTCTCTTTGTCTTTGCATGAATAGGCCCCTTCCTTGTCGTTGGCGTGACCGGACGTCGAGAACTTTCGTGCTAATGCCGACTTCTTTTTATGGTGTGACAGGGCTTTTTTGCCACCATGACGCCCTTTTTTTCTTTTTCCCGCATTTAGTGAACTCCCCTGTCCTCCCCAGTTTGGAGGTGTTCACGCTCTTCCCTTTTCTTTCTCTTTGGATTCGTAGCTTACAGCCAGACTTTCTTCTTCTCTCTCCGGGGCTCCTCCTTTGTCTCAGCGTTTGCTAATTGATTCCGGGTCTTTTTTTCCCCTTGTGCCGCACGTTCAAGGCGGCGGTTTTTTTGGCGTCTTCTTCCCTCATTTCCCCGTGAGCAGGGGCGTGACGGCTGCGGCCCTTCTTTTTTTGACGACTTTTTCTCTTTCTTTTTCCCTCGGTGATCCTGCGCTTCCTCGGAAAACACCCCCCCCACACCCCAACCAAAAAAACCCCCACAACCCCCAACCACACCCAAAAAAAAAAAACAACCCCCCCCCCCCCCCCCAAAAAACCCCCACCCCCCCCCCCCCCCAAAACCAAAAAAAAACCCACCCCAAAAAGCGTGAACTTTTCCTCGGTCCTGGATTCCTTCTTTTGCCTGCTTTTTTTTTTAGAGATGTTGCTTGGCGCTTTTTGGGTAGTGAAGAAGTTTCTTCTTTCTTTTTCTCGCATTATCGGATTTGATGGCGGCCTCTTCTCTCGCGTCTGAGCTCCTGTGAGAGTGCATTCTTTTGATTAATCCTCCCACTTTCCGCGAGGTCGTGGCCTATTAAGTAGATTGATGCTGCTTTCTTTTTCGGTGGACATTTCTCCCTATTTTCCCTCTTTTCTACCCTTCTTTTTGAATTGGGCCGCGAGCTCTCCTTCACCGTGGGCCCAGTGATCTTGGGTTCGTGGTGAAAGAATTTCCCTCTTCTGGTGTGCTGGATGGTGTTCCTCTTCCGTTGTTTCCCTCTTCCTCCCCCCCCACCCTCACCTCCACCACCCCCCCAAGTCGATTCTTTTCCCAGCGATAATTCCCCTCTCACTTGCCCGGTGCAGATTTCCTTTCGGAACCTTCCTTTTGCATGCGTGCCCTGACATCTCTCCCTTGCCTCGTGCAAGACATGAAAGACACCCCCGTACTATGTCCTCCCCCTTTGCGCAGGAGGAAATCCAGAAGGCCGTTTTTTCGAGCCTTCCCTCCCTCCGACTTCCAGAGCTCAGCCACCCTCTCTCTCCATTTCCCCTCTTTCCTGAAATCACTTCTCCACAGTCAGATTCCTCAAACAGCTTTCACTCTACCCTCCGAAAAATGCAAGCTTCGGCAAGTTCCCTTTTCTACAGCAAACTTTTCTTTTCCTTTTTTCCGGGCTCCCACACGTCTCATTAGTCCGGAACCATTCCCGGACCTTCCACTTCTTCTGCGGAAGAAGACTTCTCATGATCCCCCTTTTTCCTTTTTACAAGTTCACAAATAACGATCTTCCTCCTTTGACCGTTCTCCCGGGCCCTTCCCCCCGGCAATCAATGAGACCCATTTAGTGATCCCTCTCTCCCCCCCCCCCAACAGCACGACGGTAGAGTCCTTTTCTTTCCTCCCCCAAAGAACTCCTTCCTTCCCTTTTTTTTCCCCTTCCACCCCCCTGTTAGGAGCGAGAGTTTCTTATTCTTCCTCCAGACGCGAAACCGTAGTCATTTTTCCTCCCCTTCTGGACAACCCCTTCTTTTCTCTAACGCGATATCCTTTTATTCTCGATCCAACTACAAAGTTTGCGGTGCCTTATGGAGTGACCTTTTCCCTGATTAAATTTCCCCCCCCCTTTCCCTCTTCTCATTTCTGAAGCTGTGGCGGCTCAAGCCCGCCTTGACCAAATTTCTTTTCAGCAGCACGATGCCCACTTCTTTTCGGAGAATAGGAATTTTCGCCCAGAAACTTTTCCCCCCTAACCCGGTTCCCTTGCCAATGTCTTCCCCTCACTCGTCGCCCACGTCATCTTTGCCTGCCCGGCTCCTCTCTCACCATAATGTGTAGGTGTGTTCCCCTGGCCTAATCTCCCTTTTCCACGCCGGCCCCATAGACCTCTATTTTCACGTCCTCTCGATCGACTTTCTCTCTCTGTGAACCTTTTTCCCCCTTCCTCAACGTCCGATCCCCTGCTCCGGATCTTAACTCGTTTAATGTCGCCATTTCCACTACGATCCGCCACTCCCTCAGCACGATCACCGATCCTTCTCCCTTTCCTTTTCTAACCTTTCCAATCCTCGTCTACAGTCATTTCTTAGCCGTGACAGACGCCCCTTATGGCTTCAGCCCCCGTATGGAAGGCGTTTTTTTTGTTTGGGAAGGAGCCCTCTTCCTTCGCCTTTCGGGGCATCACAGTTCCCCTCCCCCCTTTTTGTGCGGAAAAAAAATCTCTTTCTGGAGCGCAATCACCCAGGCTATGGTCAACGTTTTTTTTCTGCAGAAATTCCCCCCCTCCTTCCCATTTATACCCTTCTGGGCTCCCTCGCCTCATTCTGCTTGTCAGCCGGTCCCCCTCCTCTCCCCGTCGGTCTTGCTCAACATTAATCGACCCTTCTCACTGTTGCACCCTTCTCCTTTCTCTCACTTCCCCCGGACTCCAGATTTCCCTAAGAAAAGGTCGATAATCGTAGTGCTCTTCTTTCTTTTTCCCCCTCCTCTCCTTTTGAGAGAGATCGACACGATCTTGATTTTTTTTGTCGTAGAACCTTTTTTTTTTGTTTTTTGGCGACTGCTCAGTTTCGTTCGTGAACTTCCTGTTGTCTTTCCAGTGTTCTTTGTCTGGTCGAGTAAGGTGCTCTTCGTCGCGGTCACGACGGTTCTCCTTTTTCCGCGAGTCTTCTTTTTCGAGGCTCCTTTTTTTTTTGTCTTTTTGAACTTTTGCGTGATCTTCGGGGTGCCGCCGTTGACACCCTTGCTACAAGCCCTCTTTCGATTCTACTTTTGAGACCCGCGTCCAGAATGTCGTTCTTTTCTTTTTCAACACTTCGCTGGATTTTCTCCTTGTTTTTTGGAAGAGTCGAAACCTCCCAGGTACTGTTCGGTCCTCCATCTAATACAAGGGGGACAATCCGCCCTCCCTGCGGAGTGCTGCTTTTCTCCCTTTTGGGAAGCTGGGAGGTCATGCGCTTTCTCCCCTGTGTCTTTTTTTTCCTCTGACTTGTGATTTCCTGCGTTGGTCTTCGCACCTCCCCAGTTTACAGGTATTGGCGCCCGTATTTTTTTTTTTGAGCGGAAGTTGAGTCTTCTCCCTTGGTTCCCCTTCCTTTTGACATTGACCCATCTTGGTCTTCTCGTATCGAAAGATTTTTTTTTCCCAAAATTGTTCCTCCGGAAACCACGACACTTTTAGATAGTGTTTCTCGTTCTGAAATGAACTGGGTCGAGTTAAGTCTTTATAAGTGAAGGCCCTTTTTTTTTGAAGTCTCCTTCCCCGAAGATCTACCTTGTTAATTCATTTTCCCTCTCCGTCTGTTGGGTTTTGTCGGAAGTTTTCCTTTCCTATGCTTGTTCTGCTCTCCCTTAGATCCTTATATTGGTATTTTCTTTCTTCCCAGCATGTCTCCCCTTTTCTTTTTTTAGTATCATTGTCGTCGACGTGTTTCCTTATACCCGTCGTCTGGGTGATTTTACCATGACTACCTGTTCTCCCTTTAGTGGTGACGATCGACTCGCAGGATCCTCCCAGTTTGGTCCCGTTTCGCTCCCCTTTCTTAATGCTGCTTTGGATCTTCCCCTTCTGCCTACTTATAAAGTATTTTTTCCTTTGTGCTCCCTACGTTATACCTTCTATGGGCTCATTGATTTCCCTCTTTGTCGCCGACGTGTTTTTCCTTCTTTTTCTTTTTTTTGAGATAAGGACTCAAGTTCCCTTTCCTTTTTTCCGTGAGGACCTTATGTGGGACGCGTCTTTCCCCGAAGTAGAGGGCTTTTTCTAGTTTCTTTCCGATCCCTACCTTGGCGGATTCGAGTTTCTGTTTTTGTAGTTCCGGGATGAGGGTGCCTTGGATGCTTGCTGGCTCCTTCTCGCAGTGACGACGTCAAGCGTGATTCTTTTTTTTCCCGTGAAGTCCTTTTTCTTCCTTTTTTTTTTTATTGATCTGTTGCGATTGTTGTGTTCCTTAGGATTGAATCCTTTTGGCCCTTACGTCTCTTCTGATGCTTGTCGGGCATGTCTTGCACGGAGGAGGACAGTTCCTTTTTTTTTTGTGCGTTCTCCCCCCTTTTTTTTTTTTTCGCTTTCAAGTAACCACCGGGGCCGTTTCTGGCCGTGATGGGGAATGATTTTTTTATAGCCTGGTTTTTTCTTATGGTGGTTTTTATAATCTCTCTCTTCCTCTTATCTCTTTTTTTCTCCTTCCGTCCTCACACAGCTCGCTTTTCCCCCCGCGCTCACGTTCTTTTTTCCCAGATCACTGCCCGGTTTCTTCTTCAAGACCGTTCCCCTTTTTTTTCCCCTTTTAAATCCTTCGGAAAGACGCTTTTCATCCTACCCGCAGCTCCAATTTAACGACTTTTCTTGCCGCCGGGGTTCCTTCTTTTTTTCCCTTTGATCCCGCGTCCACTCAATCGCCCTGCTCCGTCTGCCTGTCTCCGCCAGGGCACACCTTCTTTCCAGGCGCTCTGAACGAAACGCTTGGTGGAAGTCTCCTCCGCTTTCCATTGTTCAAAAACTGCACCTCTTCGTCACGGCAGCCTTCTCTCAGGCCACTGAAATTCGCCACCCTTTTGAGCGCAGGCGCCCACCTTTTTTGCCCCCCTGGCCTCAATAACCCTCCCTTCGGACTTTCAAGAAAAGTCACGGTGATGGACCTTTTTTTCACCCCCCCGCCTCTCCCCTCCTCGCCGGCCTTGAACGTCGGCGACTATTCCCTCGTAACTCTTCTTTCCACTGTTTTCCAGTCTCCCGATCCCCCCTACGTAGTAATGCTGGATGGAAGCAGCTCTTTACCTGCAGTTCCCCTTCTTCCCCACCTACCGCCACAAACTGGAAGTTTACTCCCTTTTTTTTTTTTTCTATCGTAACCCCTCCCCTCTTTTTTCCCCCTTTCCATCGGGAGCCGAAGGCCGCACCCCGAACGCTTTCCCGGAGACGACTCTCTCCGAAGGGCGTCACCCAAGACACCTTCCCTGGTGTTTCTTTCTTCTCACTTCGACCTTCCCCTCCCATTCTTGTCGATAAAGATACTCCTTCACCCCCACCTCCTGAGTCCTCCGACAAATATTAACGAGGAGCATCCCCTTTTTTCTTCCAGGAACATCCCCCCCCCAGAGTGACAATGGATACCCTCCTCGCCTGTAATCCGCTGGGCCTGTCTCCCATAGATAGACCGGAAAAGACCTCTTTCGACCCAACTTCTCCCCCCTCATTAGGAGATCCTGTCCCCCTCTTCTTTTTAAGGTAACGACGGTGTGCAGATTTTTTTTTTCCCCCTTTCCGAGCATTTCCCTCTCCTAACACCTTCTTCTGAGGTCGATCTGTCCCTCTTGAGTGTCGACATGTTCCCTTTTCACCCCCGGAACCCTCCTCCCTCCCCACTTTCAATACCGTCCACGCGACTTTTCGCATCGCTCGGAAGACTCCCCGGCTCCAGGACTTCACTTTTCTGCCGCATTTTTGGGCAAAGGGCCCCCCTTTCTTCGCTTCCCCGTCTACCGGTTTCGACGTGCTTGTCCCTTTTGGGGCCCGCGTTCCAAAATCTTGTCTGCGCGGCCTCCCCCCTTGACCTCCTTTTCACGACGTGAGGGCCCCCCACCACTGGTCGACTATCCTTCTTTTCTTGCCCAATCTGCATGTAAAATCAGGTCGCACGTTTCCATCCCCAACTCTTTTCCCCATCCAAAAACCCCTCCCCTTCAAGTTAGCATAGGCGCCTCGCCTTTTCTCGGGTCAATTCCTTCTTTTTTCGAATTCTCGGCCTTCTTTTCCCCCCTAATCGCCCCAGCACCGAAATCTCCGGTTCAAGGAAGAATCTATCCTTCTCGGATTCAAACCTTTCATCCCGTGGGAGTTTCCTTTGTGAGATATCTTTTCATACTCTCGTTTTGTGTTATTGCTGCACCCCCCCCCACCAACCCCCCCCCCCCCCCCCCCCCCCCCCCCCCCCCCCCCCCCCCCCCCCTCCCCTGACAGATGACCTTCTCCTTTCTTTTCCCCTGGGGGAGATGCGATCTTCTCGTATTTTCTTCTTTTTTTTGCAACTTTACAGTGTGCTGTAGGGTTCTCTTCCTCAGGCTCCGTTTCCCGAAGGTGGATACGGCGATTGACCGCCCTTTTTTCTGCGATGTCGCCCCTGCTTCTTCCATTCGGTTTTTCTGAACGCGTTGTTGCTTCCTTCTGGTACCGTCCGTTGAACCTTTTTCTTTGCGCGACAGGCCTCCTTTCTCTCCTTGGTTTGTGCGCCAACGCGTCCAGAATTTCTTTTTCCCCCCCCTTTCGCGGGATTTCCCCGCTTTTCCTCTGTTTTTTTAACCCTCGAAAACGCCTTTCATTTGAGGCGGTGTCATCGCATATTCCCCTTGGGTCTGCCGGCATACTTTTTTTTCCTTAAGCAGATGATGGGGAAGCTTTCTCTCTTTTCACTATCATTACTTTTTCCTTTATTTTCCCTTTTATGTCTCGTTTATTTCCGTCCCCTGTTCGACATCTGTCTCCCTCTTCCCTTCTCTCTCCTTTTCTGCGACGTGAGAAGTACGGTCCCTTCAAAGATTTCTTTTCCTTTTTTTCACAGTGCCTATCTTTTCTCTTGTCTCTCCTTATCGTGAAATTTTTTGAAAATTTTTTTTCGACTTCCCCCGACAAAGGGATGGTGAAGAGAGCTCTTCGTGACCAGTTTCGCCCCCAGGTCCAGTCTGGTTGATCCCCTTCAGCGGGGCTTAAGTGGGGAAGTCTCTCTCCCTCCGATTCTGGAATTATTGGTCATCGGTCCTTCTCTTCAGGTTTTTCTTGGATTTGTCTGCGGACGGCTTCGTCTTTGTCTTGTAGGGAAGATACCCACTTTGTTTTTTTTACGCCTTCGAGCTTTCTCCTTGCAAGAATTTCCTTCTTCCTCGTTTTCACAATTGATTTGCCCGGGTGCGCCGTCTGTTTTTCTTGTGTTACGATCGAAACGACAGCTCGTCACAGGTTGGCGGTTTTTTTAAGTTGCCTCCTTTCTCCTTTCCTTTATTCGGCTTCCGCCAGACTTCTACCCGTTTTTGGGATCGAGGCTTGGGGATCACGCCCCTTTGCTTCCATGATTCCGGGTAACTTTTTCTCCCTTGTCGCCGACGTTTAAAAGGCCTTTTTTTTTTGCCTTGGTTTTTCTCACTTCTCACTTTTTTGTGAACGTCTGCGTTCCCTTTCTCCGGTATATCTTCTTTTTCCCCCCTTGAGTAAGAAGTACGCTTCTTAGCCTCTTTGCGTCTCGGAGAAAATTGCCCTTCTTGTCCTGCGGCCTTTCCTTTTCGGTTTCTTTCGTGGTCCAGTTTTCGAGATTTTGCTTTTTCTTGGTTGTTGGCAGTGGAAGAATGTTTCTGAGTTATTTTCGTTGCCCTTCTGATCGAAGAGTGCTGGCGGCTTGAGATTCGACCTTCCTTTTTTTTTCGTCTCACGGCC
>Ga0179593_1320195_pt1 | contig 15338 bp, 14 predicted proteins | sample CZODoug2_1_08_16_FD_185931 | JGI IMG/M metagenome (GOLD analysis project Ga0179593, IMG submission 185931) | Vadose zone soil fungal communities from Angelo Coast Range Reserve, California, USA - CZODoug2_1_08_16fungal (PacBio error correction) | ecosystem: Environmental > Terrestrial > Soil >... | reverse complement strand
ACCCTTTTTCTCTTCAGACAGAGGAGCCGTCTCGTCGGCGACGTTTTGATTCCTTCGTCGGAATTCACCGTCGCAGTCCGTTTTTGTTAGACCTTTTCTGCCTTTCCTGCGTTTCACACATTTAGGTCCTAGAAAATGCCTGGGCACACCCCACCTTTCTCTTTACACGATTTTTTCACCGGAGTGTGCTTTTGCATGGTCTTCCGACGTTTTTTTTCATACGGTGAGGCTCGACATCTCGTCTTACGGCAGGGTCCCTTTTTTTTCAGCGGTCCAATGAAGAATTGCACCCTTCCCCTCAAAATTCTTATTTTTTTTCCTTTTCTTCCAGGTGAAGAAGGATGTTTCCGGACCAGGTTTCAGTACCTTTTTTTTGCGCAGCTCTTTTATGAGTGTCCTGATCTGTTTCCCCGAGTTCTCCCCTCCCGTGCATGTCCGTGAGTGCTTTATTGAGAGGGAGGTGTTTCCTACCGATTCTGGTTGTTCATCCCCTCGGGCTTTTTTTTTGATCACCCTTTCGACTCTTTTTGCCTCCTGTCTCCCCCCATTATTCCCCTAGATTCTCTCCCAGCGTGGATGATGTTTCTCCCCTCCCTCCCAGAGACCCCTTAACTATTAGCGCGTCGAGGTCTTGCGTCCAAGCCTTTCGTTTTAGCGTTGTTTCGAATTTTTCGAACGAGGCTTATGCTCTGAACCCCTTCCGTTATTGCGGTTATTTCGAAAATATCCCCCCCCCCTCTGGATAATAAGGGACCGACACTCCCCTGACGTGATTTTACCTTCGTGATTTTGAAGACAATGCCCACGCTCCTCCAACTGTAGCGGGGGGCTGATTTTCCCCTAACAATGCCCTCCCTACACTTGACTTGCCTTTCTCCCCCTTTCGGCACGCATTGGTTCTTTGACGGAGATGGCCTTTTTGGGTCCGTTTTACCGACTCCCCCGCCATCCTTATTTTTTCCCCCGTGAAGTATATTTTTTCCGCCTACTCTCAGTGTTCTTTCATCCCCTTTCCGGAGCGTGTTGTTTTACTTGAAGCCTTTCTGATTCTTTGTTTTTGACATCTCCCGTCGGTGGGTGAGGCTCCTTGAGGTCCCCTTTCCAAGTAATTTCTGCCCGTCCCCCTTATCGTAACCACCCCTCCTACTAAGTGCTGAGATCCTTCCCCTCTTATTAGGAGTGAGCCAGTTCGTCTAACTGTTTTCTTTCTTTTCGCAGTTATTGTGGGTGTTTCATTGCGTTCCGATGCCCATTTTTCTCATCTCCACACCCTGCTCGGCCCTCGTCCAACCCACCTTAAGCCTTCCCTTGGTTCGTTTTTTTCTCGCGTGTTACCTTTTTTTTCCGGCGAGCCGTTTTCGCAGCTATCCGGAATGTGCCCTTGTTTTTTTTTTCCCCCTTGCAAATGCAGTTTTCACCCCTTCTCGAGTGTTGTGCTTCTTTCATCCGATCCAGTTCACCGCAATTTGGTTTCCTCATAAAGTGAACCTTTGATCCTTCGCGTTCATCGCGGAATTATTCTTCCAGTTTTTTCTAATATTTTGTCCCCCCCCTGCCAGGGCAATGCCAGAAATGCTGCGCCTTGGTTTCCCCTTTATTTTCCCTTCGGTCCAATCTGTTGTGGTTTGCGCGTCTTTTTGTTGTCCCTTCTTTTTAAGCGGATTTCAGCTGACGCCTTGTGCCGATCCGTACCCAGTGCACTGACCCCCTTCCCCCCCTCCGACCTTGTTCCCATAGATTCCCCTTCCACCACCAGGAGTTGGACCTAAGGTTTCCCGTTTTTTCCCTGGCCGGCTTCCGCCTTTTTCGCTGACCCTTTTCTTCAAAACTCTATATTTTTTTTTTTGGTATCTTTCACCTCCGCTTCAACCCCCCCCCCAAAAGGTCTGGCCCCGTCCCTTTTCCCACCGAAAGTCTAAGTGAGATGAATGTCCACCTTTTCGAGCCCGGCGCGTATTTTTCCACCCAAATGCTGCTGTTCGCCGCCACCCGACTCCATCTCCTTGTCTCAGCGTTGCAGGTGCCGCGTCCCCTCTTCCTACACGTTCCCCCTTGTGTCCATTGCACGGCTCCCGCTTTTTGATTTGCATTCCTCGATTTTCTGAACTATTCCCCTCATCACCGATGGCTTCCCTTTTGTGGTGTGCCCAGACCCGGTTGTCTTTTTTTCAGGTCCGTTCCCGTGGTTTTGCTCTTGACGGTCTTTTTCGCATGATGACCTCGGCTGCCGTAATGGAACCCGGGGTCAGTGTCACCCCGGGTTATTCCCCCCCTCCCCTGTATATATTCTTGGCCATACTCCGTTGTTTGGGGGGAGACTCCTCCGTTTGCCCTTTACACCCTTTCCTTCCCTCTCCACTTTTTTTCCCGGAGGCGGGCCCGTCCCTTGCTTGTGTTCGACTAGTTCACCTGCAGTTGTTAGCCACCGCCGCGTACCTGAGTCCTACTTTTGTCTGTTTACATCCTGTTATGACATCGTGATCTGAGTGTGTTGTTTCCTTGTCTCTCCCATGTTTGGTTTATGTTCCGTAAAGTGAGCATTCTGGTGTCTTTTCCCACCTCGCCGTTGGCGGTTTTCCCCCCTTGGTGGCATCGTTTCCGTTCACCGGTTTTTCTCTCTTTTAGAAGTCGCTCCTGTCTATTGGGTGCTCGACTTCCCACTAAGTTGAACCACCTCTGAAGAAGAGAATGGTTTTCCTTTTCCTCACCTTCCTATCCTCGATCGGCCGTTTCGTTTATTGGTGTCTCCCCCGGCTTCTTTTCTCTTTCTCCCCGTACTGATCCAAGACAGTCCTCGTTAGGTGATTTTTTCCCTTTTCAAACTTCGCGAGGACTGACATGTCTGGTTTCCAAACGGATATGGTGTGTTTTACGATCGCCCCTTCCCTCGAGTCTTTTTTTTATGTCCGGTTAAGTATTCCCCATGCAGGGAAAACTTCCCCTTTTCAGACTATACGTTTCAACCCACTCCGCGCGCGTCATTTTTTTTGTTCCTGACAGTCCAATGTCCGAATATTTTTTTCTCCCCCGCTTTTCAAGAATTAGGACCCATGATTGGCGGGGGTGTGCCTTGGGTCCGTAGGCCGAGTAGTTTCTCCGATATGCGTCTATTTCGTCCCTCGATATCGGTGTCAACAATTCGTTTGCTGGGAGTTTCCCCCCCTTTCGCTCTTTGATAGTTTGTTGGCAACCCGTCTTCTAATTTCGTAGCCCATGCGCGGTATTTGCACCCCTGAGGGGTGGTGATTTTTGGCTTTTATTTCCCCTTTTCCTGTCTTTTTCCCAGTTCTTCTCGCACGAGGACCCCCTCTCGGACAGGGTGGTCGTCCTTTTTTTTTTGTTGCGAGCCGATTCACTGCCCTTGTGCGATACGCGCATGTCCGCCTGTTTTTCACCCGCGACGTTTCTTTTGGCCTCGCTGACTTTTTCCCCCTGCCCCCGTCCTGTGATTCCTTCTGGATGGCTCAATTTTTCCTTCAGAGCGGTTCAGCAGGCGGAGTTATGTTTGGGTTACGTCTGGTCGTCTCTTTTTTTGCGTTTGCCAGATTCGCCGGCTGTCTCCCTCTCACGTGCGCGCATTCAGCCTTTCTTTCCTCCCCCCTTTTCTGCAAACCACGCCGCCGTACCTTTCCGCCTTTTTTTCTTCAGACTGGTTCTGGGCAAAGAAGAGAATCCTTTTCCCGTGCGAAACCTCGCGGATGTTCTTTGTGTCCCTATTTTCTGTTTCCCCCCCCCTCCTTCCCCCTCTGTCGATTACGTTTTTTCAATGAAGAACTGGATTTTTTTTTTTAAGGGTGTGTATCCAGTTTTGGCTAAATTTGGCTTTTCCTTTAAGTACTTTCAATTGTTTCCCTTACGTCTTTCTTCCGTTCTGGTGGATGCTTACCAAGGGAAGTGGTCGTTTGCAATGCTCCTTCCTTGCAGCTTTTTCCCTCCGGTGGGTTTAATCTTTCATAGGCCTCGCGCCCCCTATGATGGCCCCGCTCCGCGGCTGTACCGCCTTTTCATCCTCTTTTACCTTCTGAATTTTTTCTCTTGTCTGGAGCCTCCTGTCCTTCGAGCTGGTTTCGATGTCCGTAGGTCTTTCAAGGGCGTTGTTTGATAGTCCGCCTTCACGGTAGTTCCTGACAGGTTGACCTGCAGCGGTGGATATAACCCCGCTTTTCCCCCTCCCCCCGCAGCTTTCTCCAAGCAAGAAAGCACTGTACGGAGCCTTTTTTGTTCTACTCATTGGAAGGCGCATCTTTTTTTTCATCAGTTTAGACGTGTTACCTAACATTTGTCTTTAATAATGATCTCTTTTTGGCGTCCTCGCGAGGTAATTCTTCCAATAATGCCTGTAGGTGTGGTCATTTTTTTCCTTCGGCCAGCTCATGGCCTCGCAGTTCACACATAGTTTTTGGTCTGTCAGGTCTCTAAGCACACCGGGTCTGCCCCTATGTAGGATTCCCCCTTCCCCTCCACCTAGAAAGGTTCCCTTCCGGTGCGGATGGTGTCCGCTTCTTTTTTCCAGCATAACGTTTCTGATGTGCCATTTTGGCCCAGCACACGCGTCAACGGCTCGTACGGTTTTGGCCCCCTTTCCTGTTTCTTCGAAGAATCCCTTTCTCACCCCTGTTCCCGATCAGTCTCCGATTTTTCTCTATGCTAGAGGTTTCTCCAATTAATTGTTGTTGTTGAGATGATGGATATTGATTTGACGCCCATCCGCGGAGTTGTTGGTTGAGTCCTGGATGCACGTTCTTTCACGAAGCACCTTGACCCTATCCCCTTATGAGTTAGACATGTTTTCTTCCTCTTTTTTCACCTCCGGGTATTTTGCCTTGCTTCCCCCGCAAGGTTTTTCACCATACATGAAGTCCCCAAAGTTTTTTTTTCTTTGTGTCTCTCTAGTATCCATCTTTTCGGTCTCTAACTTCCTGTCGGGAGTGGAAGGTACCTGCCTATCAAATTCGCCTTCCTCCCCACGAAACGCCCAACGAACTTTTTCGTGTCATCTTGTCTTCAGCTAGGGACCTGCTGACCCTGTCGCTCATTCGTTTTCAATACCCTTTCTGTTCTCATCGACAATATTTTAGTACCTAGGTCCTCTGAGAAGTTAGACCCGTTAATGACTTTCGTAGGTGTTTTATTCCCCAGAAGTCGCGGTGTGTGTCTGTTTGCGTTGGGTTTGTCCCTTCTTTTTGTTTTATATTAACCCCGGTCGTTCACTATTCTTGGATCACGTCCTTTGGTCCCTGATTTTTCGCGGTTCTCACAGATGGTACGCTAAGCGGATCCAGACAGACTTCTCCCCCTACCCTCTTCTTTCGACAGATTCCCCTTCACTCACGTCTCGGCCTTCCCTTTGAACACCGTTTTTTCAGGTCCTCGCGGGTTTTTCCCCTTCGCCTTGCAGCATACACACCCCCCCCCCCCCCCAAACACGGATTAAGCGTCATGCTGAGCGATTTGACCGTCTCCCAACAGGTCCAATGGTGCGCACCCCCTTTTCGAAGTTTTCTTTTTAAAGACTTACGTTCTTGTTTGTTTCCGTACAGGTCAGTAGCCCATTTTTTCCGTTTTTCACAAGCCCGTAACCCATGCACGCTGCCTGCTTTGCTTTCATGGAGCCCTTCTTCTTTCCCCCTTCAGCGATGGACTTTTGGGGCGTTTACCACGACATCTTGCCGATTTCCTGAAGCTTCCTGCGTTCGCCAGCCTATGGTATGATATCTCCCCCTTACTATTTCCTTCCTGCAGAGTTGTTTTTCCTCTGAGATTTTCATCGAGCTTTGTAATCCTAAGCATAGTCTCGGTTTTTCAGCCTGTCAGATTTCCTTGCCTAAACCCGTCCTCCCCTTTAGAGAAGTAGTAAACTTTTACTCAGCCTTTCCTTGGTTTTCTTCCTCTTTTTGCCGAGGTTATTTCCAGTTTAAATCTTGTGGACCGGCGAAGGTCTGCCTTCCTTTTGTGGTTTTAGGAAGGGATTTGTTCAGGGTCTTTTATAGAAAAGTCCTGTCCTTCTTCCGCTTAAAAACCCTTTTCATCAATTTCCCCTCACGGTACTCTGGCGGAGAGTGCCTTCTAGTTTTTGAGTAAACGGCGATTGTTTATTTCTCTTGCCTCACTGTGTCAATGTCTCTTCGTCTTTTGCCTAGGCGCAATACCGTCCCTAGTCGGTGGAGTTTTTTTCTTGCAAACCCTGTTCCAACCCGCGTTGTGCCCCTCCATTTCCCAAGGCCTCTTTACCCCCCGGTGATATGAATAGTCATCTTGAGCCCTCGGCCCGAGTGAGATTCCGTTCTGCCATCCCAGGTTTCATGTTTCCATACCTTTGATCCCCTTTTCTTTTCGTCAAGTAGCGTCTTACATTAGGTACAGTTCTGTTTTGACCTTGTTTGACTGTTTTTTTTTTGCCGCGCGTTCTTGTGGATGTTTTTGTTCTCTCGAAGAATTTTCCTGACTTCCTTAGAAATGTGGAATACCCTTCCCTTTCTCTCTCAGTTGAGATTTCATTACCCACACGCTCTATCAGGGTTGTTTCCGTTGCTTTTCGCCCAGCATGCCTTTACCCTGTGCCCCCCGCTACGGTCTTTTTTTTTTGCATTCTTCACCGCGATTCCCCCCCCCATAAAGGGCCCTCCACGGCGACTATCCGTTTCTTCCTTTTTACGCGGTAACGGAAGAGAATATTTTTTTGGTCAGTTTTTTTCTCCCCTCAGCCATTTCTCTCCGTTCTGGCGGGACAACAGGTTTTTCTAGAGCCTGCCCCCTTCAACTTACCAGCACTTTGTCGTTTTTGATTTCCCGACCGATCATTTGCCTCTTCTTCCCGTCCCTTGCCATCGAGACACAAACCCCTCCACCCGTCTTTTAACCGTTTTTGTCACAACTTTTTCCCAGTGAGTGAAGGGTCGACTTTCTTGGCTAGATTTCCCCACTGCCTTGAGACTCCCCGAGAGGACGGAAGCCAACCTTTTAGACGCTCTGGGTATGGTTTTATTACGTATTCTATTTAACCTCCTCCGTTTTTTTATATAAACGCTTTTTTGAATCGACACCCTTACTCGTTCGCCTTTTAGCCTTCCGTCTGCTTTCTCGTCTGAGTGCACCCCTTCTCACTCGACCTTAGACCCGATCTCGCTTTGTTGTTCCAAAGGTTTTTCTGCTCTGGTTTTTTTCTTTTGATATGTTTTCCACCTTTTATTCTGATTTTCCCTATGCGAGGAATTGATTTCAACCCCGATCTTGAGTTCTTTGCTTCGGGGGAAAGTTGTTGGCATGTTGAGCCACTTCCCAGTGCATGTCCAGTAACAGGATTTTCTGATCTTTTGGTCTACTCCCAGCATTTTCAACTCGTCTCAGAGAAAGTGGGTAGCCTAAGTTCTCTTTCTCAGTCCCGACAAGCATAGTTTAATTTTGTTTAGCCTGTGGTGCCACTGTATTCTGGTTTAGGAGGGGAGATAGCTTTCTCTAGAATTTTGTTTTCCCCCCACCGGTTATAAGTACTTCAAGCACGCCTCTTCATTCTGTCGAATTACCACCCTTTCTTTCTCGACCTCTTTTGTGTCGATCTAAGTTTTTTTTCAAGGTTTGGTGCATTGCCGGTCCCCACCCCCCCTTTCTCCTGCATCGTACAGGCAGGAGCTCACAAAATGTCCCCTCGACCCCTTTACCCACAAAAATATGTTTCCATTTTTCACTCCTTGTCATGACCGCCCTTCAGTCAACTACTTTGACGCCCCGTCTTTTTCTTTTTGAATATTTTTTGTGTGGCACCGATTTTACCGCTTCACCGATGTTCAGCTCTTTTATCTTCTATTCCTGAGTTTCCCCCCTTGAATTAGGGTCCTGTGCTAGTTTTGGCCGGGTCTTTGCGCTACAGCCTATACTAATTTCTCTTTCAGGTGGCCTTTCCACATGAACGGAGGCATTCTTTTTTCTTTTGAGCTTCTTGAGTCCTATCCCGCCGTTTCAACTTCCCTTCTTGCACGCTTATCTTCCGGACCCGCCTCCTGGAAGGGGAAAAGTAGACGGTTTTTTTTGGCCGCTTTGCGGGGTACCTCCTCAGCAGCCCCGGTACTTTTTTCGTGTCTGACTATGCTGTACAGCCCCTCCGGGGAACGGTTCACCCGCTGCCTTTTCCTGGCTCGCGGATGAAGCTTTTTGCCTTCTTTTTTTTCGAGTCGGCTTTTTATGAGCTTTTGAAGTGGCCTGCTTTCCTCCGCAAGGCTGGCCGGAAACAGAGATTTGCTTTTCTCCAGTTATTCGACTGCTCTTCTCATTACCTCTCCCCTGGCTTCCTACACGCCCCCCGGAAGAATTTCACGAGATGCTTTTTTTCCCTGAAGATTTCATCTTCCTTCTTACCCTCTTCGTCTAGGCTGGTCGGCTCCTCCTTTTTTGTTTTGTTTTTTTTTTCACCCCCTCCACCGTAACTAGCGTCCAACCTTTTTTTTTGCCGCGTTGGACCCTGCAGTCCCAAGCAGGCTGGGCGCGTTCTTTCTGGCCACGTCTGTTTGTGCTGAAAATGACCCCCTTCTGCCGGGGCGACAATTTGGCTTCTCCTTCCGTGCCTCCCCCCCCATTTTTCACACCGTCTATTTTACCTGCCCCGTCGCCTTTCGGCCCTTTTTTGTGACCAAGACTGTTGGGGGATTTTTTTTGCGCGTTCAGCACTCCTCTGCCGGTTTACGCTTTGCTTTTACCGTCCCTTTGCGGTCCCTCCGTTTTGCTCCTTCCCCTCTCGCGGTGAAATTTTTTTTCGGCCATACCCCCGCTCTCGATAAGTGGGGCTTCTTTGTGCGTTACCGCCTGCGAGGTGGTTGCTGATACGCGTCGTTTCCCCTTTTTCTCCCGGTCTTTTTTTTTTTCTTCCCCTGCCGGCCACCCGCCTCGTCAGACCCTGAGGTTTCCGCGTCCGAATTCACTGCCCCGGCCTTTCTTTCACCATAGCACCCCTCCCTCTCTGGCATTTCCTGGGCCAGCAACTTGCGTTTAAGTGTGCGTCACTTTTCTGGTCTCCCCTGTTGTTCCCGTAACCGGCAGTAGTTTTTTTCCCCCCCCCTTCAGGTCAGATGTCCTCTCTCTTTGGAACCAGCAATTTTTTTAGGTGGAATAGGCTTTTGCCGTCAAGCTGCGGCGGTCCGGGACTGGGGACAGTGTTTGTTTTGTTTTTCCTTTTTCTCCTTGCTCTCCCTGGATATGGCATAGATGAACAATCGTCGTCCCGGGATCAGATTCAGGGATGACGTCGTCCACCGACCTCTCCAATCCTTGTACTTGAGGGTGTCCGTCCTTCTGTGAAGCCCTGATGCCTTTTCCTCCTTCCTACGGCGTGAACCCATTTTGCGTCTCAAAGCATGGCTTTTTTTCTTGGCTTCGGTGACGTCTTCTACGGGAATACGAAACTTCTCTCCTGTTCAGCGGACTATGCTTTCCCTCACTTTTCTCACTTCTTTTTCTTCACTAAATTTTTTTTTTTTCGATATATACCCTCGTTCCTGATCGGTTTACGCCTCGTCGGCGCCGCGCGGCTTGATCCCTCTTCCTTTTTTTGAGTCAGAACAACGTCGCGAGGTATGTCTTTTTTGCAAGAGGTTTCTTTTTTCTTTATTGATCTAACCTGTCCTCTGGTTACCTTACCATTCCAATGACCCCCCTTCCCCAGTGAAACAGTTTGGGACTCTGGTCCGGGGCGGCGTTTCTTCTTACCGTTGAAGGGTTCTCTCCTTATCTTGGACGTCTCTTTCCTTAAATGAGTCTGAGGCAATTGATTCCTCCCCCCTTTCTTCCCAGCCCTCACATTCTTTTCTTTTCCTTCTTACGGTCTTCCCTGAAGTACCCGTCTTGTCGACTCCAGTTTTTTGGTAGAACAGATATCGGAGGACCGATCGTTCCCTCTTGCCTCACAGTCTACCAGCCCATTCTCCTTCCCCTTTCTCGGGATGGCCTTGTCTTAAAAAGAGTGAGGGTTGCTTTTCATAGCGGTGGTGTTCCATCCCCCTTCGTGCGCTCACCCTGTAACTTTCTTCTGACGCTAGTTGCCGCTGCTCTCACCCAAAGAAAGAGAAGGTCCCCGAAGTGTTTTAAGACCCCAAAGATACCCGCGACAAGCCGTTCCATTCTGCTCCCTCTTCTGCCTGCCCCGTTTGGCTGTTCCTCCCTTTATTCCGGATCACGTCTGAAGCGGAGGTCTTTTCTTTCACCACCGTTTCGGCATGCGTTGACTTTCCCGAGCCCGCATTTATCCCTTTCTGTCCGCCCGTAGACTTTCACTGTCCTCCTTCGAACAGGTGTTTTCAGTTTTTCTTGGAAGAGCCTCCAATGTCGTTTTTAAGTTTTCACCCCTTTTGCCCCCTTCGACCCCCTCCCCTCGCTTGCTTCGAGGTCCATAAACTTCCTTCCTGCCAGCGCGGCTTTGTCCCGGCGCTTAAGTTTGGTCCTTTTTTTCCTCCCCGATCCCCTTTTTTTTTTTCTACCTTGAAGTTAATTCTTTCCCGCGAATTTTTCCTTTTCTTTCTCCCCTTTGAGTAGGTGACTTTGTCGTCCTCGTGGTGGTATAGAATCGGCATAGAGATGCCGACGACTGGCGCCTGACATGCTGCCCCCTCCGTTCCCCTCTTCCACGTAAACCCCGCTCTTTCCACGACGTTGCCTCCCGACGTAGTACCCCCAGACACCCCCTCCCCCGTTCTGGAACTAGCTGCCCTTAGATTTTTGATCCTTCGAGGTCCTTTGGCGGACCTCCCTGTCCCAGGAGCCGCCCTCCGTCGGGTTTCCTCTTTCGGCCCATTTGGTAGTACGCACCCCATATTGCCCCACCCACATCCCCAGCCTTTCCCCTGGACCGGTTCTTTGATTATTCCGCGTGAGTGAGCCTTTATTTGTTCAGTCGTGCATTGCGCCGCGGCCTTCATTCTTGCCCTTCCTCCGGCCCATTCTCTTCTCCCTTTGGATCGTCGAAGAAACCTGTCTCGGCCCTCACTGCGTTTTTTACAGGGGAACAAAGACATAAACAGACCGCGTGTCTTTCTAAGCTCCCGCTGCTGCCATCGGATCTTCTATCCTCTTCCCTTCCGCCCACCGGACTTTTCCATGGTCTCCCTGTTTACGTTCGTCCTTTATTCTTTTATCTAATGATCTGTTTTCGTCTTTTGTTTCGTTCTAGCGAGCTACGAGTTTGATGTTACGAGTCCTCCGCCTTGTATCACTACTTCTGGCTTACCAGACCCCCCCATTGCCCATGCGACACTCTTTCCGATTAGCTCTCCACACCGAGTAGTCTTTCCTTTAACTGCGTGATGCCTTGCGTTTTCTTGCGTTGAAGATGATACTTTCCTCGATACTTGTTTGGCCGTATCCCCCAGAACCTCCCGATTTACCCACCCAAAACTTTCATATCCAGCTCGGCATCCTCTAGTCGAATTAGCGACACGTAACGGCCGTATCAAGTTTCAGTCCTCTGAGTTTGGTCAAGCCCTGGTTTTATCGCAACCCCCCAGCAAGTCGGCTGTCGACTGCTGCACGTGGCCCCACCTCTGCCCCCCACTTTTGCCCAGTTACAGCCCCCTCTTTCTGGTTCAGAAATTCACCTCATGATTTTTTTTGCCGCCTGAAGCGATGTTTTATGACCCCCATCCATCCACCTTTATGTCCTTACAAGGGCTTGGTGAACTGAACTTTTCACGTTTGATTATGGTTCCTCGGTGTATAGATTTCCACTGTTTCTATTCGAATCTCAGCGGCGGCCGTTTCCTGTGAACCAGTTTATATGGGCACTTGTTCATTTTTTGCCTCTTCTTTTCTTTTTTCCCCTCCGTTGTGTTTGATTCTCTCCATAGAGTTTTACCGCCCGTTTGCCCTTCTTTCCTCCACCTCACACTGCCGAGCTTGTTTCTTTACCTTCGTCGTCTTTAGCAATGTTTCGTATAAAGTTCCCCGTGCTTCCCCACCAAATCCTGTTTATACACTGTGATTCTTTGTGTTCTTATGGAGTTTCCCATAGGCCTTCATCCCACGATGTTTTGCTTTCACTTTCCGATTTAACCCGCCTCTTCGTTCTTTCCAGGGTTCCCCCCCTTGTGCATCGGACGCAGCACCTGCTAGCCCGATTGTTTCTGGCGAATTTCTTTGGGCGAGTCCTCCCCCCAGTCAACACAACTTGGCTCGGGGCTGTCCCGTTTCTGTCGATCTAAAGAAGCGCGTCCTTTCGGCTTGTTTGTTCCCCTTTGGGGTGTTGGTTTTTTTGTAAACTTCGGATCTCCCTCGCCCCCAAGACCTGACTATAGGGGTTTATTGACTGTCCATCCCCCTTGCTAGTGTCCGCTGCTGGTTCATGCTTCCCAGGGTGTCCTCTCCCTGTGTTAGGTCCTCTTCCCCGTGTAACTGCTTTTTTTGGCATTTTTCCCTTCTTTTCGTCCGCGGCCCTCTTCCCCACATACCACCATTTAGCGACCGTTTTTTTATGCTTACCCCCACATCAGCACACCGTTGGAGTCTTTCCGACCGTCCGCCCTTTTCCTTGGGGTGATTGTCCGGATTTTGCCATGCCTGGGTGGGAAAAAGGAGGTCAGTCGATCGCCGTTTCCCGATATGTTCTCCTCCCCTCTGTCCTCCTTAGACACCCTGTTCTTGTTTTTTGACTTTCCTGGTTCACATTATGTGCTGTGCCGTTTTTTGCCTGACTCTCCCGAGTCGATGGGTACCCCCGTTTTAGACCAAGACTCCCCTTCTGGGTACTCCCGCCTGCTGGCAGTATTCTCGTCCTTGGCTTTTGCTTTCCTTGGCACCCTTACCTGCTCGCCCCCATTCCTTGGTGTGTTCTCCCGGCGACTTCCCTGCGTTTTTTGGATACGCTTTCATTAGCCGCTCCAGTCCCCCTCCCTGCGAGGAGGCGCGCTTTTTCCTTTCTGTCACCCAGAAGGCTGCTCCTATGGGATAACTTATCCTTTTTCGCTTCTTGTTGTTTCTGTATGTCGTCGGGTGCTAGATAGTGTTCTCCCTTTGCCTGGCTTTCCCTCCGCTGGCCTCCCACAGCCCCTCTGCCCTTTCCCAGCTTCTTTGTTCCGCTGCCCGTGCATCGTCTTTCCCACCTTGTTATGCCCGACACCGCGTACCCCTTTCCCCTTTTTTTACTTTTGCCCTCACTGGGCACTCCCGAAAGCATCATTCTCATTTCCCGGTCATCCGGTGTCTACCCCCCTTGCTTTTTTTACCAAATTCCTCCTTCCTAAAAGCATCTCTCCCTGAGTTTCGCCCAAGAATTCTTATAAGGGTCGTTTTCGTCGGTTCGTAAAAATCCTGCCCCCCTTGGCCTTTTTTTCTTTCTGTGGCAACCACCTGGTCCCCCTTCTCCGGTTCAAGGACGTCGATTGGCGTTTCCCTCAAAAGGTTCTCGTGTTGTTACTAGTGCAGCCCACTCTCAGGCTCGTCTTTCGCTTTATATTTTGGCATACCTCCTCGCTTGGGTACCCTTCCTTCTAGGTTTGGCCGGAACTTTCAAATCGGTGTTTTTGCCCTCTTGACGGGCCTCTTTGGTAGGAGAACCTCCGAGCTTCTTTTCGGACGATTCTTAGATGGACTTTTTCTACTTGTGGTGGTGATCGACCCGCCCTGCCTACCCGCGGTGATTGACAGGTTTTACGCGTTTTCCCCCTTTTTTTATCTTCAAACACAGAGTGGTCAGCCCTCTTTTTCGCACAGGCCACCAGGCTACGTGTCTGATCCGGCTGTCCGAATTTTTCCGTAACGAGTTGCTTAGAATTTTCTTTTTGCGATTATCTTGACCCCGCCAGGGTTAGTTTCCTAATGAGGACTTTCCTTTTTCTTTTTCATCGACTACGTAATTCCAACCTGCTTTTTTTCTGTGGTCCTGTGTGGCGCGGCCAGGGCGTCATTTTCCCCCACTCGAACAACAGTTTCAGTAAGTCCCCCTTTGTGGTCGATACCAAAGGGATCTTTCCTCCTTCCGTCCCGAACTAAAACTACGGTTTTCCTTGTTAAGTTTTTCTCTGATTTCTCCCCCTCCCCAGCGAAAAGGAGGTTGCAAACCTTTCTGCAGACATCGTCGCAACTCTTCGTTTTTGTTGCGGTGAAGTTTCTCTTTCGTTCCCCTTTCTCATTGTCATATTTCGTAGATCAGCCACGTTTTTTTATCTCTTTCATTTCCTAATAAGTTGTGTTTGGTGAGATTTACAGTTTTTTCTTCGATCCGAGAGTCGCGCTGGCGAACGGTGTTTTTACGTCTTCCACATTCGCTTCCTCCGGATGTCTTCCCCCCCTTTCTTTTTTTTTTGTTGGACGACTCCTCGTTTATAGGACTGCGCACCTGCCATCCGGAGAACACCATGACGTCCCCCGCCCCAGCTTTTTCCCCAGGAGTTGTGGCTTCGTTAGGTGACGGCGCCGCTCTATCCCTTAAGGTATAGAAATATTTCCTTCCTTTCTTTCCATCTGTCATACCCCTTGCGCCCTTTCCCTTCTCCCCCCTTTCGCCACAGCCCACCCCCAGGCATTCTTCCTTCCATGCAGGGGAGTACTGCCTGACTTTGCGTGGATTTGACCTGCCATTATACCCCCTCAATTTGCTGGTGAATCACTATCCATCTTCTGAGATGTCTCTGCCCCCAGCAGGTATGCTTTCCTCTTGTCCATCGGCTGGCTTGGGCTCATGGTGGGTTGATGCATTTTAATATCTCCTTTTTTTCTTTCTCACCCCCAGGTCATTTCGTCGCTAGCGGGTTGCCCCGCGTTTCGATCCCCCATCCGAAACTTTACCTAGAGGGCCCTCTCCCCCCGATAGACCGCTGTCTGCCCAGTCCTTCCCCCACTTAACCCGGAGCGCGCCCTCTTTTATGTGATTTTGGGGTCCTTCGAGGTTTTCTTTGGCATCCGATGCACCGGTATTCACCAGATGACCACCTAATCTCTTCCTCTTTGATGGGAACCAAAACGACGGATCCTGGTTCAGGGTATCCCCTTCTGGACTGGGAAGCCGTCTACTTTGTGTTGAGCCCTTTTTGAAAATACATCCCTTCCTCCCGGCCCGATCCCCCTCGTAACCCCTGACACTGCACGTTTTTTTCTGATGTTACCTATTTGGACTGCGGCCCTGAAGATTGGCTGGTTAGGGGTGTAACGCTAAGCTGCGTCTCTTTGCCTTCAGTAATCGAGCTTCTTAGTGAACTCTCCCACTTTTTTTTAGTTTTATCTGCGCCAGGCGTGGCGTAGAATGTTTTTTTTCAAAGGTCCTTTTCTTTCTCGAATTTCTTGCGCGCCGCGTGGTCTGAGGTGGCGCCTGTTTCGATGTTCGGGCCACGTCAACCTCCTCGTCGCCCTCCCTGTGTAACAAAGAC
>Ga0179593_1270169_pt1 | contig 15338 bp, 12 predicted proteins | sample CZODoug2_1_08_16_FD_185931 | JGI IMG/M metagenome (GOLD analysis project Ga0179593, IMG submission 185931) | Vadose zone soil fungal communities from Angelo Coast Range Reserve, California, USA - CZODoug2_1_08_16fungal (PacBio error correction) | ecosystem: Environmental > Terrestrial > Soil >... | reverse complement strand
CAGAAATCATTGTCACCGAACTTTTGCTAATGAGCTCTCTGCAGATTCCTTTTCGCTTACACACCTCCGCCCCTGGGCCCCTTATGTTTTTGTAATCTTTTTTTCACCCCGATCCCAGTGTGTCCAGCTTATGAACTTATCTCCTTTTGCAACCGAATACGACCGCGTTTCGCCTGGTTGGAATCATCGGCCTGCTCCGTCCTGTTTTTTCAACACGGGATTGCCTTGTGCTAGGTCCGCTTCTGTTTTAAAGTTTTTTCTTTTTTCCAGAACGATCGCAACACTCCAACAGCTAGGAATCATTGTTCCTCCTATCTCACCTGTTTCCTTCGGTGATCCCTCCTATTTTTTCTTCGTTGTTCTGGAACCAATACCCCATTTACGGTGTTCGCACCTATTTTTTACCTCCTTTTTGATGAGTGGTTTCGGAAAGTAACCTTTGTATTGAACCACTTTTTTGGAAGGGGATTAGGTCTCTTTTCCTTGGGCTTGTTGATTCTTTTTCTCACTCCGCGCTCAAAAACAGTGGATACAGTCGCTTGCCACCGAGTTGCTGGTTGTCTATCTTATCACGAAATGCCCCCCTCTTGTTAAAGAGACCCGGTCAAACGCACCCCCCTCCCACCCACGGGCCCAGACAACAAACCCCCCCAACTCCAAAATCAAAGAAATGTCGGCGTCTTTCCAAAGAAGGACTTAATTCCAGGTTACAAAAAAACATGATGCTTGCTCAAGTACGTAACTCTGATCTTGACCCTTCAGGTGTGTGCTCAGTATACCCCCTTTTCCTCTCAGGGAGACCGACCCCCCCAATTGCTGCCTCAACCTAGCTCGGTGGATCGGCAGTCAACCAGGACTACCCCTCTTTTATTATTTCTCGCATTTAGAGACAGCAAGCAAGACCCCCACAAAAAAACAAGGGGGGGGTGATGGAGTAGTGTGGATGGGAGAGATCAACCTTTTTTTTCTTCGCTGTCGTGAGAGTCGTCTAAAATTCGATTCTTCCTTGAGAGGGTGAACTCTTCCAGCACCCCGAATTTTCCAACGTTCCCCCCACATTACCTTGAATCGTAGTCACCTGCTCCTTTTTCCTTGATATCGAACGAGGATCAATTCCGCTATGACCACTCCATATTCGCGTTCCCAAACCCCCCCACCCCCGGGACACATCGCATCTTTTCGATTTTCAGGGAGTAGAGAACCTTCTGTTTTCCACCTTAGTCTGTGTCTTCTACTCGAAACGCCCCCACCTAAGTATCCCCGCCACGCTCATCACAAAACCCCTTTGACTTCCCCTCTCTATCCAAGCTCCTCTTTTCAAGCGTCTCCCCATCAAAGTTGTTTGGATCTCATTTGATCAGAACACATGAGTCCCTATATGATCCTCCTTGAATCATTATGTCTCCCCCCCGCAGAATATAGTCTACTGCCCTTGCATCTTTGCTATTTTACATACCAACACGCATTCTCGAGATTGTAGACGCGTCTGCGCCTACAGTCATACGATTATCTTGACACCAGCTTTATTCTTTTCTCTCCCTGAAGTACTTCTTCCTACTCCCGCCCGTTGGGACGACAATCTTCCACAGGTTCCAGTCCTCCCACCCCCGCTTTTCTTGCGATGCAGTCCCTTCGTCCTGGAAGCTCCTCATTCTCCTTCCATCGCTCATTCCTCAGTTCACTTTCGTTGCAAACGAAACAGTGGAAGTCGTTTGCCTTCCCTCTGTTACCTGCATGGAAACCAAGGCAGATTTACCCCCCCCCCAAAGTACAGTAACCTTCCGCTCCACACCTTGCACCCCCCCCGGCCCACACAAATTCCCCCTAAAATTCCCAGAGATTTCGAAGCGACTTCCAGAATCTTTCCAATCCCCTCTACGATCGTAAAACTCTCCTCCCGATTGAACTAGGGGCAAATTGGTCTTTTTTTCCCCCCATAGTCCCCGTTTCGTTTTTTAGTGCCAGGCACCGGAATCTTCTGTTAATTTTGGCTCCGGTCTACACGTCTGCGTCTCCCCCTCCACACCTTTTTCTCCCATTCTTCCAAGATGAAACAACAGTTCACGGCTATCGGCATTCATTCGTGCCCGTCCTTTTTTCCCTTTTCGACGTGAACCCAACAATCCTCCTCTTGGTTGTAAGAACTTCCCCCTACCATTTGCTTATAGAAGAACTTCTACGCTGGTTTTCGAACAGCTTTCCCTCCTCATCCCTTCCCCTTGACAAGCGACCACCCAAGCCCCCGTGCTTCCTTTCTGTAAGCCTACATTCGCAAGACTTTTCTGCACGAGCCCTTTTTTTTTTCCACCTTACCAGCCGCCCCCATATTTGTCCTGCCCCCTTACGAATGCCCTGTGATGACGGCTACACAGTCCCTTTCTACGAACGCCGCCCCGCAATTTTTTTTGATCAGGTGACAACTACGTCCGTAGGCCTGCTTGTACGCCGTGGTCAGATCAATCTCTTCCCGTTGACGCCCTCTTCTTTTCCTCCTTTTTTTTGTTGAGTCTCTTGAGTCCCATGTCTGACTCGCCCCTTCTTTCTAGCTTAAGAAAGGCTTCCCGCAGAAGAATAGAAGCGTGGAGTAGTTGTTAATTTTCTTGGGTCGGTGGCGCGTTATTGGTCGTGAGGAGGTCCTGAGCTGTTTGTTGTCCGTGTAGTGCACGCCGTCAGCTTCTTTCGTTGTCCTTTTTCTATCTTGTTAAATTGTGGTTTTGTCCGAACTTTGAAACCTTCTTGTAGTGGACATTTCGTTATAAACCCACACCCCGACACACGCAAAATTTTGCCCTTCCTCCTGCAACGGTGTCTGTGTTACGTCTTGCTTATATCCTCAGGCTCGCCAGTCTCAGAAAAGCTTTTTTCCTTGTGTTGTCCCAATGCTCTCTCCCCCTTCTCGCACAACTAGCGGGGATTGATGGGTATACAGCGTACTTCCCTTTATTCGAGACGCTCAATTTCCGAACAGATTAGACGGTCACTGATCTTTTCCCCTGCCTTGCCTAAAAAAAGGTCTGTTCTCGCGGATCTTTTGTCTTCGTCGGACCAACGTCCCTGGCGGACCTCATCTGAACTTTGCCTTTGACACACCCGCCAACATGAAAATCTAAGTCGAAGGTGATTATGATAACCCCTCCGACAACCCGTTTGAACCACAAGATCCTTCAAACATATCTTTGTCTTTTATACTTCTTTTTCTATATGGGATTAGATGAGATTTCTCTTCTAGCGATGCGACATTTGATCGCATTGTGAACGGTATTTTCTGTGGTGTTTGTAGTTAGCTGAATCAGTTCTTCGAGTTCCTTCCTGTTGTTCACTCTTTATTGGTGTCATTGGAAGATTAAACAAAATCTCTGCACCGACACAAAAAAAAAAAAATTGGGGTGTAAAAAAAAACTGTTTTGTGTCTTTTAAAAAAAAAAAAACAACCACCCCCCCCCCCCCCTTCTCTCTCTTTTTTTTTTTACTGCATGACCGGGCCGAATGTTGCGGTCCACGACCAATTCTTTCTTCAGGAGTGACTCATAATGTCTTCTTCTTCTTCCCCGCAAATATTCAAAAACTGCACCGAGCAAGCTTCGAATAGAATGTTCATGGTATCGATGATTTTGCACCTGCTTTAATCTTCAAGTCCTTGGCCTGGTGCGGTCTCACGCGCCCAAACTTTTTGGTTTTCCGGATAGTTATTGTATTACTTTGAGTGCGGGATCCGAGTCCTTACGGTCCGTGTCCTTTCCTGTGGTTTTTCCCACTCCATTCTGAATTTGCCTGTAGGCTTCTGGGGGGTTGTTGTTTCCCTGGTTATTAGCCTCGCTCCCGGAAAATACTACAGGTTTCTCTTGATTTCGAGGTACGCGCCCCATTCACGGGTGTCGCGCTGTGTTACGTCTGAACCGGGTCGGGTGGTAGGATGTGCGGGATTAAGGTCTTTTTTGGCCCCACTTTATTGGTCACGTTGCGCGATTTCGTTTCCCGCCGTCGCCTATCCTCAAAAAACGAAACGACACACCAGGTTCCAACCCCTCCCGTTCCCGTGTAAACAACTCCTCCCCCAGTCTGCTCTGGAGTACACCTAGTCTACCGCGGGAGGACCCTCTGTCAGTCTGCCCCAAAGACAAAAGTCAAAAAAGAACTTAGTGAACCGCCCCGCGTTCTCCCAACGCTAAGTTTTCCCCCCCTCTCCAGAGCCTCCTGATCTCAAGGTGACAGACATTTCTCTGTGTTCGTGAGTTTCCCTCCTTTTTTTATCTCTCCCCCCCCCCCTTACCTCAGTTAGTCCTCAGGCCTCAAATGGATGACCTTTGCTTTCCTCACCCTCAGTCAGTTTTTCTTTGTTTTTTAAACTGAGTTTTTTGCCAGCCCCCCCCTTTTTGATCTTGCTTGTGAACTTTGGAGCATGCACCTCTCCTCCCAAAAAGAGCTCATCTTTCTTCCGCTTGTTTGGACATCACCGTCGCGTGTGCGGGTCTCGGGAGCGCTGGATTGAGTATGTCTCTAATTTGCCGCTGATTTCTCCTTTCTCCCCCCCTGACAGGAGAAAATTTTTTTACCGCATGAGTTATGCCCTTGTAACCTCTCCTGCGGGAGCTATTGTTCGTTTGCCTTATCCCCCTAGCCTTGATGCCTGCGCTAAATGGCTTTTCATGTCTTTCAGTTCCCCCCTTCCTCTTGGGCAGGATTCCCCGTGTTCTTTTTTTGAGAGACAGAGCGAATAATCAACCATTTTTCCTTCACACGTTCATTTCCGATTCAATTTCCCCGACACGAGAGGTGTTGTATTCTCATCCGGGCAGGGATCCAATCTTTTTCTCTGTATTCTTCGGCCGTCTGCGGGTGGGTTGTCCCTACCGCCACGATAGTTTTACTCGATCCGTCTCTGGGATTGGCCTTTCCAGAAACCCCACAGATTGAAGCCTCTTGCCCCCTGGGGAGCGAGCTCCTTGATCTTCTTTTAGGCTGACGCAGAATTGGATACGAGCTGGCAAATTCTTTTTGGCGACCCTCAGTTATATTACTGAACCGCGCGTCCAACACAACGATTACCGACCCAAAACCAAACCCTGACGAACTTCCAAAATCGCTCCCACTTCGGATCCCGTCTAAACTCTTCCGACATTACGTGTCATGCGCGATAATTACCCGGTCTTTACATGAAGTCGGTGGTGGTGGCCCTCTTCTGCCCCCATTTATATCTACTTTCGTCCGCTTTTGGATCACATGGATTTTTTCCCAACCCCACCCGGCGCCACCGCGACGCCGCTTGTACGCGGCTACCGAGATTTCCACTATGACGCATAATCATGCCATGTTTCCCTCTTGCCGTGTAATAATTCGACTAATCCGGCCCTCCTTCTCCCAATTGAGCACAAATGTGCAGCCCCCGAAAATTACGGAGACTCCTCGAACTATTCACGTAACCTATGTTCGCGGCGTGTTGTGCGGGATTGTGATCGTACGGCCCTTGTCGGCCGCGTTTTGCTTTGCGTGCTGGTTTTCAGGTGGTTTAGAGAGAGTTGTTGGATTTTGTAGCCGGGAGGATTGTGATGGTCATGTGGCGTATTGTGTCCGGTGGAGGGGCTGTTCTGTGTTGTCTTCGGAGGCGGGTGTTTCTTGGCGCAAGAAGGGCGTATGGGCAAGAGAGTCCGGCGTCTCTTCTCTTTCGCCTGTGCGGCGCGTTTTCTGTTATTGGGTTTCACCAGGTCACAGCGAATCCCAAGAACTTGGGTCCCTGTTCTTTTTCCTCCTTTTTGTTTGGGTGAGTTATTTACCACCACCCCCGCATTGCCGGCACAATTAAACCCCACCGGCGTCCTTCTACATCACCTCTCTTTCACTCAATTCCCCTCTCTTTTTATAGATTGATACAGCGATCCCTTTCCCCCCTCCATTTGGACAATTTGCAGTCACACTCTATCCGTTCTCGTGAACATAACACCCACCCCACCCCCCCACCCCCCACTTACGGGCCCCCAAGAGGCCCACATATCGACCACACACCCCCTGTTCATCTTTTCTATCCTTTCTCTTTTCTGAAAAGTACCACTCTTCCCCGTGTTAATTATTTTCCACACGTCCCTGCCAGGTCTTTGCAACAAAAAAAACTTGCCCCTTTCCCCCACTCACAACCCCCCCCAGTTTTGTTCCTCCCCAAAAGACAAGAAGACTTTTTCTCCAGATTACTCATCCACTCCCCCATCACAATCGACAGGGTTCACATACGCCAACCACAACAAAAAAAACACACCCCTTCGGATCAAACCTTTGAAACGCACAGGCGCCAACTACCGCCACCTTTCCCGTTTCGAATTCGAGCAATTACATCTCCATGCACCATGCTCCATACGGCGAGTAGTGCCAGCGACGCTCTTCCTGTCCTTTTGCACGGACTTTTGACTTCGCACTTCGATCCCCCTTTCCGCGAGCTGATCCCATTAACAAGCAGCGCTCCTGGAAAGATTCTGGCGCATCTGGAATCTTTCTTTGTCAACACCTAATCCAGAAAAGTTTTGGGGCGTGGGGCCGACCGCGGTTGGGCGGGGAGAGTTCATGCTGCGTATCATCATCCTTTTTTTCCAAACCTCCTCCAGAACCGACTTCATTCACGCAAGTTTTAAGCTCTGCGTGCCGCTAGTCGGGCGTTATGTTCGTGAAGGGGAAGCGCCTGTTAGCCGGCTGGGGGTTTCGCTTAGGAACGAACAAAAAATATTCCAGTCGGACCGTGTTTGCCGCCCCGTATGTTAAGAAAGTCGACCAACTCCAACTCGGAAAAGCCCCATTCCATTGCTTCAGAGTGGGTCTTCTCGCTTGCCGGATTTGTAGGTTCCTTTGACGATCTGTTTTCCGAGTGGTTTTTGGGCCAACTCCCCAGGTCCTCACGGGATCTGAAGCAGCACTCGCTTTTGAGCCTCCTGTGAGACTTTTTGCCATTCGCGTCAAGTTCATTTCCCACTTATGCAAACACAAAGTTTTCCGTCTCGGAGCGGTTAGAGGCTGTTGTAAGTAGACTCGCAATCGGGTAGTCTCACCCTCTCGCAACAAATCGGACCAGTGACTCCTTGCCCCGAGTGGTTTGAACGAAATCAACCCTCTGTTTCGAGTCGCCATCCAGTTATTTTTTTTCATCCTGCTCCGCGAAGATAGCAGTTGCACCATTACGCAGTACTTCAGTCATCGGGGCCCCCCAAGGGACTCTGCAACCGTTTCACCCACCTGGCTCCGGGGGAGGTGCGAGGTCGGGTTCCCTTCTCTCCCCTATAGAGCGCTGTGCGCAAGCATGGTGTTCTATTAGAAAATATCACCTACTCCCCCCCCCCCTGGTCGACAAAACAAAAATCCCCCGCCCCCTTCCCCCCTACCCCCCCCTCCCCCTTCCCCCCCCCCCCCCCCCCTGCCAAACCCCCCCCCACTTTGCCCCCCCCCCCCACCGATCTGACCCAGCGCGGCGCTTGGCGGCGATTGTTCTGAATGTTTTCCACCTTCACAAGCTTCATAGGGTGCCAGCTAGCTCAAGCAACACCTTGAATCTTTACTTCTTTGCAATCACCCCCACTAGTCCAAGATCATTTAAATATATTCAATGAAAATGAGGAAAGGGCCTGAGTCCGTGTCACTGCTTGATCCCCCACGCGCGTCCACGTGCGCGGTCCCCAATTTCTTTTTTTAGCGGTCCCTTTCTGATGTGAGCTTTTTGGCCCTGGAGCTTTTTTCCCCTTGCTCCATTCGCCTTTTTTGTAATTTCTTTTCCGCCCCGCGTAAAACGCCCTCTCCCCCATTCCTCTCCATCTGTTTTTTTCTCTTTCCCTTTTAACCGTGAACATGTTGCACCCTTGTTTCGTTTAGGCTACCGAGATTCAACCAGTACGGCTGGCGCGGCACGTTCGTCCCACTCAAGTTTCATTTCACCTGTCGGCTCCTTATGCGCCCTCCGTTTTCGTCTGTTGGTGCAAGGCGGTCGTGTGAGCCGCGCCCGGTGGTCGAGACGTTGATCTTGGTTCTTCCGGTGATCAGCCGGAGACCGCCTATGGTGATGTATTTTCACTTTCATCGCGGTTTGCGGGTATCCGCCTGTGGTATCCCCGCCCTAAGCCCCCCCCCTATCCACGTCACACTACATTCCTTTCCAAGCCCCCCTGCCTTATCTCGTGTCCTCCGCTCCTCTTACGCAAAAACCCTTTACAGCACTCCATTTCTGCGCTCCCGATTTTTGCATTGATCGTACAGCCCTCCGCCCTCCATCTATGCGTCTCCCCCACCTACATCCCCCCCCCTTTCAGCGGCGGACATAGCGTTCTTTTTTGCGAGGGCCGGCTTTATCTTTTTCCTGGGCAGCATACCTCATTATCGTTTTTGGCAACGTTAATTTTTTGCCGACAAACATTTTGCTAGTCCTATCGGCCAATTCGTACCCTATTTCCCTGCATGACAACCCCAATGTTCTTTCCCCCCCCGCCGCTTCTTTGCGATCCCCACAAAGCATCCCCCACCACACCCCCGTGCACCTCCACAACGACCCTTTCTAGCGCTCGCCTCAGATCAGGGAGAGCGATTCGACTCTCCCCCTAATATCCACTCTCCGCTCCGATGTCTTTAACGCTAAAACAAACTTTTTACCAAAAAAGTTGGCCCAGAAGTGTACTCTTTTCGGTGCTGACTCAGAGACTCGCGCTGCACGTTCGTTTGTGGTTTGGTTTGTGGGGGGGGTTTGCAGTTCACCTGTTATTGTTCTGCGTCCCGTGCTGTGTGTCGAAAGCACTGGGCTTCCGCGCTGTAACCGCAGTTTTTGTCGGCGCCCGAATGGTCCTTCCCACGCTGACTTGGCGGATGCGCTGCGCGCATGCTGCTTGCGACGAAAGCATTTTCCGGGACCCCCACTCTTCCCGTCTCTTTTTTTCATCCTTTTCTGACTCCAAACGCTTTCGACGATCTCCACTGCTGTCTTCCCTAGCCCGTTCATTCCGTCTAAGGCCCCTTCGCCAGTGCCGCGAACATTTCCTCTGTCCCCGTGTGTTGTCGTTTCCCTTTAATAGCCATTCTGTCCTCCGTGTCTGCGCCGGTTAAACCACAACTCTGCCCCCCCTACTTGACCAATGCCCCTATTTACTTAGCCGGTTACACCTAATCACCGTAGCACTTCCGAGGGACGGTGTGAGTAACATCACAACTATTTTTCCTGACTCCTGGAGCAAATATCCTTCGGAGCTTTTTTCCGCCTTGTGCGCTACGCCTATTCGGCGCGATTCCACGCTTCGGGACGTTTTCATCTCCTCTTTTACTTTTTTGTTGTATGATGATCTGTATTCTTTTCCCCTGGTTGACCTCGTCCCCTCCTTGTTTAGGTACCACGGCGCGCACTGGTTTCTCTTGCTTTTTTTGCGCAGGTGATCCAATTAGTATTTGGCGGGTGTTGAGATTCCTGTCTTGGCAAGTATCCGGCAAGAAGAAAGATTTCCCTCATTCACCTAATGTAGCTAAACTTCATTTTTTGCTCCCCATTGTTTTCTACTAAAGGCTGAAACTTTTGTCATATGTAGGACTACGGTTCATACACCTATTTCCGACTGATTATTACTGCCACATATTTTTAAGGAGGACATTAGAGGACCCTCCCTGAGCGCCCAGGTTAAAGCGTTTCTTACTAATATTACTTTTACCCAACTATTTAGCCGTTTTTGGAAAACCTGCGCTCTTCCACCCTGCGAGTTTGATGTGGTTTCACGTCCAGTCCCGCTCTTCGTGTGTCGACCAGGCCTTACTCCTAGCTGCCTGTTCAGTCTTTTAAGGCATTGTCTCCACGGTAGGCTTATAGGCCTTGCTCGGTTTGCGGTTACGACGTGGATTTCTCCCCTTGCCCTGTGTTCTGCCTTTTTGACTTTCCACCCCACCCCCCACACCTTTAAATTCACCGACAAATGCGCTTGTCACACATCGCCACCCTGAAAGGGACCATGTTTAATCTTTGCTGTTCTTGTCGACTTTTTTCGCATTGGGATCTTTTCGTGTAGCTCCCTAATGGCGTTTGAGTTTCCTTTTGGTCGTTTGTGTTTTTTCTATCTTCATCGCATTCCGGTCTTTGTGCCAAGTAATTCTCTCCATTGTGCGTGTGGGGCCGTTTTGGCTGGTTGTTTGAGTTCCTCTTATTTTTGTTGAGCGCGCAGGACTCCTCTTGGCTGATTGTTTCCTGTTTTTCCATTATACGCAACCCAGGCCCCCCTTGCCTTCAGGCTATTTATTGAAGAAAAATAGCGTCTCTCCCCCAAACACCTACAAACCAAACTCTTTTTTTTACCGACAATCAATTCCTTATGGCTGCATGATGCCCACGTTATACGTCAATTACACTAATCGTAACATTTTCAAATAAGCGAACTCGAACCCCAAGTTTCTGTCCTGGACGATCCTCTTCAACAGCTTTCTGTTCACTTAGTCCTATTCCTTTTCTTTTTAATAGGTTGCGGTTACAGGCGTCGGAGGCTGGGTCTTGTAAAATCCGGTCTGGCATCTTTGTATAGCGTTGTTTGGGGTTCCCCTATAAAAGAGGTACCGCCGATCCTTGCCGATAAATAAACTGTTCTGTTGTTTTTTTGTTCTGTTATACACAGGAAGACCTTTTTTTCGTTATGTGGTTTTTTTCGGTGTTTTGGGGATTTTGCATGGTGCACTTTTGCGAGTATGTTTTTTGGGCCCCAAAAAATTCGGATTCCCGGTGCCCACCCCATTTAATTCGTCTTAAGTCGGAGGCAATTTGTCTGGATTTTTTTCGCTCTGGTTGTCTCTTTTAACCGTACACGGTGAATTCATAGCCGCACCAGACGGGCCCTTACAAACCCTCTGCGATGTCTAGTTTTTTTTGTGTACCGTGTGAGCTTGTCTCCCTTCTGTAGTCCGGTTTCAGTTTTCCTTCCATCCAAGTTCCTTTACGCGTAAAGTGTGTGGCTATTTCAAACCAACCACGGTTTTGGTAGTTTTTGCCGACGGTGGGGGTTTGGTGTCCCCCCAATTTTTTTTCTCGCTCCTTTCAATGTTGTCTTGGCCTCAACTGGACTATTACACCTTTGATCTCCCCATCATCAACATTGCCGGTTGCTTCTCTAGTTGTTTTTCAGACCTAATCTGATCTTGAACTTTTCATGCGCACCTTTCCACGACGCGACCCCCCCCATGTTTTTTGGTCGTGTTTTTCTGGTCTTTTATTCACTAAAAGTTCACGGGATCCCAATCTGCCGCTTCTCTGCCCTTTTGTCGCGACGATAGCGAAGCCCTTTTTTCCTCCGCCATTTTGTACTCCACGCAATCACACCCTCCTCAACACCTACACCATCCCGCCTTTTTTGTTTTACAACGACGAACCCCCGAACCACTGCATTTACTGACCAGCACGACGAACAGGCTTGTGGATTTCTCTACGAATTTTTTTGGCTGTGGAATTCACTTTTGGTAATCGTTTTTTTTTTTTTTTTTGTTCGTAGAGTTTTTGATCCTCCCGTGCCTCGCTTTTCGGTGGTTTTTTTTTCTCTTATCTCCCACTTTGTTTTTTTTAATGTTTTCCGGTTTCCTTTCCGGCTCGCATTGGGTGGGTGCTGGATTCTCCAACTTTTTGCTTCTCTTCCTGAGGTTGTATTTCTGCCCCCGCGATTATTCTTCCCGAGTAATGACCTTCGGTACATCTTACGCCTCAAGGAGTTACGACTCTGTCGTAAAGTGCGCTCGAGTTACCACTTTTGGCTATATATCACATTTTACTGGCGTTCGTGTCGGAGAAACCCACGTTTCCCTAAAAACCATCTTCTTCTACGTTTGATTTTTTTACCACGACCCTCCTTCGTCTTTTCCTTCGTTTGACCATTTCTCAAGTTTTGTCAACAGAGCCCTATTCCAGAGTCATGTTTTTCCCAGTTGGCTGCATCGTGTAGCCTACTTCATCCAACAAAAAACCCGACGCGTGCCCACTTTTCTTGACCATTCCTGTGTTACAATGGCGATTAGCTACCGCTGAACTTCCGTATCACAACCAATCGTAAGATTCCACAAGGTATTATCACGCAATACATCACAGCCTTAGCCACGGGGCCGTGTTCCCCCGACGGAAAACCACACGCGATAACCCCCCTGGCGTCCGTTCCGTTTTCAGTCGCCGACCGGTTTGAAAGCCCGGCGAAAAACACAACAACCCCCCCCAAAAAAAAGATGACTGAGCGAGATTGAGAATGCGTGAGCCGTCCACCAGTTACCTTGGCAACGGAGTTACTTCAAAAAGCCCGTCGGCTTTTTGTTCAGACGGTGACATAGTCGTTTACAACGACAAGACGACACCAAACATAACTCTTGTTTTTATCGTGCCTTTGGTTGGGTCAACACGATGACATGCACCCTTCCCCCCTTGTTCTTCTTTCTTCCGTGTGAGCTGAGCTCCTGCCCCAGTCTTGGCTTGCAAGTACTTTTTTTTTTCTACCCCCCCCCAACAGGGACATCGCCCGTCAGACATAGTTATTGTATTATCTTTGTGCCTTGGTCCCACAGGGTTCCCTTTCCCCTCCAGCGCCCCTCTGCTACGAATTTTTCAACTACACCGGGATCCCAGATGTTCTCTATCTACGCTTCATCCACCCCGGGCTTCAAATAACTCCTCCTTATACCCCCTGAAAAAACATCCGCCAACAGCGGCCTGGTCGATTACGCCCCTACTCCCTACCCCAATCGCTCGTAGTTGCTAGTTTCTCAAGGAAATTTTTGTCGACATTTTTTTTAGACGCGCAGCGCATCCTCCTAACCCAACAATTAAACGCAGCTACAGAAAGCTTTGCGCACGTGATATTCGGTATTCGCTTTTCCCTAAGGTCACATTTGACTCTTCACTTTTCAACCCACATGAACAACGCCCCCTCCCTTATTCACACCTGGACCTCTCGCCGCTGTCCAGCCATGTATTTGAAACCACTCCGAGATTTTCGATATGTAGCTAGCTCCATTCGGCGTACAGCGTTCTCCTCTCAGTTAACAGCGCCGACAATCCTCTCGAACATCCAATTCCCTTTCGTTTCTGTTGCAAGGAAAAGATCCCTGACGTAGTTGCTCCGTTATCGCATCGTTTTTTTATGGAACCCTAACTCCAGGCCTCCCTGAGCGTACAACTAGAATATTTTTTTCGCCTCCCTGATGTATCGTTCAAGTTCCTTCCGGTAGTGTACCCCTTCTTTTTCCTGATTCTTCAGCTGACGTCGCAGAACAAGATGTCTTCCCCCGTCTTCCACAACAGAGAGGCACATAACCCCTAGAACCTCTTGATGATGTTGCGAAATCCCAACGGGCGATTCCTGCCCCACCTGCATTTCTTCTCCGGCGTAACCCTCGCCTTATTTCGGGAGGTCCAGGTCCTCGGCCAATGCTTTCAAACACATTTCTTTCCTTATAGACCTTCGCGAACTTATACGTAGCAACGCCAGGTTCATTGACATCTTTCATCATCCCCAACCCCAATCAAGCCAATTCTCCCGATGTTGTTGTTCTTTTTCTCACAACTTCACAAAAGCATCCTTAGTTTTTGCCACTCTTCGACCCCAGACCCCCATCCATCTTATTGAGGTCAACCTCCACCTTGTTCCCTTTCCCTTTCCCTAGTCCTGATTTATTATGAGTACTCACTGCTTGAGCCAAAGCGTGGTCAGTCGAAACCTCCCCCCAACCTTCCACATTGCCTCGTAGGACCCTTGCTTGGACCTTTGTGTAGAACCTTGGCCTTCCACCTTCGATTGTACAAATCTGATTTTTTGTTCTTTTCACGTCCTCTCGTTTTTTTGTTTTTTGTTGTTAGGGGGGGGGGGTGGGACCACCCCCAACACCCACACACATCGGTTACTCGCGTATGCGCGGTCGGTTTGAGTCCGGGGGTGAATCTCGGCTTTGAACGCCTTTGGCGTCGGGTTAAGGTTCCTTGTGGCGTGGCGGCTGGTTGAAGCCCACCACTTCCGTAGCCGCCACTTTCATACCACATTAACCCACAAAAAAAAAATTCTTCCCATCTATTTTGAAATACCGCATCCTTCACTATACGCTTTTTCAAGTTAGCACCATAATCCCGTCCGAGATCTGCGTTCTCCCACTTTATCCTCCCACCCCTAGGTATTTTACTTGATCGCGGGTTCAATTCTTGAGGCTAGGCGCCCGATTCCCGGCCCATCCTCCAGCTATTGCCGCCACTACAAATATTAATTGTCAAAGCACCCACGACTTGGCGCGCGGTCACGTCCCGATTACTTGGTCGTCCACAGCTAAGTTAATCTTTTTGGGCCGCACCGCCTTTTTGTGGCTTGATCTTTCTTCACGTTCGCAGTTAACCGCATGGGGCTTTCCTGCCAAGTGCCCTCGCTCATCGCTTTCGATTTGCAGGTGTCTTCTTCGCTTGTCCTGGTTCCCCTATTCTGTGAGGAACTATGGTTCCTGAGGGACATTCCACTTTTTCCACCACATGTTTAGTCGAGTGTTCCGTTGGCGTTCCTACGTGCGATGTTTTACCGTGCCTGGTGTGCCCACCCCCATGCGGAGGTGGTGCGGGCAAGCCAGACCGAAGCTGGAATGTTAACTACTAAAGAACGAGCCCGCATCGGAGACCACACAACCCAAAGGTCGGGGGGGCGCGCAAGTAACGAACAATTCCATACCATTTGGCCTTTTTCGGTATACATGTTTGGGGAATCCTGTCACCCGCCCTCTTCGACACTTGATAACTCCCGCTAGATCATGTCCACTCCCCCTTTTTACTGTTTTGTGTGCTGTCGGGTACCTGCACTCGAAGGTTCTTGGTCGTGTGTTGCTGGGGGTAATAGCAGGCTGGGGGTTGGGCCATGTTGCACGTTTGGCTCTTTTGGGTTTGCGGGGCGAAAGGGTCTTTTGCGGCCGCACTAACATTTTAAGCCTTTTTCGGGGTCGCGCTGCCTGTACCAGAGTGCGTGCGGAGTGGGTTTTTCATGTCCTCTCTGGTGTTCATTCCCGCGAAAGCGCGTTGTGGTCAGGGCCCCTCGTCCTTCACGGAGCGATCGTTGTGTAGGTCCGTTGGCTATGTTCCCTCTTTAAGATGAGGTCCCCGAAATAGTGCGGTTTCCGTTATTTATGATTTTCCCTCCTGGAGAAAGCTCCCCTCTCGCACCCTTGGCCAAGAGCACACCCCACCCCCTCCCGCGTGCTTTCTAGTCCTCCTCCCTACTCTTTTACGGCCTCTTTTATGAACTTTCCTCGGAAACCCACCCCCCCCCCCGCCGGCCCCCGACATATGCAACTGCCCGATTCCTCACTTTCGTCTTTCCCCCGCCATTCGTCTCTAGTTTTTATCGAACACCCCAGCA
>Ga0179593_1536358_pt1 | contig 15339 bp, 23 predicted proteins | sample CZODoug2_1_08_16_FD_185931 | JGI IMG/M metagenome (GOLD analysis project Ga0179593, IMG submission 185931) | Vadose zone soil fungal communities from Angelo Coast Range Reserve, California, USA - CZODoug2_1_08_16fungal (PacBio error correction) | ecosystem: Environmental > Terrestrial > Soil >... | reverse complement strand
TGTTCGTTCTGGCTCGAGAATCTCTGTTTTTCGACTATGGAGCGCCAGATCCTTCCACTTTTTTTTCCCCGTACATTTAGGGCATTTCGACGATTTCCTTCTGTCATGCCTTCCTTATTTGTTATTCCTATGTCGCACCTTTCTCTTCCCCTCCTTGTTTCTTCCTTTTACACCCTGTCACCAACCAACTTGAGTGATTAGCTGGATCGCCCTTCTTCATGCATCCCTCTCCAACTGTTTTGCGAGGCGATATTTTTTTCAGCCCATATCAGGGACGTCGATACGCTTTCCCTAGCGCTGCGCTTTTCCCTTCCTATTCGATCTTGCTCTCGCCTGAGTCCATTTTTCGAGCGCGAAGAAGAAAGCCTTAGTCTCCACACGACTGTGATGTTTCATCTCTCCCCGTTTTTCCGTCTATTAAGTGAATTGCGCATCTCCCACAAGACTCTCCTTTTTCTCAAACCTTCAGCTCGAGTTGGCCACCCTCCTTGTCTTCTGCATAGCCTTTCCGGATTTTGTTGTCTTTTCCACTTCAACGGCCAAAAATCTCACCTCCGAGCACGAAATTCATTCAGTCTTTCTAGCCCTTGCATCTCCTGGATGGCCGTTTAGCATCCCCCACCCCCCTATTTTCCCATTGCAACCAGGGGTCTCCTTTTGCATTATCATGGTAACACATCCTTCGCCGTTCGGTATTTTTGTCCTTACATGTTTCCCCAATGGCATCCGACGATTTGCTTTTCCGTCCTCTGTGTGGCCCTTTGCTCCCCAGACCTGCACAGTCGTCGTCACTTTTTTCTAATTTCTTTTTCCTCACCCAAGAAAGGGTTTTTTTTTTCTTCCTTGTCATTTCCTAGATTTCGTGCTGCCACCAAATTGTGCCTCTGTAGAGTCTTTGAATTAAGTCCGTGAGTAATTTTTGCTTTCCATGATCCACCCTTCACCGGCCTCCTGTGACTCCTATGGAACATGGACCAGAAACCGGAGACCCTTTTTCCCTTCTGTTGAGGTGCTCCGGCTTGCGCGCCTTTTCCCCCTCCCTCTCATTGCCGGTATCGCTCCGATTCTTGACTTGTCCCCACATGCTGCGAGTTTTTTCTCACAAGGAGTTTCTTCCCCTCCCAGATAGCGGGATGGCAGGGAATCGAATTGACTTCTACGCTCCTTCCTTTTTTTGGGTTTTTCTTCCCCCTCAGAACACCGAGGTTAGAGTAGCCCAACGTCCTTCCCCGTGTCCCATGAGTTTCCCCTTCGCGATCTTTGATGGGACCGAACGGCTTTGGTAGAAATCGCTGTCCCTCTTCGTCTCTTCCTTCTGCCTTCCCCCATGATCCTTCTTTTTTTCACCGGCTCTTCAAACTGACGGAGACTGGCGGAAGACTCACGATGCAACTCATCTCCGATCTTGATGAGATTGTAAGTGGCGAAGAGTTTTTCCCCTGGGTTTTGTGTGAGAAAGACTTCGGACCTTCTGGTTTTGCGACTTTTAGGGCTGTTTCTTTTTGTTTCCCCCCCAACAAGGGTGAGTCAAGTTTGTTGACCTTTTACAAGGGAAAATGCCATGATCTTGCCCCTTTCCCCACTGGGCCACGATTCCCCTTCCACTATTTTTCCAACCCGCAACGGGAAAGAGATTGACCTAGGCTTTTCCTTTCTCCCCCCCTTAACGCTGTTGTTGCAGGATGTTTCTGTTCGATTGGGATTGATAAGCTTTGACTTACTTCAAGTTCCTTTACTCCCCTCCTGTTGCGTCTTCTCATAAAGGTGTTCCTTGAACCTTGGCTTGCCGGAGGCCGCGTTTTAAAAGCCGGCGGAAGATACTTGTTTTTTCGAAGTCTTTTTCTTTAGGTCTTTCTTTACGGCCGCCAATGAGGCCGTATTCGCTGGGTCGTGTTTTTTTGCTTGGCGGAGGAAACGGGCAAGCGACGATCCCTCCAGCATCCCCTAGCCTTTTCTTCTTTGATTGGAATATGTGCTCCCTTTCTTTGATCCGCTGTCGATTTTATTCAATGTCTCTCGGAGCGACCCTCAACTGCTCCCTCCATACTTTATTGAATGGTTGGTCTTCCTAATTTTTGTTGGCTGTGCTTTTTTAATCACGGACAAGGGTCGGGGTCCTACGCCTTTACGTTAACTTCGTTGTTCTTCCATCACGCTCACTTCCCTCACCTCCCCCCTTCATCTTGATGGCTCTCAGAGCCGCGGAAACTCTTTTCGCTGTCCCGCGTCCCGTTTTGTCAGCGCGGAACACCCCCCTTTCTTTTCTTGCCTCCTTGCCTACGTCGCTTTTTGGATTTTTTTCGGCACCGTACCAAAACTGGTCTGGGAGGGATCCGGACTGTTTTATTTCTCCGTTCTTGCCGATCTTCGGCAAACCGCAGCGCTATTCCCTGCCCTTTGGGTTTCTTTCTGCTGGATGGTCCTCTTTCCCGCTGAAAACTTCTTCTCTTCCTGATGCTGAAGCTGACAAACTCTTTTGCATCTCTCTCCTTCTGTGTGGTGTCGAGATGCAACCCGTGAATTTTCGCAGCTTCTTTGATAATACAGATGTTGGTAGAGTTTCTTCCTTCTGCCAACTCCCAACGGCATTCTCTCTTTTTCTTTCATGCAAGTACAGTTTCTCACTCCATCCCCCCGGCATCAGCCTCCCTTTCGTGCACCCCCACCGAAAATGCCCTGCTCTTTTCCTTCATCACCCCTTTCCCTGTTTTTAAGAGGTTAAGTCTTTTTCTCTCCCCTTCTTCCACGTGACCGGATCTTTAGCTCTTCCCACCCAGAATTAGTGCATTGGCGCTCGTATGCTTAAGCCAGCCTTTAACTCTTAACCTTTCCTTTTTTGCCCCACTCCGAACCACTTTATAACCTCTCCTCCCCCATTTTCCCACCCCTCTGAATTAATTACCACCGTCTCACGTTTCTCGCATACAACGATGGGATGCCCTTTCAATTCTTTGACTCAATCGAGCCATCTTTCTCCCTTCACAATAAAACTCGCTCTCCGCGGCTGTTTATTCGTGTCTTGTTCATTTTCCTGAGATTTTTATCGACCACTATCCTGCACCTTTTCGGCAAGTACACCTCCCCGGCGCTACCCTTTCAACGCCTCCTCGCCTCCCGTCGATCCTCGCAAGCCCCCTTGAAACCCCACCCACCTCTTTTTTCTAAGCTTTGAGAGGACTTACGTCGGTCCAGCCCTCCCACGTTTAACCCCCCCCCCTCTGCAGCAATGTGCAAAGTTTTGCTTTTTTGTCTTTCCGGCCAAAGTAAGATTTCCCTTTTACTTTCTTCTTGCGGCTTTTCCCCCCTGATCTCGTTCACCTTTTGGTTCCCAAACCAAAGAATGTCCCTTGCATCTTGATTCATTTCCTTCTTGTTCCTATTTTTCACTGTGGATACGGCTTGCTGTCACCTGCTTTCTTTTCACCATGGGAGCCTCCCTCTTTTATCATCCACACAAGCCCAATGACACTTCTCACCCTTCCCCATCTTCCAGATATCCCCCCATTTTTGCAGCGTCGTATCGCCTCCCGGGGTCCCCTCCTAACCGACCTTTGAACCAGGTAAGCACACCCCCTTTCCTGCGTCCTGACGCGACCTTCTGGCACTTCGGATAACCTCTATTTTCCGTACAAAACGCGGCAACTTTGATTTTGGACGGGACTGGACTTCCTTTTGCTACACCCATTGGAGTGATTGGCCGCCGGTCTTTCCCTCATTCCATCTTTCTCGGAACAGGTCGTGAAGGGTCAAGTCCCCATCCCTGGATTCCTCTCCTCTGTGGGACACGGAAAGACCATGATCCCGCTCATGTAAGGAGCGCTTCCTTCAGCCACTTGGAGACCAAAGACCTTCTTCGAAAATTTCTCTTCCTATTTTCTTTTGACTTACATTCAATGTACCCCCTATTATACTCTTATTTAATCAAGTTGCTATTACCGTTTTTCACCCCAAAAAGCAGCTGGGCCCCACAATTTCTGGTTCCTCCATTCTTATTTCCCTTCCCCCTTGATTCCAAAACAACCTTTCCCCCTTGAGTTACCCAGTAAACTTTAGCCGAAGTGCGTCTTTTTGGTTCTCTTTCGGCTAGCTTTTTAGTTCTCTTCACTGCTTCTTAGGCTTTTCACTTCCTTGACTAAATCCAAGACCGGATTTTTGAATTCCTTCCCTCCGTAGCAAGGTTTCGCTCCCCCCTTTGGTGGCGACCATGGTTTTTCTCTTGCTAATTTTTTTCCTTGGCGCTCTTCCTGATGACTGAGATGACCATTGTCTTACCGATCTGTGGAGCCGTTGGAATGCTTTTTTTGCTCAAAGCCAGCAAGGGAGTTGGAAGTACGACTCCGTTCTCTTTTTTTGTCATAGGATGTATCTTTGTCTCCCTAGGCAGGTGGCAAGTAATCTCAGAATTATCTCCCCCCTTTTTTAGAGTTTCATAAAATCGTTCTCGGCGTATCCCCCCCCTCCTAGGCTTTAAACCTCAAGATTCTACGATGCTTTCCTGCTCCTCCCGGCCTATGTAGTGCCCCGTCAGTTGACTGCTTTGAGAGTAGCTCCATTTTTCTTTAACCCCCCCTCTTTTAGCTTCGTACCACTGGATGACGTCGTTCGAGAAAATTCTCTTTGAGTTTTCGTCGTGTCTGCTCCCAAAAATTGCAGTCGCATACACCTCCCCTCAAATCAGGCGACCTTCTCCCTCCCTGTGCACTTTTTCCCCCCTTCTAAGCCATAGTCTGTCACTCTCACTCTCTCTTTTCCTGTCCGTTTTTTTTGCTGGTCGGCTTATGTTTTCTCCCCCCCCCAGCGTCTATAATAAAAGATTACTCGCTTATAGTCTTAAAGCCTGAGATGTTCAGTAAGAAGTTTGCCTTCTTTTTGGACCCCTGACCCCAAGGCCTTATCTCCTTTGGAATGTGATATAAGAGGTGCCCGCGCCTTTCCTTTAGGCAGAAGCCGATCCCCCGGTCCCCACGCCTTCTTTTTTAAATCCCCCGAGTCGTATTCCATCATCGTTCTTTTGCTTTTTATGCGGTCTGGCCCTTCTTCGTCCCAGATTTGGCTGGACATCAGGGGGTCCCCTTCCTCTTTTGTTGTTTTTTTGGTACACCTCAAAAGAGAGAGTTCCTCTATTTCGACTGAGACGGCCATTTTCCTCCATGTTCTGCTCATGCGGATCAAGGCAGCCTACCTCACTTCTAGAACCCCCTTTAGCGTTCAACAACCCGTCTTTCCTTTTTTTTCCAGCCGAAGCTGGCAACTTTGTTTCTAGCCTGTGATGCCACGCGCACGGTGATATTTTTTTCCCCCCTCCATCTTTCATTTTTCCTTTAAGCCAAGCATGCCTGTGTTGTGATCAGGGCCCCCCCCTTTAAATTGATCTGCTTGTCCTACGCCTGATGTTTTGAGTCTCGTCCCCAACCGGCAGCCATTGCAATCTACACTTTCATATTCCTCCCAGTCTTCGCGCCTGCCTGCTGCCTCCGGAGCATCCCAAACAACCCACCCTTTTTCTTCCCGGGGGTCATCAGCCCTTCGTTCTAGCCTCCTTAGGAGGACTTCTTGTCCACCGCCTTTTGATTTGGACTTTTCCCTTTTTTCACTAGCCCGCCGTTTTTTGCCTGGCCAACGGTTCGGTTCCTTTCTTTTACAGGTCCGGATCAAGTCGGGGGTTCATTTGAGTTTTTTTCTTTCCAAACTTGAAATGTTTGTTTTGATTTTTGAACTTTTTCCTCCTGGATCACCCCTTGGTTGCCCGCCATTTTTTGTTTTAGTTTCCGGAATACCCTGCAAAAATTCTTTCTACCTCTTCTCTTCAAGTTATCTTCCTCCTCCCGGCCCTCCACTCTACCGGTAAACTCTGGTTTTGGGGAAAATCGGAAAAGCCACTTCCCCATTGTTGTTCTTTTACCTTTTGACGGTGCCCCTCTCCGGCTGAAGGGGAGACCCTTTCCGGTCCTTTGGAGTTCTCTTAGAAATCACGTTTTTTCCATCGCTTCGATCCCCTCCACTTCAGTTGGACTCTTGAGCATTGCTTTCTTTCAGGTTTGGGTCCCAGACACCACTTCTTCCCCCTGACCTTAGTCCAAAGCAAAGTGGCTGTTGTCCGGCGCCTGGCTGAGAGGTACCCCTCGGCTCTAGTTCGAGTCGCGTTTCTCTGGAAACGGATTTTCTTACCTTCTTGAACCGGTCTTGTCCGGTTTTCCCAACCCCGGAGAAGTATTAGACCGTGCCAAACCAATTTGCCTTCTTTTTCTTCTTTTTTGCCTTATGGATTGTCAGTGGATCTCTGGTAATTGTTGGGTCTTGAGAACCATGAGGAGGGGTCTTCACTTAGCCTGCGGCCCTGGGGCTCAGGGGTTCAAAAAGGGTGTGTCTGTCTCCTTTCTCCAGTCCAATTGACATGAAGAAGAGGTCATTCTTCACGATTCGTGGTTTCCTGAACAATTTACACAAACTAACGGTTTTTTTTTTGTTCTCCGCATTGAAAGATTCTTTCTCTGCGGTTCCGCCCAGACCTTATGTTCCAAGAAGCCTTTTGGTGTCCTTTCTCCTCTTATTTTGCCTGCTATCTTTCTCTCCTCTCTCGAAAGATCAAACCTTGTGTGTGGTTCTCTTTCGTCTTCTCGCCTTTTCCGTCTTCATGATGTCGGTTGATAGCGCTTTTTGAGCTCCCCTCCAAACTGGAGGGAGGTGAGCCCCTGCCTTGGATAGTTCTCTAGAAAAATCGTCCATTCCGAGAGGAACGGTCAAAGAGTCTCGCAGACTTCCCTTTGCGTTCCGAGGAGATCTGTTGCCACCTTTGATCCCCTCGGGGGTTCTGAGGTTGGATTTCCTTCTTCCTCCTTGCGTTGCTCCCAGGCCGTCTGGATGAACTGGACTACTTTGCAATCTCCCCCTTTTAATTTCTGTTGTGGTTTCAAGTTGTTCTTTTTTTCCCGTGAGACAGGTCTCCTTCCCCCCCCTGTAATGGTGCACCGGGCTGTGTTATCCATCCTGGCACGAAATTCCTTGTCGTTTTCTTTGATTTTTTAGCTTTTCTTGACGGAAATGCGTCCTCTTTTGATAAAAGCTACCCAGCAGAGGCAACCCCCCCTTTACTTCCGTTCTTTTTAGGCGGCCTACGCGCGGTCGGTGCATTTTCGTGTTTTCGCCCTAAATGTTTTTATGCCTTTTTTAGTTAGCCACGCGTCTGCCTTCCCCCACGCCGATGATACTGCCTTGAGTTTCCCCTTTATGATTCCTCATTTTGAAAAGACATTCGTCCCCCCTTGATTAAGCTGTAAATCCTGCGAGAGTTTTTTTGCTCTTTTTCTTATCCCCCCTCTCCTTTGTTTTTTTTTTCTCTTCAGCAACAAAGCGTCTGTTTCCTTTTTAAGATCGTTTTTCCAGATGGTCTCAAAAGAAGGGATCGCCAGTACTATCCTCTTTCCCCCCACCTCTGATGCAGATCCTTTTCCAGTAAAGTTCGTGGCTCCCCTTACCTCTGGCCCTCATTTGCTCCACCTCCTTGCACTCCGAAAAAGATTCCCAGCCCCTTTTTTAGATCCCCCAAATGAATTGGTTAAGAGGTCTTCTGTTCCCCCCAAGTTTCTTTCCCCGCTTACAGGTATGTCCTCCACCAAACGAATTTGTGCATTTACTTTTACAGCCTTTCCTCCGTGTTTTCCCCCAGGGTGACATTACACTTGATGTGAAGAAGACCCTCGTCCCCACCACTTCTTCGACCCCCCCCCCCCCCCAAACACAGTCTGATCCTCCAACGTCTTTCCCCCCTCTTAAATTTTTTTCTTCAACTTTTGAGCCAAGCCCCCGGATAAGCAATACTCCAAGATTCCTCCATTTCCCCTCTCTCGGCTCGGCTGAATTTACTTTTTTCTTTTGATCCTCTGACCCGTTCACTCCCGCATTCTTTATTCTAGTTTTTTTTCCGTTCCCCCTACACTCCATGCTTTTGACCTCCACTCTCCCCTCCGAGCCTCCACCTCTTCGTCTTTTTCCCAGGCGATCCGCCGGCTTTCACTTCTCTTTCTTCTCGGCACAGCCGGCGAGATTACGCTCCCACCAATCGCCTCCCTTTCTTGACAAAGCTTTGCTCCTGCCCCCCACGCGAATCTTTCGTGCAATTTCGCTCTTCGCTTGCGTGTGCACCTTGTCTGCAAACCCTCCTGTGCGCCTCCTCGCTCGGACTTTTCCCTTTTCGTTCTCCTCCCCACTGACCCCCCTGGTATACCGGCCTGCATCAAGTCGGCCGATCTCGCAACCCTTTTTAAACTTTTTTTCGTTCTCCCCACGACCAACATCCCCCCCCCCCCCCCCCCCCCCCCCCTGTAGGTACACTTACCCCCTTCCATTCCCTTCCTATCAATTAATTGTTGTGCAGTCTGTATCTCCTTACCCAGGCCGTATTCACGCCTTCCTCGACCCCCCGTTTCCCTGTCTTCAAATGAACCCCTGGACGCCTCGAAAGTCTGGGTAGTGCTACCCTACGCTTCCTTCCTGGTCACGCCAGGCCCTTTGCCTTTCTCTGGGACCTTCGGTGTGATGTTGAACACTCCCCCATTTGGCCTTCCATACCTTTCGCCTCTTCGAGTGGACCCGGGGAATTTTTTTTATCCTTCCCCTACGGGCTTTAACAGAGCCGAATAGCTTTTGTTCAACATCAAGAGTCTCCAAGTGACGACCGGACTCCCTCTTTCCTTTGCTAACCGGGGAGGAGCCCCTGAATAGTCCGCATCTGACCATTTCCACTCCTCCTTTGTCCCCCTACCCCTTTCCACTTCTCCTCCCCACCCTCCCTTCCCCTTCCTTCCCCCCTCCTCTCTTCTAGCTGTCCTCCCCCTACCCCCCTCCCTTCCCTCACTCCTCCCCCCCCTTCTCCTCATAACTCCCCCATACCAACAATCCCATCTTCTCCCTCCTCCCGCCACCTTTCTTTGTTATCCATCTACCCCCCCCCCTCATCCTCCCTCCCCTTCCCTATTCCTATCCTCCCCCCTTCTCCCCCCGTGCTCTCCTATCCCCCACTTCACCCTTTGCCCCCCTTCCTCCACCTATACTTCCCTGTTTTCTTCACCCTTCACCCCCTTCCCCACCGTCCATCCCCACCTCATTTCACCCCCACTTCTATCCTCCCCCTTCCTTTCGCCTCACCGACTCGCCCACTCCCCTCTCATTCTCCTCTCCCCCTCCCCACTTCTGCCCCGCCTTCTTCTTCCTCCCTTCCCCATCCCTGCCCACGCCTTTTACTCCTATCTATCTCATCCCTCCCCCTCCTATTCAACTCCCCTCCCGCTCTCTTACCTTAATCTCCACCCCCCTCTTCCACTTCCCACTCCACCCTCCCCCGCTTTTCCTCCCACTATTCCCCATTTTCAACCCATTTGTTCTGTCCCCTACATTTTCCTACCTCATCTTCCCCCTCTTCCTTCCCCCCCCTCTACCTCCTCGGCCCTTTCTACCCTTCCCTCTGTCCCCTTTCCCCTCCCCTCTTCTTCCTCCCTTCACTCCTTTTCGTCCTGTCCTTTTCCCTCCTTCACCCCCCACCCCCTCTCTTCCCCCTCCTGTCTCTCTCCTCTCATCACCCTTCTGAACTCCCCAATCTCTATCCAACCCTCCTCCTTTCTCTCCCATCCCAATACCCCCTTCTTTCCACACTCCTCACCCCCATTTCCCCTCCCCACACCCCCCCACTATGGGACTCTGTAACAAGCCAGCCTCCCCCTCTTTCCGCCTCCCTCCCATTCTCCTCCCCTTCTGGCCCCCTTCTCTCCTAATTCCCACCACCTTTCAGACATTCTACGGTTCTGTTCCCCTATTTTCTTGGTTCTTCCCTTTTGCTTGAATGTCTTCTCTGAAATTTTACGTTGCAAGTAATTACGACCCCAGCCCACCCCTATTTTTTTCCCCATTTTGTGCTCCAGGTCTCTTTAGATTTCCCCCCATTTTCCTCTTCCCAAACATTTGCTTTCCCAAACAGTTTTTTTCACCTTTTTCCGGCGTACCTAGTGTCGCCCCAGCGACAAACCCCGTGGCCCAGAACTTTTTTGGTTTCCAACCTGTTACGAGCGTCCCCACCCCCTGCGATTCTTCTTTCCCATAAATCTGGCATAATTCTCTCGTCTTTTACCGTTGGTTTCTCCAGGTTTTTGTCAGATTGGCCCCCCCTTTTTCTCTGGCGCGCGGACTGACTGGTGAGTTTTCTTTTTTCCAAATGATTGTTTTTGGCGGCCCTTGTATGGGCCCGATACAGCCTGCAAGGGTTGTCTTTTTTCACGTCTTTCTTTCGGCACGTTTCCGTTTGGCCTTGATCCTGTCCGCTGGCTTGATGGAAATTCACCTTTCTCTTCATCTCCCTTCTTGTGGCCTTCGTTTTCTCTGAGGATACACCCACACCTTTCTCCCAGTTTCTTGTTTCGCTCGAGAGGTGGTTCTTTTTTCCGCCGGCCTATTTCCAAGCTTAGTCGTCTCCTTTTTTAGTTCTGATTCGGCCTCGTTCCACGTCACCCTCCGCCTTCATTTTCGACGCCCACATTCTTGAGTCGAGGTTCCTTAGTCCCCCCCTTGAACGGAACGAACTTCTCGCCCAAATTTGGGTTTTAATATCAATGTCTTTTTCCCCCATCTGCCTCGCCACGACCTGATCCGTACAAGAAGTCTCCCTTGCCCCCTGTGGGTCGAGGCTCTGGCTTTCGGGCCCACTTGCTTCTCGCCGAGTCGACTTAATCTCCTCTCCTTCCCCGTTTCTGTTAGTTTCTTTTCCTGCGGGCGGTATCAGTCCATTTTTTTTATAGCGCGCCTCCCTCTTTTGGCTTGACTAAAGCCCCCTTTTGACCGGCCAGCCGTCTCTTCCTGACTTTCGTACGCTTGGCGTTCTTTTGGTTTGTTTTCCCCGTCCATTTGTATTATTACGAATCTTTTTTTTTTTGACCTAGGGGTCTGACTTCAACCTGGTTCCTTAATGGTACTCACTCGTTCAAACTCACAAGGATAGATTTCCCGCTTGCTCGAATACGGCCTTGACCTGATCCCCTTTTGTCTGGCTTCCTTTACTGACCTGCGTCCCCTCTTCCTCCGAAACGACAGATTGCCATACCTTTCTTTTGTTCCCAATCGAGCACTTTTGTTTTCCCTAAGCTGGAGATAGTTTGCCGCGCAGAACCCGAGGCTGCAATGGTTTCCCTCCCTTTAGACCCTCTTCGAGTGATTGGTTCCTTCAATATTAAGACCTTTTCAGGATCGTGCCCACCGGGAGAAAAGTGCTAGTACTGATCCTCCCAGTTTTTTTTGCCCCCACAGCGTTTTTTCTTAACCCTCCGCAGGGGGGTTGGTTTTGTTTCTTTCGTTTTTGCCGCCAAATTACCCTCAAAGGTCCTTTCCCTCCTTGTCCTCCCTTCTGAGTATGCCCCCAAAAACACTTTGAGCTGCCACCACCTGGTCACTACTGGCGAATTAGGCCTTCTACCCCCCTTCGGACCCGATCCTTTGTTTGGACTTCATCCCCCGTTTTTCGGGTGCTTGTTCCGACTATTTCGTGGCGACCTTTTGATTCCGAAGTCGTTCCCCTTTTTACTACTCTTCCCGGCTTTGGTTTTTCCCCCCCTTTTCCTTCTTTCTAGGATCCTTCCCCAAACTTGTGCAACACCCCCCTGCTATTTTTTTGTTTTTTCGAGTCTTCCTAGTGTTTCCCCGATATGTATCTCGATAAAGGTTATTCATTCCCCCGCCTTTCCCCCCTCATGTAAATTGAACAGCCAGTCTGAACCCTCCCGTATCTATTTATTTTTGGTGTTTCCTTTCGTTTAGTCCATCCCACGAGGATCCCTCTTGAGGGCTGGTCGTTCCCAAAGACTTTTCTTTTTCTCCCCCCCCGGTTTCCGCGTCGTGCTCATCCCCTTTCCTGCGCCGAGGGCTGGAAAGGAACTTACCGTTCTTTCGGCAATTTTAGTGGCTTACCCTCTTCACCCCAGTTCGCCTTACGTCCACAAAGGCAACCTGTTGTTCTTCTAGAGACCATTCTCGAGGACGATGTCATCGTTCAAGAGTCGTTCGTCCCTCCTCTGAAACCTATGAGTTTTATCACTTTGCTGAGATCCTGCATCTAAGGCGTCCCCTGTGCCAACAGAATTTTCTTTTGGAAGCCCCCTTGTTTTTTCCTATGCCTTCTCCCTAATGGTTGGTCGGTTGTGAGAACCTATGGGAGGCCTGCATTGAGCCCCTGTTTGCCTCCGTCTCTTCTGTACGTTTTCTGCCCCAACACAATGGGAGTCAGTGGGTTTCGCCGTTTCCCTATCCCCCCCCCCCTGATCGTCTTCTGATTCTTTCCTGTCCCACCTTTTGCACACTCCTCGTAGAAGCGTGGCCCCTCCAGCCCCCTGCGGTTGAGGATTGTTTTGCGCGCACCTTCCTTTTGGCAGGATGCGGCCTTGGTGAGTGTAAGCTTGTGACTTTCTCAAGTCACTTCTCTCTAGAAAGATCAAACTTGTGGTTGCCACAGTCTTCGTTTGGACACTCCGCAAGCGTACCCCCCTTCCATCTCGTAGGCTCCTGGGAGAGTTTACTGGTGAAGCCCCATGCTTATCGCTTCGTTTTTCAAATACGGGTTTATTACCGGGGCACGATCCAGCAGCCTGGAACGATCGCGCTGTTCTAGTGCCCTCAAATCTGGTCCTCTTTCTGATCCGCTTATCGTTCGCACTCCCCCCCATTTTTTCCCATCGGTCTCACCCGTTGGAATTATTCTTCCTGTTGTTTTTGCTTGCGCGTGAGAAAGTGTTCTTCTCTCCCCCCTTTCCTTACCGTTTCCATCCCGCGATACTGTAATTCCGTAAATCTCTGGCCCTTCCTTCAGATGGCACGTTAAAGCGTGCCGTGGTTGCTAAATCCCCCCTTAACTGGCACCCCTTTTCCTTTGTGTTCTTCTGCATTCCTACGCTTTTGGAAGATTTTCTTTTCTCGGAAAAGCTGTGTTTTTTAACTTGTCACGAGTTTCTCCGGCCCTAGCGATGAGGAACTCCCTTTGGGAGTTTTCTCTGTCTTCGTGCCCGACCCAACTTTTCTTTTCCTCCCCATCTTTCCCTGCTGCTGTCGCCTTCAAGTACATGCTCGCGTCCTACCTTCAACCTCCTTTTTTTGCTGCCTGCATGGCTTCCCTCTTGCGCATCCATTTTTTTGACGACCCCCTGTCCAGTTTTCTCCCCGGGAGTTGGCAACTTTAATAAGCGCAACCTCCCCACTCTCGCGCCTTTTCCTCTGAGTTTCTCACTTACCGTAGGCCAGCCCCATTTTTACTGCAGCACTCCCCTGCCTGCCCACGAAAGCTCTTGCCCCGACCTTCCCAAATCCCACTGGGTGTTCCGCTTCCTTATTTTATCCCTTTCCTCCGACTCGAACGCCTTTCCCCGCTATGTATGCTGCCACCCCCCTTATTAGTTTTGGCAGGGTCCTAAGTACACAACCGTTCTTCCCCTTTCTTGCCGGACCATTTCTCCACTCGCGCATCCCAAACATCCTGACTTAATCCCAAACTTTCTCCCCCGTGCTTCTCCATCACGTGTTCTATCTAATTCGCCGAGTCGAATCCCACCTTTATTCCCCTTTCCCAACCTCAACTAGAGCTCGGCCGCTTTTGAGTAGTTTTTTCCCGTTAAGCCAGCTGGATATTTCTTCCTCTCACAGTCTCGGAAAGTTCCCCTTTTCGCCCGTAGGCGCGCCCCCCCTTATAACCTTGCTCCCATTTCTCCCCTTCCCCCTTCCGCACCCCCGCCCCACTTGACCCACAAACCTTTGCTTTCTCGTGGTTTCGGTCTTGTCATCCCTACCTTCCAATCGCCCCTGCCCCCTTTTGCTTTTTGAGGCACCCCCAATCAGCTCTCCTCTTTGATTTATTTTGTTTCCCTATTAAGCTTCGCTATCTTGTTCTGTTCGGGAAACCCCCCTCTTCCTCTCGGATGGTCCCTTTTCTTTTTCTTTTAAGGTACACGCTGTTGTTTCCCGGCTTGCAGGCTCCTCTCCTGCTTTTGCTCGCGCCTTCTACGATCGTCCCCACCCCATTAACCCTTTCGGCCAAGGACAATGGATGCTTTTCCCCCCCTCTTGGGTGTGACAAGCTCTTTCATCGCCTCTTCGCTTTTCTCTTCCACGAACCTTCGAAAACAGGTAAGACCTATTCCCTTGGTTTATATCTGACCCTTTGGAGCCTCTCCTTCTCCCCGCTCCCCCTCTTTCTTTCTGTCCAAAAGCCCCAGTCCCTTTTGGTGCCGGTTTGGGGCGGAGGTGTACTTCGAAACATGCGCCCTTGCTCACCCCAACTCCCACTTTAAGCCCCAGGGTCGCTCTGGTACCGGAGAAACGGAGCCCCGGAAACTAAGGGCTGTCGAACGCAACTGGTTGAATCCCCAGCGAGTATACCCCTCTTATTCTTTTGCAATTTCCCCGCTGCCTTTTACGCCCCCGCTGAAGTCCTCTTTTTCTTTTTCTCTTTTATTTTTCCTATTCCCTGCCATCCTTTCTCGATAGCTCCTCTATCGTTCCTCACTTTCACGTTCTGCCTCATATCCCAATCCGCTCACAATTCCTTCTAAGCTGTAGACGTCACACTCCCCACAAAAATTTCACCCCCCCTTTCAGTTTCTTTTCCCAACCAGTAAACTTGCCGCTTCTTGTGCTTTCTCCGGTGTCAGCCAATAGTGGATGCCAGTTGCCCAAACCCGGTTCTTTAGCCCTATTTGGCGACTTTGAGTTCGCATCAAATGTGGCTACTTTTTGATGCCTTTCCTGGCTTCTACAAAGGTTTTTCTTTGCCTTATCCCCTGCACCAGTGGATCTAGATCCGTCATGGAGCGGAATTCCTTTATGAGATTTTTTTTTTGCCGTCACCGCCTCTACCAGGCGGTGTCAACCTCCGCCCTAGCACGACTCTCTTCTCCTTTGTACGTTGAATGTTCCTGCTGTCTTCCTTCACCTCAGCCATGATGATCTCAACAGGACTGGCTCTGGCCATCACCGTCCTTTTTTTTTACTTATTCGGCAACCCCGTTTTCCCTTTGGTGGGTTTCCCCCCCCTATGTTCTTGTATTGGCCCGCAGGTCACGGGCTATTGCTTCGTTCTGACTTCTATTGAGCGCTTTCCTCTCCCGTCCCCCCCTTGACAGTGCCGTCATTCTCTCGGAAACTCTTTCTCTGTTTCGAGGTTTACCCATTTCCGCAGATCGCACCCTGATGAGCCTTTCAAACGAGACTCCCTAAAACTCCTCTGAAGCCATTTCTTGACTGCTTACGACGGCCCTTTAACATTTTGTAGTGTCGTCTTCCTTGCCTCGTTCTACCCCAAATGCCCCGGGTTTCTTC
>Ga0179593_1727166_pt1 | contig 15340 bp, 22 predicted proteins | sample CZODoug2_1_08_16_FD_185931 | JGI IMG/M metagenome (GOLD analysis project Ga0179593, IMG submission 185931) | Vadose zone soil fungal communities from Angelo Coast Range Reserve, California, USA - CZODoug2_1_08_16fungal (PacBio error correction) | ecosystem: Environmental > Terrestrial > Soil >... | reverse complement strand
GGGAGCACGCAGTTTGGCACAGGGATCCACGACCGGCGTTAAAATCGACTCTGTCGCAAAAGTCAGGAGGATTCTTATGTCTTTCCTCGTGCACGCTGAGGTCCATGCTTTCGGGGTTTTCGTGCTTATCCAGGTGATGATCGAAGGCTGCTCTCCCGTTTGAGAACCCTCCGCCATTCCGAGCGGCTCATTGCGTGTAAGTGCTCCTGATCCGCCGTTCCTGGCGGGCACGATGTGCTCGATACCCCTATGTCTTTCCTCCACCACCCTTGATGTAGTCGAGCTCAAGTCTCTTCCTTTCTGGCTCATTGTTGGCAGCATTGCCTGGCTTCAGCTCTTGAGCGTCATGACGGTTTCCCTTTATCCCCCCCGGACCTGAGCCTAGATTGCCTTGTTCTGATGGCCGTCTTCTTTTTCGCCTCTTCTTCTCTGCGCATCCGACACGGGCAATTTGGCCGAGGCGTTTTTTTTCCTTTCGACAATGCAATCATACGTTTTATCGGGACGCGGCCGCCCGAGCCTCTTCGTTTCTTCGCATTTCGCCCCTTGACTAGCAAGTTTGCCCTGGTCCTTTCTCTTTTTTCGTCAGAATCCAATACGCGGTTCATATTTTCCTGCCTCTCTTGATCCTTTATGGCCTGCCCAGCAGAACGCGTGGCTGCGGGGGAGTCCGTCCTTCACATTTACAAGTCGCCTTTTTCTTTCTCCGCCCTGCGAGTCTCTCACAGGTCATCTGATTGACTGTTCTCCTTGTTCTGTATCTCCAAAGCGCGCAGACCATCGGCCAAGCCTCTGGAACAAAGTTTTTGCTTGTATGCAGTAACCCCAAACTCCCCCCTTTCGCGCCTCCCTTTAACCGGGATTTTGGCTCTTTCCGGCAAGATGGCGTTGCCGATGCCGCTGAACGTAGTGCTCGTCGCCATCCGACGAACTCCGATTTTCTTTTTACGTAAAGATGGTTGGGAGCCACTTTTTCCCCCTCCAAAACCTCTCACCGGATCGAAAGGCAGATTTTTCCTGGTCGACGCACAATTGGAATATAAAAGTGTAGCGTCCTCTTTTTGCGTGTTTCCCCCCGGCAGTCCCTCTTCGACGCCCGCCCCCTTGCTTCGACGACTGCTTACCTAATTTCTTGGCAGCTTTCGCATAAAGGCGGTTTTCGATGGTTCTTTTTGGCCCGACTTCGTGTTATAAGGGCAATCCTGGTCTTCTCTAAAAGGCCCCTTTCTTTCCGTCCAATACCGCACAGGTATAGGACGTCCTCACCTTCTTACTTTTCACCAGCCTCGTCTCGCCTTTCCGATGTCAGCTTGACAGTACGACCTCTCCTCATACGATTCTTTATTCTCTCCCTCTTTTCTGAGGTTTGTTAAATCGCCGCGAGCGTTAAGAGTTGTGAAATACGCGCGTCCCCGGGCTCGTCATTATAACGGATAGAAGTCGTAGCCTCCCATCTCTCTCTTCAGACTCATACTTTGTTGTGGTTTTCTTTCTATCTGTCGGCTACGACTTAAGGTAATGAGATCCTTTGCGCACGGTTCATTTTCTCCCGAGAAAGGCGTGCTCACGATGCGTCATCTTTTTTTTGATCCCCCTCTCCCGCCGTTTACTTGATCGGTATTACGCTCCAGATGTTCCTTCTTCTAGTCTTCTGGGTGTTCAAAGAAGAACCTGGTGCCCCTCAAGTCAGCCTCCGTTCCCTTCATTGCTGGCAGATGTATGCCTTGCGCGGAGCTCCGTCCCGGATTATACCTATCGTCGTGTCAAATCAACCTTTCCCGACCTTCCTCTGGCGCCCTTTAGCCCCAAGCTCGCCAGGAATTCGTTCTCAGCCTGTATAGTGTACATTTGTGTCTTCATCGCCGCGCAGGCAGTTGGCAACTCCCCCTGACGGATGAATTCGGGACACGCCGTTCGGAACCCTGAACACTTATCTTCCGTTCGACGGTCCGTCTTTTTCGACGTGGTCTCTTTCTGCTCCCCCATTATCCCGCCCTCTTGGGTCTCGCATATGAAGGAGTCGGTGGCGAAGACAGGTCCCATCAACTACTGCGGATCCAAACGAGACCCATTCTTTTCGCGTCCTTTTTTTTTCCAAACTCCCCTGGTCCACGTTAATCCCTAGCTCCCCAGCAGAGGATAGGCCCAAGCATCCTTGTTCCGATGTCCTTGTCCTGCCGCTGCTCCGTCTTTGCGATCCGCCAAGGAGCCCGTCCCCTCAATCAAGATAAAGAAGCCTTTCCCAAAATCGTGCTTTTTGTCCCCTTCCTTTTGCGTCTGCAAAACGCCTCCTTCGCTTCCGTCTTGGCCGATTCCAGCAAGGATCCGAGCTGGATGGCATGTCCCTTGATATTGCGAAAAAATGTCTCACCCCCCCATGCAATGCCCCTCCCCTCGACCGCTGTCTTGAACTACATTGGAGCTGCCCTCTTCCAAGCATCGCGTGCGGGCCGTTTTTGAGAATGGAGTCCCGGCATTTGACTCCCCTAACATCTTTTTCCTCTTTTTGAGCTTTTTCGGACATTCTCCCCTAGATAAATAAGGAGAGCTGCCATTTCAGTGATCCGTCAATCTGGTCAGGTCCTGGATGCCGATCACTGAAGCCTAAATCGGAGAGAAGCTTCCCGGCAACCCCCTTCTTTGAACGCGCTGCCCCCCGCCGTCGCGCCTTGCTTCTCCCGTACGACTCTTTCCCATTGCCGTCGTATCGAAGCCACAATTCGGTGCCCGCGTCGGCGCCCACCAAAGCGTTCAAGGCCCTCCTTCTTTGTGCTTCGGGGGTTACACCCGTTTCGATCACTCCCACTTCACCGCCAGCGGCTCGCCCGAAACAATTGTACCGTGTTCCCTGAGATCGAACAGGAAGAAGGATTCCCAGAATCCGAAGTTGGCGCTGAAGGATCATAACCTCGCCCCCGGTCTTGAGGCAATTCGTAGTTGCAGGTTCCCATCTTTTTCCATCATAGTTTTTGTTCTACCCTGTGGGCAACCTACTGAAGTTTACGTCACCTCTACCCATTCGCCGAGATAATGCCCATAGTGCGCTCCATTCTGCGGCTTTGCTGCCCTTAGGAAATGTCTTAGGTCCACGTCTTCTTTGCCTTCCCCCTTGCGCTTTTCGCAGGGCGATCGACCCGGATACACCCACGTTTACGCCATCTCCTCTCGTCTGGAAACTCGGAAAGGGTTGGTGGCGCTTTCACTTTTAATTTGCGGGCACCCGATTTGTGCCTTCCCTTTACATCACAGGCTCTTTGCTTCGCCCCGCTGTGTTCTGGAGAAGCATCAAGTCGCTGCGCGTCCTGCAGCCATGGCGTCCTCTTTGTTTCCTATTGCGCCTCTTTTCTTTCCCTCTTCTCCTCTCAGTGCCTAACTTGGGTCGTCAATTACCCCTGAGAAGTTGTTTGTGGCCGTCCACCTGTTCGTAGTTCTGCCCCTCTTTCTTTTTTTTCCTCCCAAAAGCCCATTCGAGTCTTCAATTGTCTTCCCCTGAGTTTCTGTGAACTTCTCCTTCTTACTCCTCACTGGTTATCGGCCGCGGCCCTTTTTTCTTTTCTTGTCTTTCTTTCAGCCTTTCGCCAATGGATGTACAGACGGCCCTGTTCAGTCATTTCGATGTGTGCTTTCGAATTGTCCATACCCATTCCCCCTCTGTCCCATGCCCACGCGGATTTTTCTTCTGCGTCCTGGCTCCCCCCTTCCCTTGAAGCTGAGATGGGCTTTTCTTTAAGACTCTCCTCCCGTACCCCAATCTGGAGTCCACGCCTTATAGCGCTTCGGATCTTGGATCGGTGACGGGCTGCATTGGAGTACCGCACTTCCTGCAGACGGTTATCTGGGTCCTCTCAGTGACAATGAAAGAGGAAAAACTTCCGCGTCCTCCCCCACTAAGTCTTCTTTTCCTTCGCGCTGTCATTTTGGGGCTTTCCGAGCGCAGTACGCAAAGGCAGATGGGCGGTGACTGAACCTGTAGTTGTTTGTACCTGGCTCTCCCAGATAGACTCCTTTTCAGCTCTCTCCCTGAGTTTTCTTTTTCTCTGATGGTGGGCGCATAACCCCCATCTCAAACCGCATTTCTCTCGGCGTCTCGAACGGCATTCTTTCTTGTCTGGTTCTTGAGAACCTGTGTAACGAATTTTCTTTCCGCCGTCTTTTGAGAGTCCCCTGCCTGCGCTTTGTATGAGATGCCGTCGACTCTCTTCCTCACCATGCTGACCACTTTCTTGGCTAGCTTGTCGGCCCTTTCAAAAAAACCATGTCGCCTCCCAGGATGTAGTGTTTTTTGTGATTTCCCTTCTTTCCTTCCTTTCCGGATACTTCCTTTTTTTCGCGCGAGTTTGAAATAAGGCAATCATTCCCCCTAGCTAGAGGCTCATAGGACGCTCTTATCTCTCCGCACCTTTCCCACAAGCGAACCTCTCCCTTTCGACTCTGAAACAGATCATTTTTTTTTACAGACCCCCGTCAATCCCCCGCAGCGATCAGATTCACTCTTGATCCCCGCGTCTGCGCTGAGCGTACGGAGAGTTTTTTACGCGCGGCCCCCGTACATCCTTCTTTCTAGAAGGCCTCGACGACTTCTATATTTTTAATCCTTCCCTCTTTGTTCTTCTGGCTTCCGATTATCACGTTCCTGTCCGAGTTGTATTTTCCCAACCTCTTGAGTACGTCCTTCTTTTTCACGATGGTAACTCAAGAATTCTGGTTCTCATCGAGAAAGATTCGCGTGTCTTCCGTTTTCCCCTTCCCCTTTGCAGCGGCTCGCCCAAGTTCTTTTTTTTTGGTAAATCAAGTAAAAGTGGAATATAGTTCTGTAGCCTCCCCTTGGGGGGGGGGGTGGGTTGGTTGTGCTTTCTTGGCTGTATTTTTGCTGCCCTTCTTTTTTCTTTTGAGCCCCCTTCTTTCCAAGACCCATCCGTCCCGGATGCTGATCTTTCACTCACCCCTTTCACGACAATCGGACCTCCCTGCCTTTTTATCCCACAGTTACTTTTCCCTCTTTCGTTTTCTCGAATCCCAGTGCCGCTTTTTCTTCGTTCAGGCCGTGGCACGCCTTCCTAACGGTGATATTCCGCCAATTTTTTACGCCCGTGTCTCCCCTCCAGAATCTGCCGTTCGCATCGGTCCGCGCGGTTCTGTGCGGCACACACCTCCTCCATTTCGAGTTGCTCGCGAAGACGGTCCATCCCTACGTTTGTTCCCTTCACTGCTCGACCCCTCTCGGTGCGTACTTGCGCCTCCCACACCGACCTGAGTCCACTTTCCCTAACGTGCGCGCGCCGCATTCATCGCGGTTCTGTTGGGGAGACGCATACCAGCCCCTTTTTTTTTTTTCCTGCCCTGCTCCACAGGATAATTGTGCTTTGGACCGGCTCCGTCCCCCCTCTCCAATCAAGTGACTGGTATCGCAGGCGTCGGACTAAGAAAGAGAATTTTTATTTCTTCTGGCCTCCCCCCCTCCCGCGCCCCCCTCGCTGTTCCTTCACCCCTTGCCGCCAATTCTTCCCTCCCCTCCAAATCCGCGTCGGGATCGACCATAGTGATATGCTGGAAAATTTGACGCCCCCACTGCATGCACGCCTCGCGCCTCTGTCCTCACCTTGACGCTTCCCAATCGGGCTCGTCCCCTGCACGATCAGAATGTTCCTGTTCCTTTTCCCCCTCCCTCTTGATCATTGAGCTTCGAAATGGACCTTTTTGCGATCTCGAATACGAAGAGTTGAAGGACCCATCCTACCGGCAAATTAGTTAAGGTGTGACTTCTTTGGCCCTTCCTCTCCTTCATCGGCAGTCATCTTCTCCGGCAATGCTTTCCACAGCGCTTGACGATGCCCGCTCCTTCTGACTCTTCGCCCTACGAAATCGGGTGTTCCTCTTTTCCTTTTCTTCCCCCGACAGACACAAGTGCAAATGTCCACTAGTCTTCTCCCACACGCTTCCCCGACGCGCTTCGAGGTCCCCCCACGTTGAGCGTGCATTCACTGCCGCTCAGAAATGATAAAGGAAAGCTTTTTCTTTTTGCCCCCCCCGTTTGTGCGGTCCGAGCAGACCCAGAAAATCCCTACTTTTTGCGCTGGACTATGGTCCGCCGATGTAACGTCGCCCCTTTCGTGCGGCAATTAGGAGTATGACCCCAATTCTTCCCTCTCTCCCCCCCTTTGTTTTTGTTGTTGGAGGTGGTCACCGCGGTTGGCACTACGAAGGGGCCGCACGACGCGACACGAGATCCTCCCAATTAAAGCGATGCCAACTCGGCTTTTTTTCCTTTCTGCATTTCCTTCACAACATGTAGGCGAGCCCTATCTCAGGTGTTATCGAGGCGTTGATGACCCTTCTTTCCACCCCAGAAATAGCCGAGTATTCCCGCTTCTGTTTTCCGGCGATCCCCCGTTACGCGTGTTCCTGATGTGTTCTCGTCCCCTTTTTCTCGTCGCCCACCCGATGTAGTAGGGGCGAAGCTGTCGCTGCGCGACGTTCGAGCCATTTTTTTCTCCCCTGTGACGTTGGATAAGCCTCTTCCTTTTATCTCTTTTCTCCCTTTCGGGTCGTAACTTTCGTCATACTCTTTTCCCTCTTTTCTTTTTAACGTCGTCTGTTGCCTTATGTATCGGCGCATCAAGACAAAGTTCCTTTCTTCAATTCGATCCGAGGTAGGCTTTTCTCCCTTTGATCCTATGGCCTTTCCTCCCCCTCATTGGTAGCATCATGTCGTTTTCCAACTTAATTGCAATGTTCTTCAGTAGGGAGGCTTGCGTGCCTCCTTTTGCTGAGGGTGCTTTTTTTGTCACGAAACCCCTTTTTCTCGCCCAACGCGGATTTCGCCTGGAATCGGGTGAATCCGGTTTTTCCCAACCCTCTTTTGAAGAACAGCGAGGACTGCCTGGTCCGCCTCATCCGTCCAAGTCGGTTGGTCCGCCCTTTACGATCGTCCCTGGTATTCTTTCTTTTTCTCGGTGGGTGGCGCGCCAGGTGGTATCCTTGCTGTCAGCGGCCCTGGAAAAAGGAAATCCCCCAAGTATTCTTTTTTCCGACCAACATATCGCGGATGATTGCTCAGTTAGAAGTTTTTGGTCAGCAAAACACGCACAGTGGGGTCGTTTCGCTCCTTCCTTTCTCTTAGTTGATGGTATTTCCCTTAGCCCTCCTCCCCTTTCCCTCCCCCTTCCTATTCGAGACCCCCAAGGGATTTTGGTAAGTAACGATTTTTCCCCCAAAGCTCCCCGGCGAATACCTCGTAGAGTCAACGGTTTTTCTTTTTTCATTTAGAGACGTGGGTACAATTGTCATAGCCGTCTTTTTGATTGTTGACCCCCTTCGACTCCCCCGGCTGGGACCCGATCGTCACGTCCGACCCCTTGCTGATCCTTTTTCTAGTTTAATAAAGCGATTTATTTCTCTTGTCTGAAAGGCGGTTGTTGCCCTTTCATGGGACGGATATGTCTGGGCTGCTGCGCTCCGTCTTTTTTCCAGAAACACCCGAAAATAGCTTTGAGGCATAGGTTTTTTCCACCGCTACACAGATCGACAGACACGAAATGTTTTGCCTTCTCCCTTCTCGGACTCTATACGTAAAGAGATATCGCCTTTGCGGAATTCTTTCCTTTTTCGCCGTACGAGTTGTTGGTGTGAAATTCTCGGCGCAAAGCGGCTTTGACCTATTTTTCTCCTTCTCTCCGAACGTCTATTATGTTAAGATTCCTCTTTTTGTTTCTCGATAACTTCCTCCTCTGCTGGTTCGCCGCGTCACTTAGTACTCTCAAGTTCTTCGGTCTTCTTCCCTTACCTCTCCTGAATCGCAGAGACTCGCTTTATTCTCTTTTCGTCCCCCAAGAGGATAGGTGCAGCTTCTGCGACCTTCTTTCTCTTGTGTAAAATTCGAAAATTGCGGATCGAAGAATTTCCGGATTCCACTCTCTTTTTTCAATTTTGTGCTTGCGAGCCGCGCTCTTGAAAAATTCTCCGCTCGTCCCTTATTTATCAACTTTCTTTCCCAATACCCCTTGACCTCCCTTTGAGAGCCTTACAAGCTCGCTGGATCCTTTCTCTTTTCCTTCGAATCGTCCAGGTGTCCCGGCGGTCTAATTGCAGAGAGCTTAACTAGTCCCTCCCTTCATAATTTGATATTAGAAACGTTTCCCCTACTTTTCTCTTCCCCCAATTGCCGTTCGCTGTCCGGATTGGTTAGGTTCGGTTTCTCCCCCCCCCCCCCTTCCGATAACGTCCTTGGTGTCTCAGATGAAGGAGTAGTCCGAGGAAGGCGACCCCTCCCCCCGGTCAGCAGGAATAGGAACTCTTCCTTGCCCCCCCAAACCTTTTTTCCAAGTGCCCTCCGTTTTTCCTTCGCTCGGTTTCTCCTCCCGCATCGGTTCCGCTGGACTTGGTTCCAGTCCTTCCCTGTTTTTTTCCCGGTATTCAAAGGAGAAGTACCCTTCTCTTCCCTCCTCTTTATTGGCAGACCGTCGATTTTTTTGCACTTGCTTCTTTTTCCCACGGCAGATTCGACAGCCCTCGATGTTCTCAAGGTCCCCGAGGGCCATATCAAGAGCCTCCTTCGCTTTTGAAGTTTTTTTCTTTACCCTAGTGATCCTGGTCCAATTAAGCCCCACTCTCCCCCCATGGACACGCCTCGCCGCCGTTTCAGGCGCCCTGCTATTTCCCCTTCGACCCAAATCGGGTTCCCTCCTTGTTTTGAATTAGTCTCCCTTTCAAATCCATACACCGGCTTGATGAATTTTCCTTTTTTCTCCTTTCCGTCATCACCTGAGAAATAAGAGAGTGTCCCCTTCTCATCCACAGAACTCTCGCTCATGTCGATATCCCCTTCCGTGGATTCCTGCCTGAAAGCTGTTCCTTCCGGCAATGATTTCAAAGACCCGCCATTTCCCTCTTTTCGTCTCAAGTCCGTGAGATTAGCCCAAGACGACACTTTCGTTTTTTTCCTTTCGGACTGCCGAAGCCACAATCCGGTTCATGTCCACCCTTCTTCTTCCTCCCCCCCTTGCCCCCACGCGTACAGACGCTAGGATGGTTTCTTAGGGGTACGTTTTTTTTCTCACGCTTCGATAAGAAAAGATCACCCTCTCTTTTCCCCCCGAACCTTCTATCGTGTTTCGTGAACTCATTGCAGAACGCTTTTTTCAGCGAAGAATCCGTTCTTTTCTTGGTACGAAAGGACCTGACCTTCGATTTTGGACCAATTTATTTGAACCCCACGTCTCCTACTTTATTTCATAATCTCTTTTTTGTTGTTTTTTTTGATTTCCCCCTTTTGGGGACCCACTCAGTCCCTCTCAAGAATTTCCCATGCACGTGCTCCTTCTTCGGTTTTCCAGTTAGTCCAATTTTTCTTTATTTAACCTTTTGTCCCGTGATGAGTCAGGTGCTGATTTTCTCCCCCGACCCCCCCCCCCGTTTTGAACACCCCTCAGCCTCGGTCGATGCTATTTTCCTTTTGGTCTGCTCCGACTCGTTCATGGCGTGTGTGCTGCCTGCTTCCTTTCTCTCAAACGTAGTATGGTAGTCATCCCTTATGCTCTTATTCCAGCCTTCGTCCTTGTTGGCTAAAAGGTTCTATTTCCTCGTTTAGGCTCCCTGGTTTCTTCAAATTTATCGGCTCTGTCCTAGATTCTTTTTTCTTCTCCCTGCGTTTTTAGCATTAACTAGGCGCCCTTCAACCTCTTTTTCAATTTTTTCCTTGGGACCCCTTTGCCGTTCCCAACTCATTAAAGCTGCTCTCCTTGCTTCACCTTTTCTTTTTCGTCCTAGAATTTAGCCCAAGTTTTTTTTATGTAATTTTTATGGGTGAGTATTCCCCTTTTAAAGTAACCAATTTCCCCATGCCTTGATTTCTCCGGCAAGACGGGATCTTTTCTTACGCCCCCCTTCCTCCCTATCGGGATGAGAGGGTTTAACTCTTTTCTCCAATTTAGAGTTAGTCTTTCGACTCGTCTGAGCCAGTCGATATTTTGATCCTTTTTCTTTTTGGATCTCCACTCTGTGCCTAAGAAGGTGATAATTGTCTGCGTCCCCCCTACATTTTGGAACAAAGGCTTTTTGTATGAGTCGTCCCCCCCATCCTCTTCTCTCTATAGTCAGTTTCCCAGGTACGGTGTTGGTACAGCCTCGTTTTTTTCCCTCCTCATTTCTATTTGCGGTAAGATGAAGGATTAACTTTCCCCTGCTTCTCTAGTCCAGCTTTCGAGACACATTTTTTTTTCGGTTTATTTTTTTTGCCTCCCTACCATCGCACCACCGGAGACCCCACCCGGTCTTCTTATTTTTAACGAGAACGGAGTGTAAAGAATTGCTTCTTCACCTTTTTTCTTTTCGAGTTTTTCTGCCTGATTTCTTCCTGCCGGCACCGCTCCCCCCCTCCTATTCACATTGAGCACCGAATTCTTTTTCCTTGCCTTCGGCCTTTCCGCGTTTTTTTCGTATGTTTCCAGGGGTGATTGGACCCCCTCCTTTCATCTCCTCTTTGAGTCTCGTGGCTCCTAAAGGCATCCCCATTGCCAGGCAATTACCTCACCCCCCTTTTTTTCGGGTTCTCGCCTTTCTCTTTTTTTACACAAGCGGAGACAGACCCCTTCCGACTCCTTTTTCCTCGCAGGATCTTTTTAAAGCGATCTTTCTTTTGATTTTGACGTCCTTTTTCCCCTTTGCTCGCTGCCTCGTAAGCGAGTGTGAAATACCTCTCCGTTTTGCTTTTTCGTCACTTTTCTCTCCTTAGTCTCCAGATCTATCTCTTTTAATCCTCATCCCAGTTTTTTGCTCTTCTCTTGGACTTCCCTACTGTAATGTTTGAATTCCCTTTTTTTCGGTTGAGTTATTGCCTTTTTCGCGATCCCGCGGATCACGTAGGAAGTCTACAAGAATCTTTTATTCCCGAGACTTTTCTCGGTCCTTTCAAGTGATCGTTCCTCGGCTTCAGCTGTGTAAAAGAGCAAGTTGCCTTCCGTTCCCTCCCTGACGTTCCTCATGAGTCTCTTTCTGTCCTCTGCTTGCAATTATTGTCTGAATTTTTGCAGTTTTTAGAGCAGTCTTCCTTTCCAGTTGATCACGATCGTCGCCTCCTTTTTTTCTTCCCATCCTTTTTCCCGATCCGCCCAAGATTTTCCCCTCTTTCGTTAATAGTACAGGTTTTCCGGAGGTATCATCGCATGTCCCTCTTTTCACAAATCCTTTCCCCCTCCCTAACCGGTTCTAGAGTGTGGGTTCTTCCCTCAGTAGGAAAACTGACCTTTCGAGTCCTCTTTTGGAAGGTTGTTTCTTTTTTTTTAGCTCGCTTCCCTGGGTATCCTTCTTACTCGTTCCGATGCGGGGCGACCTTCGCCAGAAAGTACCAACCTTCCTCAGCCTCTCCAAAATATTGCCTTTGAGTAATGCAGATGCAGGACCCCCCCACTTCGAAGCCTCCGAGAGGTTGGAGGTTCTACCATCTGTTTTTTTTTTTTTTTTTTTTTTTTTTTTTTTTTGTTTTTTTCTTTTTTTTTTTTTTTTTTTTTTTCCCGAGGCTTGTCTTTCTATACCCTGCGCTCCTTTTCGTAGCCCTCGATCCCAATCTACCTCCTCTTCCTCTTGGTTCCCCTGACTTTGTTCGGCATTCTGGAGTCTTTTGACGTTTTTCAGATTTCTTCTTCCAGCACTGATCCCGAGCGGCTCCAACTTTCCTTTTTTCCGACCGTTATCTTTTTCTTGAAAAATCTACCGCAAATCGCCCGACTTCCCCGCAGCCTTGTGAAATCAAAAGGCCTTCAAAATGTTCCAACTTCGGCCTTCCCCCTCGAATCGCTGAATGTCGCCCTGCATTCCCCCACCCTCTTTGATCGAAATCGCTTCGCATTTTTTCTTTCTTTCTCCCTCTAAAGAAGGCCTCCCCCCTCGCGCCGCTCAGAATTTTCTTTTTTTCCTAGGCTGGTTCCTATCCCCAAATTGACCTTACCCTCCTATCCTGAGCCCGGCAGCTGAAGCGCACTTTCCCCCCCTCTCTTTTGGCGACCTCCGTCTTCCCGATTGAGCTTCTCCATACGCCAGTTGTCTATTCTTTCTTCCATTGATCAGAATCCACAAGTTGCCAAGCCCCCTTCACCCCCTTTCCCCCCGAGTTAAAGACGTCTCTTTTTGATAGGGGGGTTCTTTGGTGCCTTTTTTCGCTCCACGAATGACTTACAGACCTTATCCCTCCCCTTGTTTTTTTTTGCCCCTCCCCCTTTTTCCTCGTTTTAGTTTCTCATTGCCACTTTCTCCTCAGACTAAGTGAGCTGCTTTTTATTTTTTTTTTCTTTTTTTGATTTTTTCACTATTTCTCCCGTAGTCCCCCCCACAAGCGTGTCACCAATATATCTTTCTCCTTTTTTTTCTGAGATGGCTTTGCCTTTTTGGCTCAGTCCCCTGCCACAAGAACCTAGACGTTAACTGCCTCTAAAGGAAAATAGTAAATCTTTCAACCGTTTTTTATTTTTTCCCGGGACCACTCTTTAAGAAATCCTTTTTTTGGGCGATTTATTGATACAGGTTCGCTTCTAACTGCTCACAAAATTTTTTTGGCAAACTCCTCATTTTTTCTGCCCAGAGCCTTTTCCGAGTGTCACTTTGTCGATTTTTTTCTTTCATTTCTTCTTGTGTTCAGGACGCCCCTAATCCTTGTTTTTAAAGCTACGTGCTGCGCGACGGTTCACTTTTTTCTTTTTCTAAGAATTGCTCTTCCCGCTTTTATGCACTATTTCCCTGGAGCTTATGATTTTTTTTTTTTTACCTGTCTTCCTTTCATTTTTATGATGTTCCGTCCAACGCGTTTTTTATTTGAACCAAAGGGGAAAATTCGTTTCGCTCTTTGTACCCCCCTCATTCTTTCCTCCATTCCCAGATTCGTTCGCGGCTCCTGGTAGCCTTTCTTTCTTATCGCTCCCGTTGCTGAGGCGTTCATGTAATTTGCGATGTGTGCTTCTTTTCCTTTCCCCGGTCATCGGATTTTTTTTCATCTTAGTTTTATTGTCTTTTTCTTTTCCTCCTTTTTCTCCACCGCCCAGAGGTTTTCCCTGGGGAGTCTTGCTTTAGAATTCCTTTACGTCGCGTTCTGCGGTAGTCGTGCCTTGCTGATCTCGCTCTTGTGGATAGTACTTCCCTTTGGAGGACCGCCAACTTTTTTTTGGTTTGATCAGTTGTTCCCCCCAAGCAATCCCCCTAACCCCCACCTTCTCTTGTCTTTTAAGCCCAAATATACAGAGATGGTTCTTTTCGCGTCACCCTACTTCTTCCCCCTTGTTTGTTCATCTTCTCCCGTCCCCCTTCTTTCGTTTGAACGAGGCTTTCAAAGTAGTTGATGGTTTTCGTCTTTTATAAAAGATTCGCGCCCCAGGGAGTTTGGCATAGTACCATTCTTTGTTTCGCTCCCCTAACAGTTAAAAAAAGGCTCGGTTCCCCCCCCAGATCGAACGTTTCTTTTCAGTTGCTTGAACTTCTTGCTCCTATCCCCTTTTCTCGTCCTTTTTTTGAGTTCTCGTCGATGTTCGAAGAAGGCAACCTGTACTCCGTTTTTTTTTTCACGAATTCCGCTAGCTTTCCAATCCTTCTTCTATGCTCTTTTTCGTCATGTGTGATTCTTTCGTGTCTTCCTTTAGGATTCTGTCTTTTCCTCTGGCTCCCCCTTGTTCCTCCACCTCAATAGTTCTGTCTTTTTCCTAGTTCTTCATACTCTTTACACAAGCTCTTCAGCAGCACTGGCCTGACGATCTGCCCCTCTTCTTGACTCTGTCCAAGTTCAACTTCTCTTTATAGATTTTCGTCTCGCTTTTAGTTAAAAGCTTCTTCCCTACTAGGCTCTAGTGTGAAATTCTCCCTCCACAGTTGTGATCCCTCCTCTCCTCTCTTCTTCCTATTTTCTTCGTGCGGCTCGACCCGGTAGAGTTCTTGCTTATATCCCCTTTTTTTTCGTGATGATGCAGTACCTAAAGACTTTTTTTTCTCTCCTCTGACTCCCGTCCCTTTGTTCCCTCGGTTTCCGTAGAGTTCGTGGGCTTTTTTTTCGCTGAACTTATCTCCTACGAGCGTTCCTCTCCCCTTCTCCCCAAAGCTATTTCCTGATTGGCTGCGCCGCGCGCGGCAAAATCGTATTCCCCCCCCTTCCCTTCTCTTATATTTTTCCCATGTGAAAGTCATCGACATCCTTGAGAGTCTTTTCTTAGCCCTTAGGGTAAGTCCATTCTTTTTCCCCCTCCTCCCCCTTTTTTTTATCACCTGCCCTCAGGCCTTGGTCCACCTTCCCCCCTTCCACTATGGAAACGCTTTCCTTAACCTTGTAACCAGTCTCCTTCGAGTTTTCCCCCATCCCAGGTGTTGATGTAGGTGAGGTCCATCCCCATTCCAGCCCTTGGTGTATCGAATATGACATTTTCGCCTCTCTTTCCTCCTTAGACATAGTTTTTCAAGCCGTCCTTCACCGAGACCATGCCTTTGATCCTCTTTGCTACACAGTCCTTTTAATATAGTTTTGACGAGACGATCATCGTTTTTTATGTTGTATCATTTGTTTCGATGGCTTGTCGGCCGATTACCCCCCCCCTTTCCGTCTCTCCCCCGGTATACCTTCTTCTTCACGATCCAAACTGATCCCTACTGCTCCTTTTGCAGGCTTCCTCCTGACCCTTTCTCTTTGAGTCTTCCATACTCCGAGTCCCCTCTAGAGGGGTTGCCGAGGACAGCAAGTTCTACCTCCTCTCCTTCTCCTAAGGTACCTCGTTCATTGTTTTTTTGAAGCCCCTTCGCAAAGAACCTGGAAAGACCGCGCCGTCCATCTTGGACGCGAAGGACATTCCCACCCCTCTGGTTTCGCGGCTGGCAATACATTTTCTTGAGTACAGTCATTAGAAATTTACCTCCCCTCTTTCTTTGAACTTCTCCCTTTTGTCGTTCTTCTCCTCGCTCTACACCGACGATTTCCTGCCATTTGCCCCACCCTTTTTCAAATCTTAGGCTCCTTTCCGCCCCGTGAGCAATGACTGCTCCCCGGAGATAGGCTGACCGTCCCTTCTTTCCAAACATTTTTTATCCTGGATGGTTTTTTTCGCTCCTTCACTTGAGCCGCCCGGGGGCGAAGAGGCCATTTCCCTTCTGACACAATCTTGCCCGCTACCGTTTCTTGTTTTTCCTCCTCCACCATTTCTTTTTGACTCCTCTTATGGCTCGGTTTACCCTGTCGACACGCCTGCGATCGAACCTATTCTTTATCCTTTGAAAATTGTAATCTTTCCGTTTCCCCTTCAGCCCCCTTCCCGACGACGTTTTTTGCGCGATGGACGATTTTCTTTTTTCGTCGCCTGTTGCGGACCTTGTAGTTTTCCCA
>Ga0179593_1658894_pt1 | contig 15342 bp, 15 predicted proteins | sample CZODoug2_1_08_16_FD_185931 | JGI IMG/M metagenome (GOLD analysis project Ga0179593, IMG submission 185931) | Vadose zone soil fungal communities from Angelo Coast Range Reserve, California, USA - CZODoug2_1_08_16fungal (PacBio error correction) | ecosystem: Environmental > Terrestrial > Soil >... | reverse complement strand
GTTTCCTTTACGGTTCCACCTTTTCCCGCTCTTGGAACTAGTCCCCCGTGCGAATCCCCAAAATTAAGCTGCTGCCTGACGAGGTTTTTTACCCATGTATACCCTCAATTTGCGCAGGTCGAGATTTCCTTGTCCGACCCTCCCCTTCCCCTTTTCTCTCCTCCTTTTCCTCCGTAGTTTGCAGCGTCAACATCTCTCAGTGATGAAGTCCACCACTGGACCCCACAGGATGGTTTGCATCCCCCCAAGAGCATGTTTTTTTGCTTGACCCACTATAGTTTTCCCCACATATACCGTATGGCTTCCTTGAGAGGGGTTACTCGAGGGTGAAGCTGGGCGAGCGATTTTTTTTTACTCCTTGCTGTGGCCCGGTCCTCCGACCGCCGGGCGATTTGCGGCCGCGATGGGACCCTGAGCCGAGGGCCTCCTAAAGTCGAGGTCCTGAGGGTTTCGGGTACGCTCGACCGACCGTATCTTTGCTTGGATTTTTGCAAAGTAACGGCGGACAAATGACCGTCCCCCTTGCCTAGGATTAACAAAACAGTAGTGGCGAGTAGCCCCCTTGCATTTTCCTGCCCGGAAGAGGGATGGTCCTGGTGCCTTGAGGGGCTGAGGTTGTTTTTTTTGATTTGGGCTTGGGCCTTTACTTTGTAGGGCGGTTTCGTACGGACGGATCCTTTTTAAGGCTTGCGCAGTTTTTTTTCCCAGCGGCAGCAAATCCAACTTCCATTGCAGGGTCTAGCCTGTAGGGCTGGTATTGTTCTTTCGACGTTTGTTTGCCCTTTGCGCCCGCGTGCGGAGCCGCTTCGAACGTCCGGCTTTTTTCCCCCGTTGCTGAGACAGTTCCCTTTTTTTTTACCAGCAACCCCTGGTTTTTTTGCAGTTCGTCTATTCCCCCCCCCCCTCCGTATCAAGCGACGGATTAGCGGCGTGCACCCTGGGTCCCTTTTTCCCTCAGGTCCCACGTTCTGGATGTTTTCTTTTGCTGAAAGGTTACGTTAGTTGGAGCAGCATCCCCCCCTACTTTTTATGTCGAGCCTTTGCGCTCAACTGACCCCAACCTCAACACGGCCCCTCCGGGCCCGTTTTTTTAGGGCCTCGGCCGGCTTGACCCTGTACTCGCGTTCCCCTTCTCAATCTTTTGTTGTCCTCGCTCTGGCTCCTCCGTATGCAGAATTCCCGAATGTTCTTCTTCCCTAGTCAGGGGTTTTCCCTCGAACCCCTCTGAGAGTTTTTTTCCATGGCGCCCGTTTTGGTTGAGGGTGGGGGGAATCCCTCCCTTTAAAGCCCCCGCGTGCTCACGTCTTCGCCCTTGAGATTAGTCCTTTTTAGCATTTTTTTTTTTTCCCTGTCCATTTGCTCGGTTTTTCTTCTTTCACTTTTTCCCCCCACCTTTTTTTGAACATGTTCATTGGCAAAAGTCACCCCCTCCCTTTTTTTTTTTAATATGGGAGTCACCTCTACTTCCCTCACCTAGGAAGGGCTTTCTTGCACAACCCCCACCCCCCCTCCCCCTCAGGCCCCCCTTTTCTTTCTCGACTATAGACACTTATTTATCGGGATTTTTGATATGTGTCCCGCCCCGGTGCCCCCCCCCAAGCATTAGCAGAAGTTTTTTTTTGTCGCGCTCCGGCACTCTCTCAGATATTCCGACGTGCCCTTGAGACCCTCGGCCAACATTTCAAAGTCCCCGTCCCAAGTACTTGTTATCCCCATTGACTTTTCACCGATCTGGGTTTGAAGGGTTGTTAGAAAGTTCTCAGAAAGGTTGAATATTTATACTGCCGGGACCCCCCCATGGGGCCTTTTCCCCCTCCCCCCTTGGACGGTTCCTTTACTTACATACTCCGTAATGGAATGGGTTCTGGATGTGCTTTCCGGAGTTGTCCGTTGGCCCCTTCGTTGCATCCCCCCCCTTTTCTTTCCCCCCGACCTCTTTCCAAGCCACGGTTTTTAATTTTATTTTTTCCCAATGAGTCAGCCGTTTTTTTCCCTCGGCCCTTCCCCATTATTGACCCGATGTACAGATCCTAATGTTTCGAGGATCGCTATCCGACCGTCCTTTCCCCCCCCGGCCAAGGGTTCCCCCCGCTACTGCAGGGAAGTCAAGTTCCTTTGTTCCTTTTGCTCGGTACCTCCACGCCCCACAATTCAGATATTTTCCTTTTCACTTTTTATCGAGAGGTCGTGAATGCTCCCCCCTTGTTTATCGCGAGAGGCAGGTATTAACGGGCACGGTTATCTTTTCTCGCCCTGATCTCAGTAAGACTGCTTCCTTTTTCTTTTTAGGCGTGATAACCTTTTGCCCCCCTTGTTTTGCTGATCGTGTTTTGACGGCGGTGGGGCCCACGTTTTTCCCTCCGGACTTTTCCCACGCGGTTTTCAGTTCCCCCCATATGTCCGGGTTCGTCGTCCCCCTTTCGGTGCGTAGCACGAGTTTCCTCATGTCACACTGGGCGTTTTTTTTTGCTGCCCTTTCCCCAAAAACGCGGTCGGCGCGTTTTTGTTGCGTGTGCTCTGCCTTTTCGGCTAGACGTGTTCCCTCCTCTCCTTCTGATACGTTAAATCTGGGGCGGCCATCATCCTTGGGATTATCTTTTTCCCTTCCCCCTCTTGGTTTGTTTTTTTTCTTTTTCCCTCTCCCACTTTCATCGTCTGCTGGGCACACTCATCGCCTTCTTCTTTCTTATGTATTTTCAGAAGCTATCCCCCGCAGTTTTAAGCAACCTACCCCCCCCCCCCGCTGCCCTTCCCTTTCAGTTGTTGGCGGCGTCTCCTTTTTTTTTTGCCCCTTGTCCCAGTGTAGCTTTCCCCCGATGACGTACCTTTTTTGGGCCTCTGGTTCTTTCCAAACCCCCTCTTTTTGTTTCCCCGAAGAAACGGACCTTTTACCCCATCCGCCCTCTTTGTCCTCAGCCGTGTTCCCTGGGCCTCGGCCCCCTTTTAAGCCGTGTATCTTTGAGAGGACCCGGAGTTTTTTTTTTTTTCCTTTTTTGTCCCCCTCTGCTGTTCGTTGACCCTTGCCCTTCCCAGGCAGATAGCTTGACGTGGAATCCGATTCGCTTGGCCCCCCAAGAGGGGCGTAGTTGCCCCCTTTCTTATCTTTTTGAATTGCTTTTCCCGCCTTTTCCTCTCCAGCCATTTTCCGTGCAAGTATCTTGATCGTGGCCAGAGAAGGGATTCGTCGTCCCCCTTTTCTTTTTATCGGCCCCCTCTTCTTCACCCTTTCTTTTCTCAGGCATGAGATGAAACGGTCTTGCGCCGTGTGATCCCTCTCCTTGTGGTCTCCCCCCCCCCTCTGGAAAGAAGAGGACCTTTTCAGGCACACCTCTGGAATCGGAGCCCTTCACAGGTTCCCTGCGATTTTATGGAGCTTTTGAATACTTTAGATTTCTTCTGGTTGCACCCCTTTCCGCAAAAGTCCTCAGTAGAAGCCGGTTGCCCCACAGTGGGGGTTGCTGGCCTTTGACAAACCTGCCCCCCATGGTTATTGAAGATTTCCTCGAAACCATTGAGTATAGACTTGTTTTGTTGGCTCTTAATAGCCCCTGTCTTCGATGACCTTTCTTTAATTTATGACTCCCCTCCCCTTTTACCGGGCTTGGTTTTGCTTTGGTCTTTTCAAAGGCGTGTGAGGGATTCCCGTCATCACCTTTGCCTCTCCCTCCTGTCTAGTTTTTTTTTTTTTTTTTTTGGCGTAGGCTAAGGACGTTTCGCGGGGTTTTTTTTTTTTTTTTTCCCACCCGCGGACGATGGTTTTTCCCCTACAGGTGTGTTGCCCTTCGTCTTTTCACCTGAAGGTTTTGTCCCTTCCGTAGACTTGTTCGTGATAGGCGTAGCAGTTTTTCCCCTTGGTGTCGGCGCCAGGTTCCGTCGGGGTTACGACCGTTCGTTCCTTCTTGGTTTTCAGTGCCTTTTATAGTTCCCAAAGACTCCCCCCTTTCTCTATGGGGTATGTGCCCCGATCTTTTTTAGAGACGTTAGGCTTCCTTTTTCAAAGCGGACGTCTATGCTTTTCCTTCTTCTGTTCAGGCCCCCCGATAGTTGAAGAGCCCTCGTTTCAAGACTCGTTTCTTTCAGCGTCTGGTCTTTTTCGCGTTCGTGCGTATGGCTTTTTCGCAACATGTCCATTTTCCTTTCCCTTGTTGGGCGTCCTCTCCTCCTTAACTGGGTCTGGCCCTTTGCCCCTTCCCAAGTTTTTTTTTGGCTCAGCATATTTTTTTTTACGGTTGCGAAGTGTGGGGGGGGGGGGTGGCTGTTTCCCCCAATTTTTTTTTTTCCGTCCTGGAAGGTAACCGCGTGGCCTTTTTCCCCACGTCCTGGCTCAGTTTTCCCTTTCCTTCCCTCTTTCATCGATCCTGTTTCGGCTCTGCACTTTGTTGTCCCTTTTTTTCCAAAAGAACCCCCCTTTGGTAAAGTGACTTGGTTTTGCCCTCTTTTTTTCGACCTTCTTACGCGCCCCCCCCTGGTCTTACAGTTGACGGCGCTACCCCCCCCAGGCACGTCTTTCAAAACACCGCCGATTTTTATTCCCGCCCCTTTTCGGCACCGGGCTAGGAGGCCATGTGCTATCCCCCCCTTTCGCCCCCTCGTACATCTTTTCCCCCTTTTTTTTGCGCAGAGCCAGCATTCTCACATTCTTCCGGGAGCTGTTGGAAACCTTTAGGTCCCCTCCCAAACTCCGGTTTTTATGCGGCCACGCCGTGATTTGTCAAATACCGGCAAACCTTATTGAGATAAAATCGCCGTGACAGCTGTGCGGTCCTTGTCCTTGAGAGGTTCCCCTTCTTTTTTTTCGACCACCCATAGGAGTGTGTGCTTCTCGTCGTGGTTTGACGGAGTCCCCCTTTTTTTTTTTTTTCCCCATTTTTTAGCTTTTTCCCTCTTTTTCCGTCGCCTAGGCTTTGCTTTAGGGCGTCCCCTCCTTAGTGCTGAGGTCCAAAAGCTTTTTGAGCAGCCTTCCCAGCCCCCCCCCTTTTTGTGTGAGGCTCCTTTATAATACCCGTGTTTTTGTTGCAGCTACGCATTGAATCCTTTTCTTTCCTTTCTCTACGTAAATTATTTTTTTTTTTGGGTCAAATGCAACATTTTCCAGATCGGCTGAGGCCGATGCCCTGATAAGGTCTCCCCTCCCTCGTCTTCCAATTTTCGAAAACAGTCGCTGCCTTTTTAACCACTACCAGAAATGATGCGGTAACCAGATGTGGGTGGTGCTCCCGAGGCCTCAACATATTTTTCCCCTGAACCTATGAATGGGACCGCATCCGGGGGATTATTCCCCCTCCCCTTTTTGCTGTTGTCGCCTGCCAGAAGATGGGGACGGCCTGAGGGGGGTCATCCGTCCGGTCTCTTTTTTCCTAAGAAGCAGATAACTTAAGGCAATATTTTGAGGAGCACAGTGTTCTTTCCAAAACCCGGGCGCCGCGTCTGGTCCTGAGAGTTGGTCCTTTGACGATTAGCCCATTTCTTTCCCTTGCTTCCCCTATCGACTTCTAAACCGCTCTTTTTTTTTGGGCGGTTGGCTCGAAGTGATTTTTTCGTCCCCCTTTTTTTTTTGCGGAGGATGGGAGGAATGGTGCTTGGCCCGACTGTCTTTTTAATGGGGTCGAGGAGTTTACTTCTTTGATGTACCGACTCCCCGGACGTTTTTAGGATTGAGAACCTTCTGATTCCCTTCACCTTAAGTTTACGTTTGAGATTTGTCGGCCTTTGTTTGATTTTTTGTTTTTCGTACGTATTTTCACCCCCAGAAGTTTCTTACCTAGATTAGAAAAGAAGGATTTCCACTATTTTTTGATGAAATACTTTTGGTAAAACTACCCACCACTCTGTAAGTTTTTTTTTCACTTGTTGCCCGCACTAGGCTTAAAAGACACCTTCGACGGAGTCAGTTTTTCAAGGGTTCCGGAAGCTTTCCCCCTTTGAGTCTTTTTCGGCTCTTCCCTTTTCGCCTGTGACGTTTTCTCCTGATTTGCGGACGAATTGCCGTTTTTTTTGTGACGGCTGCCTCCCGCTGGCCGGTTCCCCGCGACTTTTAAGCCGTCGTTTCTCACTTTTTTAAGTTCGCGTTTCCTAACTCCTTTACCCCACCTTTTTTTTTCCCATGATTTGTGTGATACTGCCCTATAGAACTTTTCTCGGCTTTCTTCCCCGCCAAGTCCCCCTTGATGCCCCTCATATGGTCCGTGCCCCCCGAACTCATCCTCTGGCCCCTGATGGAACTCTTGTGGCCGGTACCTTTTTGTTGACTTTTCTTCACTGCGATTGACTTTTCTCCCTTCCCTTGAGTTACCCCTCGATCTCGGTCCATTTCCGACCCCGACCCGCCCTTCCCCTTTTGATCGGCTCTTAACGCCTCCCCTAAAACGAAAAAAACGGCTCGGTACAAACGTTTACCCCCCCCCCCCCGGCATATTACCCTTCCGCGACACCCCTTTTCTTTTTGGGCGTTTACCCTCGGTTCTTCTGGAACCCTCATCGACGGCTTTCAGGGGCCTGCTTTATAACAGTTCTTTCTTCCATTCAAAGGTTATTCTTCTTTTTTCCTTCTGTCCAATGGGCCCATGCATTTGGTCCCGGAATTTTTTAGGGTAGATCAAAGTCCCCCCAATAGCAGAATCCCTTTTCAGCTGGTGTCACCTGGCCTTTGCCCCCAGCATCACAAGATTCCCCCGTCTCATTCTTCCCCTGTATCGTCCGTGTTTTGCACCCGCTTTTGCGGGGGCCTCCTACGTTCCTCCTTTGGTGGTTTGCCAAGTTGCTCTTATGTGTACTCTTTTTTCTGCCTCCCCGCTAATTGTGCCCCGTGCCCTTTCCCATCTAAGGCCCTTTCTTGGACCCGTCCCTTTTTCTTCTTTTGGGGCCTTCTTCCTCCCGGGGAGTCTTTTTCCTTTGTGCACCCTCATATTGTTTTGGATCCACTTCCCCCCGCTTCTTTTTTTTCTCCCCCCCCTGCCTGCCGTCTTCTCTTTCGCCCCGTTCCTGGTCTCTTCGTTTTGGGTCCCTCCTCCCTGCTGCTCAAGGCGATGGTCTTCACAGGACCAATCCCTGACCCTTGGCTTTGATCAAGTATCGTATTGGCCGTCGGCGTGCGGTATATTGCATTCCCTCGGGTTTTCAAGGAATCCCGGGTCCCTCCCTTTCCCCCGGAAAACTTGATCCCTTTTCTCCGTTTTCCCCTATTTTTTTATGCCCCGTACCAATTCCTTTTTTCTTTTTTCGGTTCCTTTCGAGTTCCCCGGAACTTCGCCTGCTTTTTGTTTTCTCGCGAAGATCCTTCCCCCCTCTCCCCGGACCTGGGTTGAGTGCCCCTGCCCTTTTTGCTGCTATGATAGACTGGTTTACCCCAAGAGTTTCTCTTCAGTTCCTCTTTCCCCCCTGGCAATTGATGCCTTTTTCCAGCGCACCCGGGCTGTTTAGATTTCGGCCTGGTCCTTTTTTTTTTTTGCCGCCCCCCCCCCCCCGGTCCGGTTTTCTTTGCTGTTCCCGCGGGTTTCTGCTCTCTTGCCTCCGTTTCATCGCCCCCCTTTTTTTGATCCGCGCTCTTTTTTGCCGCTTCCTTTGCCCTCCCCCTCCTCCGTTCTTTGTTTTTTTTTCCCTTTTAGACCCCAGATATGCGTTACCCTTTCCGCTGGATCTGCCGCTCCTGTTCCGGATGACCCACTCGTTCTGATCCCTGCCCCCCCTTTTCGCCATAACGCGCCCCGAGCATCTCGCATGGATGTACAAGTGTTCGTCTTTCTTCCCTCGCGGTGTTGATGGGGTCTCTTCCGGTCATATTGCACAATTTTTTTCTCTGAACAAGGGGGGGTGTGGGTTTTTTTTTTCCCCGTGGTCCACCCCCAGCGACATCGGACCGGTTTCGTCCTGAGGCTCGGCCCCTTTCTTCGTATGTATCTTTTCTTTTCGACCCCCCGTTTTGAGGGCTTTCGCCCTTTTTTCTGTGCCCTCGGTCGATGCCCCAAGGCCCCAGTTATAGATTCGTGAAGTTGCTTTTTCCTTCTCCCTCATTGCCAAAGCCTTAGGGACCGGTGTCCGGCCCTGGAGCCCGTCGGGACTCCCCCCGCTCATTTTCTTTCCATGTAGGGATTTCACCTCTCCCCCTTGAGCGCCTTTTCTGCCAGTCTTCGTTGCCCCCGACTCGTCTTCCCAGGAGCTTCCCGGATCGGCACTGACGTGCCTGCGCCGTGGATCATCTTCCCTTGGTTTGTTCCCCACTTCAGACCTCACTTTTGTGAACAGGTTCCCCCCACGACAGCGTGGACTGGAATACCCTTTTACTATGGATGAGACGGTCCCCTAGCCGGTCGGCCCCCCTTTTGCACCGGCTACCACCCGAGGACTGTCTCAAGACGGCACCTGCTGATTGACTTTTCAACGGGGGGGGGGTTGGGGTGGTTTTTTTTTCCCAGATCGGTGAATGTTCCCAGGGCCTGACTGAGGCCCCAGTGGATGACGTGCTCCGTTCGGGGCTTTTTTTTTTCAGGAGGCCCGTTGACTCGGCGGTTTTTTGCGCGCCCCCTACTTTTTTCATGGTTTGGGGTTTTTTCCCTGGGGGGGTCCCATATGTGATTACTTTTTCACCGTGACGTTTCTTGGCGGTCTTTACAGCGCCTCCCATTTCTTTCTGCGGTTTTGTGTGGGTTTCACCCTTTAGAGTGCCCCCTATTAGTTTCCGCATGAGTGCGGAGCCCCCTTACCGGTTTTTGAGTGGCTACCCTATTTCCCCCGTGTTTTTTTCTTTTGAGTCACGTTTTTAAACGTTTCGGTCTCCATGGAACTTTTCTGGAAAGGGCCGTTGCCCTTTTTTCCCCCAGCGTGGCCTCTTTTTCACCGTCCCCACCCCCTTTCCGAGGCTCGGTATTGCCCACTCCCCCGATGGAACCCCAGGGATCTTGCATAAAAGGCGGACGTTTCTACGTTTTTACTTTCGAGTCCTCCGAGCCCCTCCTACTGTAGTATTTCAAGCTGCGGCCCCGAGTTACGAGATGCGGCTATTGTCCCGGGATCACGCGGTTCCCCCTTCCCCTTTGCAGGGTGACGTCAGCGCTCCCCCCCCGTCAAACCTCACTGCGGTCCAATTGCCTCACTCTATACGGACTCCCAGGTACTACCCTTCTACCCTTTTTCCCCATATCCTGTAGGGCTTTTTTTTACCGTTGCCTGTTTGGTCTCTTCCCCCTTTTTATCTGATTTCCTTTTTTCAGGAAGGGAGAGTCCGACCCCGTTTGCGTTCCCCCAGCTTTTTCTCCTTACGTGAAATGAAGGCGTGTCAACTGCGCCATGTGAAGGCTTCTAGTCGTTTGCCTTTCCCCCCCCCACCTTTTTTCCGCCCTTTCTTTGACCTTCAGTTTTTTGCGGGTTGCTCACAACTTTGACGCATTCTCTAGTCTAAACTTCGTCCCAGTAAAAAAGGTTTTTTTTTTCGCCCCTCCCCCTGCCCCCCTCCCCCTCCTCTCTGCCTACTCGGTTGCAACCTGCCCCTCTCAAAATTCTCCCGGGATAGTCCTGTTGCTGTATTTGCTTCCTCAGGGTCCTTTCTTTTTTTTTGGAAGTCGACCCTACGCTGCTTCGTGAAAACCTTGAAGACACTCCCTCCGTCGGAGTTATTTTCCCCCCCCGGCCGGATGTCCACAACATCCGTTCCACTGAGATCGGTAAGATTTTCCCCTCTTTTCGGGTTTTTGGCCCCTTTTGCCTTTTCGATGTCCATTTAATCGCACCACCCCTGACGGCTCTTGTGCAAGCCCTCCGTTTTTCTGTTTTTCCCTGGTTTGCACCGCGACTCAGACTTTCGCCCCTAACCTGCCTCCCCTGCGGACGTGCTAAGCATTTTTCGGGTCCCCCGCCTAGGGAGTTTTTCCACCCCCCCTGCTTTTTCCCCGAGTTCGTTTTTCAAGAATGGAGTCATTTTCTTTCCATATTTCCTCCATCAGGTTTTGAGTAGACCCACTTTTCCCCTTCCCCTGTTTTAGTTTCGAAGCTAGTCCCCACCCCCAGAGCGTTGTTTTGCGGAAGACAACCTGCCTCTTCTGCGGATTTTTTTGCGTCCCCTGCCCCCTAGTACGGAGAAGGCGCGTCTGGGCAAATTTTCGTACCAATGTCTTTTTCTGTGGCATTCCCCAAACCGTTTCCGTTACGGCTTTTTTTTCTTGGTAGTCCCCCCCCGCCGCCCATGGGTTTTTGGCCCGGTGACCCGAGTCCTTCTTCACATAGTCCCCCCGCACACCGTCAATAGAGTGTGGGCTTTCACGACTGACTGTGGAAGCCGTGACTTCTGTAAGGTTTCCGCCTCGTTCTCCTTTAAGTGACGACGGTCCCTCCGTTTTTTGAATTTGGGTTTCCCCGTTGCCCCCCAGGTGTCGGTTTCCCATTTTTTTACGCGCTAGGATGCTTTGGGGTCCCCCTAAGGGGGACCTGAGCTCCGGAGTACAAAGACTCTTTATTCCACCCCCTAACGCGGGAACGCCCTGAGACTGGTTTTTTTTTGGGGGGCTTTTTTAAACAAACATGTTTTTTTTTGATGGTTGGACTTTCTCTCTGTAGGGAATGTTGTCCTCGGTAGTTTCTCCCTGGTTATCCCCCCACTTGGGCGCGAATTGCACCTCCTCTCCCCCCCCGGTTTGGTAAATTGTCGGCGCGGACCGGATTTGGTACCCCGGTTAAGCCTCGATGAGTTCACCCCCCCTGTGTGGAAATGTATTTCATCCTACAGCACCATACACGTTTCCACCCCTTTTTTCCGGCTGACTCTTTGAAGATTGTTCTACCTGCTGCTTTTCCCCCCCCTTTCCTGAAGGAGTCAACCCCTCACCACATTCCCTTTTTCAACTCCTCTTTTTCGTGATGAGTCCATGGTAAAGACCCCCAGGTATCATCAGATGTTCACAAGAACCCGTCCTACCACCTTTTAGGATGCTCAAAAGCGAACCCCTGGGTCGGCAGTTGCGACCCCCCCCGGTGCCCCCACCTTGTCCTTATTTCTTTGAGGAGAGGCTCTTTCCTGTTCTTTTAGGCCCATTGGTCAAAGAATTTTTTGACTTTTTTTTATTTCGGGGTGTTCCCTCTTCCCTCCTGACATTTCCCCTGGCCCCCTTTCGTGGATTTCACCTCTCCACTCGGAAGCTTCCCTCTCCCAAAGATCTGTTTTGGCGCTTTTTGATCCGACAAGGACTTTTTCTCCTTCCCGCCAGGGATTTGAATTCTCCAGCTCAGGCTAGTGGAGACACAAACCCTCGTCCTTTCTTCCGGGGCCTTGATCCTTTTTCCTTCGCCGAGTTGTGCTGTTTTACGGTTCTCCCTCACTCTTGTTTGCCCGAGCCGCTTGGTTTTTCTCGTACGGACGTCTGAGGCACCCCCATGGTTTCGCACAGATTCTCTTCTTCCCCCCGCCTGACCTTTCCCCTCCCCCCAGGTTCGGTCTCAAAGGAAACCCCCCAAGGGGAAAGGTCATTTGACACAGACCCCAATGAATTTTTCTCCCCCCCTTTATGGCGCCCCTTTTTTTTTTGGGCTCACACATACCCCCTTTTCCGGATGAGGCTCTACAATTGATGATGCCCTCCTTTTTCCACAATTTTTCTTGATTCGCTTGTCGCCCCTTCCCCAACGACAGTTGTCCCCCCTGGTCTTCAGTTCCCACCCTTTGGGGTCGCTGCCCTACCCCCCCTCCCCCCCCGTCTTACGCGGCTCGTGCTCCCTTTTCCTCGCCACGGCAGACCCCATTTTTCGAAAGCCCCTATGGGTTTTTCATCTTCTTTCCTCCCATTCCAGATGCTGTTCCCCTTGGTTTCCCCGCTTTTTACCTACTATTCCCTTTTTTCCCCTTTTGATATTCTCTTTGTTACCTCCGGACTGAAAGACGCTAAGATTTCACGACCTTTGCAATCCGATTCTTCGCTTTTAAGTAGGGTCGGCGACGGGAGGTTTTTGCCCCCCCCGTTTTCAACCGTGCTTCCTGTAGAGGGGGCACGCGGTTGAATGCTGTGCTCACCGGTCCTCCGCCGGTTTTTGATGCGGAATTCTCTCAAGGAGTTCGGTTCCCCGAGATTATTTTTTTTTGCCCATCGGCTGGGCTTTGACTCTATACGGCACCCACCCAGGACGCCCCCTCCCTTTTTTTCTTAACGGCTCCCCCCGGGCCCCGTACGGGGTCTTATGATAGGTTCCCCCTTTCGAATCTTGGTCCCACCACCTTTCGCGATCATACTTTCCTCCTTTTTTTCCCCCTTGATCTTATCTCTGTTTATGCCCCCCGCAAAGGTTCCTCTCTTGTGAAGGGAAGTTTACCTCCTGGTTTAAGATTTTTATGTAGCCCTCCCTTCAGGGCATGGCAGATTTCGCCGAATTCGACCCCCGCGGTCCTTTTTCTTTCTCTTCTTCGCGTTTTGTTTGGGGTCCCCCCCCACTTTCGGTTTCCTCGTTGCCACCTTTTTTTTGGCCAAGGAAGGAGTAGCACCCATTCGTCTTCCCCTCTTTTCGGGCATTGGCCCTCTTGTCTTGAATCCCGACCACACGTCCGTAGGAGGTCCTTATGGTGCGGGGCTTTCGAGCTTACCCTCCCCTTAGCGGGAGGAATTCCCCTCGGATAGGTGTCGCTCGGTGGATATATATCCTCCTCCAATGTTTTTCCTTTTGAGGAGCGATAAATCTCGTTTTAACCCTTCCTCCGCTCTGCAGGATGTACACCCCGTTGTTTAAGTCCCTAGAAGAAGTCCCCCTCGACAATTACCCCGCGCCTTTGACCAGTTGCGGCGATCTTTCTCCTGTAACAGGTGGTTTTGGCTCGTCGGAGGACTTTAGTGAGAGTAATTACAGCCTCTTTTCCTTTATTTGCTTCTCACGCTTGGTCCCCCAGCTTTTTCGAGAGTTTCCGTTCTCTTGGTCGTATCGCGTCATTCCTCACGGGTCGATTTCTCTCGTCCCCCCCCCCCCCCCCCGTTTTCCTCAAAGCGCGCTTGCCCCTACTCTCCCGCTCGTCCTCTGCATATCTTCTTTCACCGCCTTAGGAATGAACACTCCAGCTCGCACGGCTTTTTTCCCACTTCCTCACGAGTATGATTTTTCGTTGGACCAAGAGGCGCCTCGCACACCCTAGCCCCCCCTTTGCCTGTCTCTCCCCACAGACGCCGGACCCCCCCCCCCGGCGACCCCGCCCTTTCCCCTCGAAGGACCGTTTTTCTTAATGGCCCCCCCCCCTTGCGATCTTGCAGCCGCTCGGGCCAAAACCTCCCTTCGTGACCAGAAAGCTGCATTTCCTTCCCCCCTTCAGGCCGATGTGGTTTTTACACACGGCCTTTGCCGTTTACCATATATTTTCCCGTGCAACTCTTTCCTAACCGTTATGAACCGCAAAAGCGGACCCCCTCCCTGAATTCGGGCCCTTTTACACAGTCCGTCCCACTTGCATTGATTCCCCCAATCTTTTCTGTCCTGGCCCCGCCAGGGTTACACCGAGAAGTGACCCCCCTTTTCCATTTTTTGCACAGTGGTCTTATAGCCCACGTCCCTTTTACTAGGTGGCCCCTTTTCACTTCCTGTATTGACCGTACGCTGATGAAGTTTTCTTTTTTGTTTTCGGGGGGTGGCTCTCCTCAGAATCTTTGCTCGGTCCTTTTTAGTCGCGGTGCTTGAAACATCGACCCCCCTCTCCTCGGCCCCTGCTGGGGGGCCGGCTGACCGCGGGGAAGCTTTTCTTACCCCGTGTGGACGATTATCCATTCCTTCATTTTTTTTTTTTCTGGCATTCGTCTCTTGTTCTTTTTTTCCCCCGAAGGTCGAGGTTGCGGGTTTCCCTCTGACTTTCTCCCATTAGTGAGAGGAGGGTCCTTTTTTTCCTTTTTTTGTGAGTTGTCCCGACCGCCGCCCCGTGTCGTGGCTGTCTTCTCCGATCCCCTTTTTGGCTCGGTTTTTTCTTTTTTTTACTTCCCCATCGTAAAGACGCAACATTTTGCTTTTGATTTTTCTCCACTGCCCGTGGTACCGACCGCCAATCTGCCTTCTTTGGGGATGGCCCGCGAGTTTTCGGCCTCCTTTTATTTTCCCTTCAGGCCATAAGGTCTGTTTGACCTGCAATGGCGTCGCTTCGATCCCCACATCGGTCGCTATGAATGCGGCCGAGTAATCCCTTCCTGCCCTTTGCTTTCCCCATAGAGAAGGGGTCCGTTCGTAGGTGTTGAGCTTCTTACAACTTGGCAAGGCTTTCACCTGCTCAGACCGGTCTTCCTAGTGGTCCCTTCAACTCAACCCCTTTTTCGTTGGTGCTGCCGCCTTCCTTTTCCCAAACCTTCTGATTGCGGTGCGATAATCCTTTAACCGGCCCTGTCTAGACCCCCCCGCGTTGGGCGTTGACCCATTTCCTTTTCTTTCTGGCACTTTGAACGCCGGTATTACATCGGCTCTGTTTCCGGCCTCCCTTTTCCTATTAGAAACCCTGCCCCCCAACCATCCGGCCCCTGAAGTGACTGCTGCCGCTCCCGAGTTACATCCCGTTTCCACTTTGTCGATCCTTCTTTTTTTTCCCCTAAGGCGCACCCCCTTTTTTTTACCCTTGCGGAGTGCAAAAGCACCCTTGCCTCTTTTTTCTCCCGCTACATCTGGTTGGAACAACCGGCTTTTCAGGAGGACCCTTTTTTGAGGCGATACCGCTACTCCCCAGGTATGCCGCGGGTTCCTGAGCCTAATAGTCCATCTGACCCGCCGCTCGAAACCAATTGGACGTGTCAAACTAGAAGGGTTGATTCTTCCAACGACAGGCTCACAAAATAGTCCCCAGCGATTCTTCTTTTTCTCCATTCGTCCGTAGTGTCCGGGACTATTGCCGTTCTATAGCTCCCACCCCCCCCCCCCTGATGTGTGTTGATTTTTTAGTTTCGTTCGTGGGGTGGCCCCCGCAGGCCGTACATTTTCGATGCACCTTCCGCCCGGCGTCGGAGCCGGGAATTCTGTTTTGATCCCCGATTTTTTTTATGGCGGTCTCCACTGTTACTATAGGAGGTAACTTTCCCCCTTTGGTTTCATCTCTCTACTCCATATATTTTTTTTTTGTTTGTTTGGGGCAATAAGTGGTCTTCTTTCTTTGAAGTAGTTTATGAGAGGGTAAACGCTGACGTGGAGGGACACCCCGGGGTGATCTTCCCCGATTTTCCCTCCTTGTCCTCGTATGAACATCCTAAATTCCTGCACTGCCTTTTTCAAAAAGAGAAAGGACCCGTAGTCCCATTCTTGTGGTTGCCACTATAGACTGATCTTAACCGACAAGTAGGAAGGGTCCCCCCTTTAAGGACGAGGTCTGCGCTGTGCCGGGTTTTCCCTCCCCCGCTTGCCTTTAAGAATACTCCCGGT
>Ga0179593_1464341_pt1 | contig 15342 bp, 15 predicted proteins | sample CZODoug2_1_08_16_FD_185931 | JGI IMG/M metagenome (GOLD analysis project Ga0179593, IMG submission 185931) | Vadose zone soil fungal communities from Angelo Coast Range Reserve, California, USA - CZODoug2_1_08_16fungal (PacBio error correction) | ecosystem: Environmental > Terrestrial > Soil >... | reverse complement strand
GCTCTTTTGTGCTTCATGGCTGCCGGCGAAGTCCCTTTTTGCCTCATCAGAATCCGGTAATTTTTGGCCCGGATCGTCAAGTTCCGATGTCACGGCGCACCCCCCCACCCCCACCCCACACACACCACCACCACAACCCCCAACGTTGACGCCTATGGGATGTTTTCACCCCCCGTGAACTGGCAGTGCTAGTCCTTAGTGTCTTTTTCAACGGATAGGGGGGCAGTAAAAGCTTTTGCACTGTACGGGAGTATTTACCTGAGAGAAGAGCCAGAGGCTGCGCCTTCCGGACCAAGACTCCTTTTTCTGACAAGTGGCCCTTTCGACAGTCTTCACGCCTGGCCTTTCCCTCGAAAACACTTACATAAGTCGATCGCCCTTAGCCCATTTGGTACCAGCACGCAAGAGAGGCACCTCCCATCAGTTTCTCATGCCCTCCTTGCGTAATGCGCCAAATAGGGACCCCTGATTGAACAGATTCACTCTCCCCTAATCCGACCAGCCAAAGGCTGCACTCCCGAGACTTGAAGTGGGCGGGCTGTCGGCTCCTGATTGACGCGACCCCCATGCGCGTGTTTTGCCGCCCAAAAGATACGCGAATCCCCCGCGCCCGAGTTGCAGCTTGGGGGGGGGAGGGGCCCGTTTTTGACCCGACGCTCCTGATCGTCATGCACAGATTCCCACGACCAGGGGCTGACTCCATGTTCGGGAGGTTATCCCAAACACAACGTTTCGCACAAGGAATCCCATTGCTCATCTGTGTGCCCCCTAAGAAAGAATCGTCTCCTCGAAACCGGTCTTGTAGGGGCGTTCTTACCTTTTCTTCCGTCCCCTTGCCCCTTTGTTTTTGTTGAAGCTGCGATCATTCCACAGGTGCACCGCCACCCGCGGACCAAAGTCACTTCTTTCTTAACTATCGCCAGGACTTGCTCAGGTGCGGGCCTCCGGACGTTAGGTTCCGGTTTTTTCCGACCCCCCTTCCCTTCCCCTCGGCACAAGTTGTTCCTTGCCAAGAAAGCGGATTCAGGCTGTCTAAGGACGGCGGTTGCCCCCTTCCCGCAGCCGACGCGCGCGTGAGTACAAGTTCCCTCTCGGTTTCCCAAGTTCTCCATCCCCATCTCCTCCGTGCACGAACACTTTCTTACTCCCTCGCCCCTCCTCGGGCTCGTCGTGTCTTCGCCCCCTGTTGAAGGGGCGAGTTCTCCCTATCCTTCCAATCCTTTACGTCGCAGCGATTCGTCTCGGCATCCACTCACTTCATTACCGATGTTTGGAACCTCTTTGCCACGCTCCTTTTCCCTTTTCCCGTGCGGCTCCCTCGGTTTCCCCCGATAGAGGAAGCGGCTGACGGCTCAAATGTGGTCAACTTGTCCCAGAGTTGGCCCACCCGCCCCCTGACTGTGTCGCCCCTCTCCGTTCCTCACATTTCGCCGCTTCTCCCCTACACCATTGCGAGGACTGAATGGAGTGCCCAAACAACATGTGGTGATGAGCATTGGGACCCGTCTTTCCCCCCCGCCTGGCTAAGGTAGCCGGATACTTGGAGAACGTGCAGGTCGCCTTCCTGTGCAACTCAAGACCGTCCGTCTGGTCGAGATTTCTATCCGTTCCGCCTAGGTCGCCCCTCTCCCGCAGCCTTACTCCAGCACATGGTCACGCTTGCTGGAGAAGGTTTGAAGTAGTGCTCTCGTCATCCCTGGCGTTTGCGCAAGCTTATACGACAGGGCTCGATTCTTTCCCCTTTTCCCTTGTTTAGAGTTTCCGGCTCGTCCTAGCTTGGACGCCGCGTTCTGAGCCTTCTTTCCTCTTACTGGTAGAGATCGGTAACTCTTTCTGCGGTTTGCCGTATTTGTCTGACTCGGTCTTCCTCACTTGCGGCTCGCCAGGGGGATTTTAGATTATGGATAAGGTCACGCGACCGACACTTCTGTCAGCGCCTCCTTCTACTTAGCGTCTTTGTGGACCGCCCTGTATCCGCCACCCCAATTTTTTTTTTTTTTTCGACGCAGTTCCGCGTTTCGTGCGCTGAACTGTGTTTTACTGATTTGTTGCGGGTGATCGTCCGCTCCGATGCCACGAACCGCGCGAGATTCTCAGGGTGTTTTCGCTTGTTCCTCCCTGTTTCCCCCCCCCCCATGGTTTCTTTGAGGGGTCCATTCCGCCGACAATACTTCGCTCTCGGGGATCACGCGGCATGGTGGCGCCTGCTTCGGGCTCCACTCCTTTCGGTTCGTGGACCGTTGATCCAGGCTCCCAGAGCGGATGGTCCCTAATTCCCTTTTTCCGGCGGGTAGTTTTACGCCCCTTTCCCCTTGGGGACCGATCGAGAAACGCAAGTTTGCTGGATGTTTCTTGGTCCTTTTTTGCCGCTTTTTTGGATTCGTATTCGTCCTCCTGCCCCCCCCTATAGCGATTTCACAGCCCGCGCGCGTATAGTTGCAAACGCCTTCTGAGGTCGGGAGAGTTAACTCATCTCGTTCTTGGCTTCATTTATTGTCTTTAATCCCCCGACCTTATTTGGGTGCCCCAAAGCCCGCCTGCGTCGGGTTGCCTCGACCTGTGCTGATGAATGTCTAGCGCATTTTCCCTCCGAGCCTCCGGCCGTTGTTTTTCCACTTTCTCTTTCCTTGAATCATCGATATGCAGGGCAGACCTCCTCAGGTTTACTAAGACCCGTCGATTCATCACGTGGTCTGATCGTAGCTCTAGGTCTTTATTTTTGGGCAATGCGCGAATCCTTTTGGTTGTAAACGTGTGCCTGCCTGGCTCATCCTAATCATCCAAACTCCCCGTCTCCAGTTTGACCTGGGTCGTCCGTATGTGATTTTCAACCCCCAGATAACGAACAGCTCCCTGGCCTGCTTCGATTTCCCTCGGCGCGTGTTTTGCATTGACGCTCATTCCTTTTTTGCGCCTGACGACCCCTGTATAATGGGGCATCCCCTTTTTCCCGTTCTTACGGACTTAGATTTCGGTGCTCTGTGGGCAGCTTGTTTCCCGGGAGATGAGTTCAGTTATGGCAATTTGCCCCCCCTCGCGACTGGAACCTGGTCGCGGCATCCCCGTCAAGCGCCCTATTGCCTCTTCACGGCTGCTTCCTTTTGCTAGTTGGCGGCGACTCCGGCTCTCGGCCGCCCCTTTCGCCGCTACTTTTGAGCGGTTGTAGAACTACTCGCCTCTTTTTAACGATCCCTTGCAGTGGTTTTTTTGCTAATTCTGAGTCTCCCTCCTCTCTCCTCCCTCTTGACAAGCGATACACGGACGTATATTCCCTTTTTAGTTTCGCCTTTATTTCCTGCTAGAAACCGATTTTTGCCAGTGGTGTCCGGACATGTGAAGTCTGTGTTGTCCCTTATTTCTAAGCGTCAACGTTCTGTTCGGTCCATTGTACTCAAGCTCTTCCGGTTTTTTTCTGGATGGCGTGAGGCCGCCCATAGCGTCAAGAGTCTTTTCTCTTCCCCCTCACCTTTTGAGTCTGAGCTCCACTTTTTATTGGTTTTCATTTTCGAGCATCGCGTCCGCAGCCGATCACTGGCTTTGTTTCGCTGTTTCCTGCCGATGTCCGCGACTTGTCCCCCTAGTTTCCCTCCTCCTTGGGGGTTCAAACACCCCCTTACCCCCTTGCACAGATCTTTTGGGCAGTGGGCGGTCACAAGTGCGCGGGCATTGTTCAGTCCGCAAGACTTTTTGAACCTCCGCCCCTGTCTGTTTCCGGGCCCGTATTTTCCCTTCTTGTGAATGCTACAAGTGGCAGTTCGCACTTTTTTCCTAGTGACGTCGGACGAGCACGGCACCCTGTGGAGTCCCAGGCTTCTTTGCGCCCCGGGTTTCTTTCCGCCTGCGTTTTATCTTCCTCTACAGTGCTCATGGAAATTCCTCTTTTTGCGTAGGCCAGCGTGCCGGGCACAGCGCCTTGAATAAAAGCAAGGCGTGCCCTGCGCCGGCTCAAACGCTCAGCTATGGGCGCTCTGGCCGGAGCTTCATCTCTACCGGGGTTTTGTTCCGGCAAAATCCCAGAGTTTTACGTTCTCCAACCCACAGAAAAGGCCCTGCCCGATCTTTGCAGGATCCCCCCCCGTTTGTTACCCCCTAATGACCCGCCTTAGCCCCCAAGCTTCTTATTTTAAGCCGATTTAGATCGATCAAAGGCAGTGCATTTTGCAACGCGCCCCCCACACACCATATTCCACTTCCAGTTCCACTTTTCACTGACACGAGGTCACGACTTATCTACCGGGTTTTCCTGCTTCTGGTACCTGGTGAGGAAGTTTCAGTTACCTTTCACTCCGTTTTGCCCTTCGTCTTTCTCACTTTTTCTCGCCCGACCCCATGAGCAGTTTCTGGTTGCTTGAACCGCAGCAGGCCATTTCATAGGCGGCCTGTTTCGGCGGTAATTCCAGTTCGCAGCGGACTCGTGTTCGACCCCTTGCGAGGTGCCCTTTTTTTCGCCTTCGCCGACCTTTGAGATTTTTTTTTTTGCAGGTAGCATCCGCCCATTCCGCGGCCAGTGGGGTTGTTTTCGCTTTCTATTTGTATGTTTCGTTCGCCTCTTTGACACTTAGTCTCATTTCCATTTCTCTCGAGCACGGCAGGATTTTCCAAGGGCCCTCAATCCCTGTTCCTCGAAGTCGGCTTTCGCTGCGGCATCCCACTGTCGAGTTACGTTCCCGGCCTGCCATCGGATCTCTAGTCTGCCTCAAGATAGGCTGTAGCTCCGTTCATCACAGTTCATTTCCGCCATAAGTGTGGAACTCGACCGCGTTTTTTTCCCTGTTTAAGAGGTTTCTTATCCGTCCTCTCGTGATCCCTCGTTGCCGAGGCTCGCCCCCTTTTCCTCAGCAGTTCTTGTTTGGTCCCCCAACGATTCCCAGTGTTAGAGGCATGCCTTCCGTTTGCAGGGCATCGGCTTCGTCTCCTCTTGGAACCAGTCCCCACGCGCGTCACGGAACCGGCTTTCCCCGTTTACCTTACATGATGATCAGAACTGTGGACCCCCCCTTCCTCCGAGGCGCTTTAGTTTGCCGTCTACCGCTGCGGGCTGGTTGCAGATCCCGGCCGACTAGGTCGCTTTTCCCTTTATAACTCTGGTCCTCCTCCATTTTTTTTTTCACCGGTCTTTCTTTTTCCCAGACTACGGCGGGACCAAAGGGCCCTTTTGTTAGAAGGTGTTAGATTCGCTCCCGACAAGTGCGCCCCGCACCTTTGTTTGCCGCGCCCCGGAGCAGGTTATGAGTCTCTTTCCATCGGAGAAGACTCCCATCATGTTTCAGCTTGCCTTCGCATTGTTGCGTTCATTTTTTTTTTACTTCGCTTCCCTTCTCCCTTCTGGCGATTGTGGAAAATTTGGCTTCCGGATGTTCCAGCCAATTGGGATTCCAGTCTAGACACGTATCGGAGGTTCCTTCTGAAGACTTTGTGACCGCTCCTTGTCCGCCTTGGACGAGTCCCCTTAGATCGATGTCTCTCTTTTCCCTCAATACTGAACCAGCATCAAACCAAACGTTCTTGGAGTTTCAGAATGTACCGAGTCTCCGTGCCGCCTCTGGTGCTTACCCCCCGGTCTTTTTTTTCGGTTTCGTTGAGCCCTCCGCATCCTTTCAAGGCTGAAGGGGGAACCTCCTCCCTAGCATTTCTTACGACCACTTTTTTCGTCCCCCCCTGCTTTCTCCAGCGTGCCTTTTTTTTTAAGAAGATTTTACTCGTGATCGGCCAGGACTGTACTTTGGCCCCCACCGCTTTGGCGGGCGCAACTTCCCCATCGCGATTGCTTTCCCCGTCCGGCTTGTTTTTTGCCTCCTCCGCTCTTTGTGTCCTCGAGATCATGCGGGCCGGCTTTTTTCATGATTCAAAATTTTTGCATGCCGCCTTGCCCGAACTTTACGACTTTCGAGCCCTCGCCTGAGCCGGCAAGCATAGGCTTTTGAAGGAGTTCTGGAGGTATCTTGTTTCCACTTTTCGTATCCCTTCCCTTCACCCTACCCAGATTTTAGCTTGTTCTTTTTTTCCCCCCGTTCCCCCCGGCTCCGCGTTGCTAGTTTATTGCTCGAATGATCTTTTTTTTGGTCGCCTGGCTTCATCTTCCTGCCCCCTTTTTTTTTTTGTCGACCACTTCGACTGGTTCAGCGCGCCGACATTTTTCCCCCGGCCTCTCTGGTACCCCTTGGAATTGTTCTTTTCGTTCCTTTTTGCTTCTGTCTTCCACCTTGCTCTTTTTAATGCTTCCCGAGGGAGAGGGCTTGCTGGAGACTACAGGGTACGGACGCCCATTTTCCAAGCTTCATTCCCTGTTTTTCTAATCTATGTCGTAGTGTGCAGCTTTTCATCTCTGTGATCCCCAATTTCCAATCAGTGTTTTGTTGGTTTTCCGTCCCTAGCGGCTCCATGCGTATCAAATCCTCATCCAGCAAGTCTCTGGCTTTTTGGTTTTGGCCTTCGTGACGTCAAACCTCACCGACCTCGTTCCCGTTCGCTGTCTTTCCTGGCTGCGGCGATTCCGCTGGGGGTGTTTCACTAGATCGTCTTTTGGCCGCAGCCGGATGAGGCAGGTCGGCCCGCTTAACTTCCCGCATTGGATAAGCTTTTTCGGTTGCCGCTTTTCCCAGCCGTTTTTTTGCCTTTTTCCCTCTGCTGGCCCATGAGGTTGAGTTCGAAGGCAAGGTTAGAAAGACTCGCCTTTGTGCATGTCTCGGGAACGTTTGCGTCGTCGGGAGTGGACCCCCTGCCTCGCATCCTTTTAGCCTCGACTATGTCACCTGACGTAGACTTCGCGCGACTTCCGATTTTTTTCCCCATTGCCTTTGCTTTTGCGCTTTGAGCTATGAGCGCGCGCCTCGCCGCGAGCCAGGAGGCGCCCCTACTGCACGGCTTTAGACATTTCTCTTGCATCCTTCCTTGGCCCCCGGGCCGTTTCTTTATTGTCTATTTCCGTTGCCTTCCTTTTCGTGCCCCGGTGGCCTTTCACGGCCGTAAATTGGCCCTTTTTTACATGGGTGCGATCAGCTCGAGTTTTTTTTCTCTTTGCGCTAGTTGTTTTTCGCCGTGCTTCGCGTCCCACGATTGGATATCATTTTCCTCCCCTGCCCTTTGTTGAGTATCATCATCTCTTGTTTTTATTTCTCATGGGTCTTTTTTCCACTCCGCAGCGTTCCCTCTCGGCTTACGTGGCCTGTGCTTCTTTCCCTCCCAGCTTGCCCATGTAACGGACTGTGGTTGATATCTTGCGGCAGCCGGTCTTGAACACCGGAGCTAATCCAGCGGCGCCCTGCTTTTTGGTGCCACTTGTTTTTCCTTAAAGGAATGTCGGCGCATTGAGATCCGGTTTAACCTGTTCCAGATAGAAACCTGCGCGTCCTGTCCGTTTTTTTTTGGCCACCCGTTTAGCGTGCGCTGCTTCGCCTTGCGCGTTCCTTTGGCCAATTTTCATGTGGCATCGCCGCTTCCGGTCCTCTTATTCAGCGCGATTGAGCCCCCTCGTGGTGCTCTTCGCCGCGCCCTCCCCCCCGATGAGCCCCGTCTAACTGTGCCTCGGAAATTTGTCCTTTTTCCCTTTATGTCTTCCTTCGTGCCCCCTTGGTCGTCCCCAATCAGTGTCACAGCAATCGCTTCTAGGCTCGGGCAACGTCCCCTCTCTTTTTTTTCTTCGAGTGGTTTTCCTTCTCCTGCTCTGGCCCTGCCGCCATTCCCGCCGTTCTTGCCACGCAGAGCACGGTCTCTATTTCCTGCACGCAGAAGGGAACCCAGGACTCCGGTCCCCCGTAGGCGTCGGTTGATGTTTGCGTTCTACCCTTTTTCAGTTACTTATGATGGCGACTCCTCTGAGGATTTGTGAGCAAGCCACGCATTGATAGCGCCCCCAGAGTATGCTCATCGCCTCCCAAATCTTCTCACCCACGATCGATTGTAGACGCGTCTTCCTCGGTTTGAGGGTTCCACCGCTGTTCCCCCTCTTTCGGGCCCCGTTTTCAAGGGTCCCTCTGGATCTATCATTTTTGGAAGCTGCAACTCCAATACCACCCCATTTGATTCTCTTCCTTTTTTTTCCCTTCTCGGCCTGTATTTTCGGTAGGTCCACCCCTCCTTGATTGTTCGACCCCCAGAATGAGATGTTTTGCCGTGAGAGACATAAGCAGGGAATCTTTGGGAGATCCACACCCCTTCCGTCCGCCCCCGCATGTGCCAACGTCTTAGCGGGGCTGCATAGCGCGCAAAGGTTGTACCACCCCCTCGCCAGGCTCCTCTCAGAGCTTTTTCATCCTTTCGCCGGCCCCCCCTTTTTTCCCTTTGCCCGGGAAACTCCACTTACCTTCGAGTGTGCTTTTTCATTCCCACTTTGAATGTTCTGTTTCCCTCGCGGCCCGGCATCGCTTACTCCTGGCGAGTCGCGCGCCTTTTTTTTTCATCACGTTCCCTCCCCGCATTCCCGTGTTCCCGTTCCCCGCCGTGTCCCCGCTTCTTTCGCCGTCCGGCTTGTATACTTGTGCCGGCTCTTTTTGTGTAATTGACTGCCCGCCGGCGCTTGTCAATGCGGCGACAGTTTTTTTTTTTTACACTCCCCCTCTCGGTCCTTTACGGGTTGCGCGCTTCGTCGGCTCCCTTCGCCATTTGGATACCCCTCCTGCTCTTCTCCCCTTCCCCCTTTGCAATTTTTTTTCGGCGGCTCCCCCCCCAACCACTGTGTTGATCCTTCTGCCCCTTGTCCCTCATCAGTCTGCTACGGCGGCCTCGCCCGTCCCATGGTGGCGCGGTCGGGTAAGAATTTTCCGTGCTTACTCTTTTCCCCCCTCCTCCTTACTCCGCCTTTTTTCAGAAAGCTCACTTTCCTTTCCCCCACCGATCCGAAGTCCAATCGGGCGTGGCTCATCTGGATTTTTCCCCCTGATTTCCGATCGGCACTTTTGAAGGCGCTTTTTTCCCCGGTCGGCCCTGTCCCCCCCGCTTGCATTCAATGCATGGTCTCCTCAGCGGCTTCCTTTTCGTGTGTGTGAGAGTTCGCTATAGTCTCCTGTGAAGCTTGACCCGAGAATCTGTTGCTCCCTTCCCTGCGATCGGTAGATCTATAACCCATTCTCTCTTTCCTTTGACCATTCAGCTAGGTGACTGACGACTCTTTTTTAGCCCCGGGATCAGCCAAGGCTATGGTCGTTTTTCGTGCCTTTCCCGTCCCCTTCCCCTTCCTGCCGCGTTTTCTGCCTCCGAGCCGTACGGCGCGCGGCGACTCACCTGGTCCAATCGTGTCCCCATGTGTTTCTACCGCTCCCCAATTTCCTCGTTTTTTGCGCGCAGCCCGTTTTTTTTTCTCTATCGCCTGGCGCTAGACTTCTTAAACTCCAGAGATTATACCGGTCCATCTCGACCGCATTTTGCCCCATTGCCTTCCCTCCCGGCGGCATTTCGACGGTACCATAGCTAGGTCGTACCCCGGCACCGAAACGATCTTCCCTTTTTGTCCCATTCGACGGTGTCCTCACGCGAGTGCGTATTCCTTAACATTTTTCCCATGGCGGGAAAATCACAGGGATGTTCTTACTCCTATCTGGTTTGGCGAGCGAGTCCTCTTTTTCCCCCCCCCCTTTCCCCGTTGTCCCCTTTTTTCGCTTTAACTTCTCCCTTTTTTCCCCCACCAAATGGTTGTCAGCAGGCTCGCCCATTCCGGCAATCTTTGTGATCCTTGCGTCTTTTGGACTTGTTCTTGCTTTTCCTCGGCTCCTCTGGCTTGCCCTGTTTTGCTGTCGTACTCCTTTTGACCAAGTACCTTGCCATAATGCGCGTCCCAGATGCGTTATGTCCTCTCCCAGGTGCCCGCGCTAGGCATGCTTTGAGCCCTCTCTCATATATATGTAGAGCGAAAGGCAGGGCTTTCTGGCCTTTTGGTGTTCGACACCCAATTCTCCGCGCTGTTTAGGTGGAGACATTTGTTGCGAGATATGTTTTTCCTATCTCTCCCCTGTGTTCTCCCTTTCCTTGGAGTGCGCAGTTTGGCGGCTTCCATAGTGACAGCCGATGGTCCCGCGGGACCTAGGGCATTTTCCCTTCTAGGCCTAAACAGGTGTAATGATCCCCCCCTACCCTGCCGCCCAAGACCGGGTCTTAATGAGATCCTGTGTTTGCCTCTTTTTGACCCCTCATTTCCCAATCCATTTTTCTGGTTAGAGTGCACAAGAGAAGGCCTTGGCATTACATCCCAACATACCGCTTTTCCTGTACTGCCGTTGGTCTTCGACGCACACCCTCCCGCTTCCCTTTGCTCCCAGGTTACCCTTTCCTTACATTTTGCTGTCTGAGTCATGCGAGGATTGGGGGTTGACTCGATATGAATTTTTTGTGCAATTCCGACTGGCTGGCAGGTCTGCGTCACCGTTTTCTCTTACGTCCCTCCCCGCTTCCGCAGTCTTTTTCCTCAGGCGTGCCTTTGGTCCTCCTTGGCGCCTCAGCGGGACGTGTTACTGGGCAATTTATGCCCCTATATTGTGACCTGACAGCGGCCTTCCCTTCTGACATTGCATTTGAAAATTTCGCATCAAGGTCGGAGACTTCATTGCTCGCGGTTGGCGGCCTCCGTTGATGACCACATCGTGGCCTTTTCGTCTCTCCCGTCCAGGACTTTATTATAGGTTGTCGACCTCGCCCTTTTACCACCTTGCCCCCCCAATGCGATGTTTTTTTAGACCCTGGGAGCCTCCCCCTCCTCGTCTCGTCCTCTTCTAAGCGCCCGAATAGGCAGGCTGGTTCATTTAAGTTTACCACGTTTGTTACAGGACCCACGATTCTTTCCTTCTTGCTTTGACCGTTGCCCGTCCTGCGGTGTGCCATTTCATTGGTGTTTGCCCCACTGCTCGGACCCCCATAAGGAGACCAACGGCGCCTCTTCCATTTCTTTATCGCAGCCCCTGATAGGAGTTTTTTCCTACTTATCTCTTTTTGCTTTGTTCTTTTCGCCATGATCCTCCCCAGAAACATAGCTTCTTCTATCTCTTTTTCCCAACCTTTCGATTTTCGATATCCCCATTTTTAATGAGCTTGACCCTCTCCGCTCTCATCCAACAATATCGGCCCTGATGTGGCCTGCGGCTGGCCCCCGACTTGTAACCCTTAGCCCTTGTTGAAGGTTATTTTTTGCCCTCGCTTTTTCCCCACACCCAAGGAGTAACTTTCCCACAGATCCATAGGGTACCGGCCCCCACGGGAACCGGTACCAACGGTCTAGAGCTCCCCTCCAAACTTTTCCCAAACTTCCAAAGCTAGAAACCCTTGACGCCTCCCCCTGCGCTGTCTTTGGCGCTTCCTTCTCTTGGTCATTCGATCTCCCCAGATGCCGCCCCCCCTATCTCTTTCTTAGTTTTTTGAGACTCGTCATGCTACAACAGGTGCCGATTCTATTTCCATGTAAGGCTTGCCGAGTTTCATATTTCCGTGGTGTGTCCTAGTTTTGAGGAAACCTGCAGCCGTTTCTTTCAATTTCCTTCGCTTCCCAGTCGGCCTTGATCCTTTTCTGGTAACATCGGTGTCTTTGGGATTCAAAGCCTCCTCTGCCCTTCTCCCCCAGGGCTTCCCAATGCCAACTCTGCTCTCCCGAATGCATGAATTAGTTTCGATAACGAGGTCCTCCAGTCCCGTGGGGTTCTTTTTCCTTTTCCCAACAGCTCATCGATTGCACTGCATCCTCCCCTTAGCTTGGCTCCCCCATGCGTAAGAGAGCATTTTTTTTTGATGTTGTGCGTTCGACCTTCACCTGGACGCCAAGGACGCAGTGCGACTGGTCGACGTCATGATAGGGTTCTTTTCTTCACCATGCAAGATATGGCTGAACGCGCACCAAGACTACTTTCCATTGCTCACTTCCCCCCATTCTTCTCCCAACTACTCCAACCTTTTAGATAGATCACTTGGTTTAATCGTGACGTTTGGAGGATCGTCGTTTCCCCGTGTTGCTTCAGTCTAAGCACACCCGTCCCTGTGCGGCCCCCTCTTCGCTATCTTCAAGGTGCCCGGGAAATACGCCCCTTTCCTTCTCCCTCCCAACATTTCCCTTTCTGTCCATGAGAAGATCTGCCCCTTTCATCCTTCCCTGCCCTCCTTTGCTGGCACCCCCGGACCCTCATCTTCGACGTCGACCCCCCAAAATACCGGCTTTCTTTTTTGACATGCCAAGGTATCCTACGTTTTTCCAGTGCTTTTAGCTGGACGCATTTTCCCCTGCCCTTTCCGCCCCAGCCTTCTTTGGCTTGGACTCGACGAGACCTGAGTTGTCCTTTTCATTGTGGTCCCACAAGGATCTCCCTCTCAGCTCCTTCCTAAGCAGAGACGGCCTCCCTTCCCTCCTTCCTAGGGCGAAAGAACCACGCTTTTCCAATTAGCGCGGCGGCTTCCCTTTGTCCCTTGTCGATTTCCCCCTCCACCGCGCTTCCTCTTCATCTCCCCACCGTTCACCATAGTATTTCTTTTCTTTCGCGCGCACTAACTCCCACGTTCCCTTTCCCGCCCCTTTCTCCCTAGGTTAAGTTCTGAGTCCGCTCTTTCGCTTCCCCCCGCTGCGCGATCATCGTGCTCCCTGTTCCTCATGCGGGATAGAAGAGATATGGCTTGACGGATGGTCCCTGCCAGGCGTTATTTGTTCGTTGAACCTTCGCGTCTGCTCCACTTCCGAGCCTTTCCCTTTCCCCGCTTCTGGTCCTTTTTTTGTATAATCCGACCACTCCTCTAACACCGGTGCAGAAAGGACCAACTTCGAGCGGAGACCCCAAGAACCTGTTTTTTGATTTGCCTTCCCGACGATTTGGGACAGGCGGTCTTCCCTCCCTAACGGCTTACTTCCGGCCGAGAATTCCATTTGGTTCGGCGCCTTTTCCGTTTCTTGCGAAGGGAAAGCCTCAAATGGTCGAGAAGCTTCTCCTCCTTTTGTCTTACTTTGTTCCATGATCCGTAAGGAGCATCCCCGTTTTTTTGCATTGCCTGGTTTTCCCCTTCCTATCTGGCTCTGTGTGACGAGATAAGTCGTCCTCTGGTTTGCTTCCAGGCAGGGCAGTTTTACAGGTTCTCTGCAAGTTTTTTTTTTTGAGGATCGGCTCTTTTTTTATTTTCATCCGTGTTGAGATTATCTTTTTGCCCACCTCCCCCCCCCCCCCGCTTCACCCCCCACCACCACGGCAGACCTTTTTTGATTGCATTTCCCAGTCTTAGAGATAGCTGTATTTCTTACCTTGCGAATGGTGACCCCTTTTTGCATCGTCTTCATGGGATCGGTGTGAGTGTTCTCTTTTTTAGGCTTTTAACCGGGCTAGTTGACTTTTCTCGACAAGGCCTATTTGACCGGGACCTTTTATTGCTCCTTTCCATTCCACGACACGCAATGCGCAAGAGGCCGCGGCCGATGCCTTTTCATCCGGCGGCCTCTAATCTGCTCCTAGGTCCATATCCGTATCCGGTGCTCACCCCACCCTGTGTCCTGCTCCATTTTCTCCAACCAAGTCCCTGACTTTTTCTCCGTGACCCCGGGTCCGATGTACTCGTCTGCGGGCTTCGCTCCGGAAGGGCCCTCTTACTACCAAGCACGCGCGGAGAGTTTGGAGCTGTGCTTACTCCCACTTGTCGCCTTGACCAATTGTGAGTTATTGTTGCGTAGGCTTCTGACTCTGATTGGGAGTACTCCGCATCGTCCCGGTTCTTCCCCCTTCGAGTCACTGTCCCTTTATCAGTCCCGTTGTCCTCCTGCTCTTCGTGCCCCGCGAACCCTTCAACATAGTTATAATTCTTGTGCCAATTTTCTTCTTACCCCGTCCTCCTCCAGATGATGGAGACAGCGAGTGATAGTTGCCGGACGTCCTCCTTTCGCTTTTTTAACTTCCCCCCTCACAAGGTTTGTCACTGCATCCCGGCGGAACTCGACGCTCGGAGCTTTGTTATGTAGCTGGAGTCCGGCCCCTGCCTGCTCGTTCGGAGAGGGCGACTCCTATTTTTTTTTTTTCCACTCCTTTTTCAAAAGATACCGAGGACTTTCTGAACGACGCTCTCTAGGAGCTGTCGGATGCGACGAAAGGCTGGAGCGGTTCCACCGGCCTTGGCGACTCGTGGACTCCCTTTTCTTCAGCTCATTTTCTCAAGGTCGTCCAGTTTGACACCTGATTTTACTTTCTGGCAGCCCCTTGCCGCTCATGCGTAGAACTCTTCTTGCCGCCTCTTCAATGGCCTTTCTCGCCTTTTTTTTCCCCACTCTCTGAATTTTTTTGACTCGGCGCCCGGCCCCCCCCACTTTGGGGCTGTCCTCCAACGTGAGATTCTCCCCCCCTTCTCGTGCTTTCTTGGAAGCTGTTTCCCAGGGCCTTCTCCGACTAACATAGGGTCCCCTGAAGGACATCCCAGTGACTTAAGAAAGCTCGCATAGTCGATTTCTTTCGTTTCGTGGTGCGACTCTTTTTTTGAAGTCCCGATGTCGAAACTGATATTTCATTGTTTCTCCCCTTTGTAAGCCATGGTCCCCTGGACCTTTTATCACTTCTCCCCCCCTTTTCTTGCTTTTTTTCCCATTCAGATGTCATGCGACTTTGTTTTTGTTCTTTTCAAAAACCCCCGGGTCTTTCTTCTTTCCCTTCGGCCTGCATGTGTCCTTAATGATGAGTGATCCCCCTAGAAGTTTTCGGGCGATCTTCCCTTTTGGTGGAACTCCCCGACCAGGATGCTGCCCGTTTTCTCTCTCTGACTTCCCTCCTGCATGGACCGCCCTTTTCCTTTTCGGGATCGAAGGCCGTTGGCCGTGCCCTCCTTTGCTTGGCGATGCTTTTCACTTCTCTTTTCCCCCGAATTTCTAGGCCGATTTTACTGAGACCCGCTTCCTCCTTTACGGCCGTGCAACGTGAGCAAATTTATTGCGACTTCTTTTATCCGTTGTCTAGCTCTTTGGTCTTTCCTGGGGTTTTCAGAGACAAATTGATTGATCCCTCGGCCGAGCTCCTTTTCGCCGAGACCCATGATTTCTTCTTTTTTATCCATCCTCTTTCTCAGGGCACGAGGTCGCACCTTGAGCATGCTGAGCATCTTGAGTCTTTCTGACCGTCATCGAGCGGACTACGAGGCGCTCTATCGCGGCCAGGTACGGATCCTTTACATTCCTTTGCCACTTTTTTCCCCTCATGCTTATCATTCCTGATTAATGTTTCCATTCCCCGGTGCCTTACGATAGGTCTTGGGGCCTTTTTTTCCTTTTCCCGGGTGTTGTTCACGGCTTAGGAAAATATTCCCGTCCCAACGTCGCCTTTTAATTATTCTGTACAGATCCCGCGCCACCTTTAGACCGCTATTTTATTGTCGCTTAGGCGTGTTGAGCCCTTCTCCATGTCTCTCCCCAATTCT
>Ga0179593_1492111_pt1 | contig 15343 bp, 16 predicted proteins | sample CZODoug2_1_08_16_FD_185931 | JGI IMG/M metagenome (GOLD analysis project Ga0179593, IMG submission 185931) | Vadose zone soil fungal communities from Angelo Coast Range Reserve, California, USA - CZODoug2_1_08_16fungal (PacBio error correction) | ecosystem: Environmental > Terrestrial > Soil >... | reverse complement strand
GGGTCCAGTTTGCAATTAGGAACCGCCGCCCACCAGATCCTCTTTCTTTCGGCTGAGCTATTTCTTCTGACCCTTCCCTGTCAAGTCTACGCTCAGATTTTTTATCAATTTTCCATGGCATCGAAGTCTGGTTTTAAGGGCGTGACACCAGGGTGGAGCTGCCCTCCGTATCGCTGCGGTTTCGAGCCTGCTCGCGTCGGATGGAGTATCGTTCTGGTCTTTTCTTGCAGGCTGGTTTCCAATGAACCTATCCCCTGATAGTGTAAACTCTTTCCCATCCGGACATTCTCTGAGATCAAGAAGGCCTCTTCCCAACTTTTTTTTCCCCCCTAGTTTTTTGATTCTCTTCCTTTTTCCTTCCGTTTGGAGAGTACATCCTTGTGATTCCCCTCAAGCCCATTAGTCTTAAGTCTAGTCCTTTGCTCTGTGGTGCCATTTTGCTTTCTCTGAGAGTGTTCCCCCTTCCCTGTGATCGCCCATTTCCCTGAGAGGATTTTTTTTTCTCTTGATCAATCCCTGCATTACAGGCGATGTTGTGGATAGTTTGATTTTTCCCCCCCTTTTTTTTCGTTGTTAACGGCCCTGTTAGCCCCTTCTTGTTGGCTATCCGATCTTGTAGTCCGCCTGATTTGAGGGAGTGGGGGGTGACGTGATCCTCCCCCCCTGTTTTTTTCGCTATTTCCCATGGACTGTTTAGCCCCTCCCCGCGGCCCGCCGGTCCACAATTTCCACTGTCCTTTTTGCCCTAGTGGGCGATGTTGGGATCCCAGAGACGCCGGTTTCAAAAAAATTCTTGCTAGGCCTCCCACTTTAGGAAGTGATTTGCTGTACTGCGGGTGAGAGGAAATGTTACAACCGGCACTTCCCTGATGAGCCCTTTCTTCTCTGACCCGCTTATGTCTGTCTGACTGCCGATTTTCGTATTTTCCTAATCGTCGGCCGAAGAGCTACTCCCGCGCCCCCTGTAACCGGGCAACATTCCGGCTAGGTTCCTTCCTACCCCTTCCTTTAGTGAGTATTTTCCTCCTGAATTTTGTTTTTGCTTTTTCCCGAACTGATGTGCGTGTAGGGAACTGATGTTTTTTTTTTCGTGTTATCTATTTTTCTCCCACCATGACGCTCTAGCATTCTTTCAAGGCTTGGTGGCCCTTCCTAGACCGGTTGGGTGACAGCATTTCTTTTTTAAAGCCCCCCCACAACCGCGTATTTTAACTCCCCTTTTTTCCACGTAGGACCTCTACCCGCCCTTTTTTTTCCGGAACCATTTCTCCCGGTCCCCGTTGGCCCAGCAGCGTTCAATGAAACGTCTCCTTTACACCCCGACCCCGGTCACTGGTAGGCCTGCTGTCTCGATAGCAATTTCAATCTTTTTTCTTCCTCTTTGCCGCCCCCCCGATCAAGGGTGCTGCGTACATGGACGCCGACACTTTATGCCTGACCCCTGTCGCCCAGTTGCCCCCCCTTCCCTTCAATTTCCTCTCATTGTCTTCCCCTTTCGTGCCCTTTAAGGGCTTCACTCTCGGTCATTGGTGCTCTCCCCAGTCCCCCCGGTGACACGGCAATCCTTTTTCCTCAACGTCCTCCCCCTGCAACTCTTACAAGGACTTTGTCTCGGCTTTTTTTCGGCGCTCGTACTCTGTTTCCCCCCGAATACGTCATTCTTGTGCCTTTTTTCTTTCGTGAGTTGTCTTTTCAAGGAAAACTCTACGGGCTCTCGGTTCCTCCCCCCCTGCCCGCGATGTTGTCACCCCGTTTAACAAGTGCCCTCTCATTTTTTTTTCTCGGCGTGATCCACTGTTTTTTGAAGTTTACTCTGGACTTTGCCCGTTCCCACCCTATTTATGAACCCGTATTGCTCTTTTTTTCCCTTCCTGAGGACCTTAAGACGCGTGCGCCAAAGTCTTGTTTAGAGATTTTTGAGACTTCACGTTTAATTAGTTTCAAACTTTTATGTCTTGTTTTACCATCGGTCATTCTATTAACGGCGTTCTCACTTACCTCTTATCCCTTTCTGACCGCCTTTTTAATGCACAAGGTTCGTTTGTCTCAAGTATTATGTCCCCGTTGCCCCTGCCGTCAGGCCTCCCTTGCAGTTCGTGAGAGATTCCCTTCCTTTTATGTCTTTTTTTCCCTACCTCTTTACTGATCCCTAAAAAGTGGGCCGGCCTTTTTTTTTTTCTTCCCCATAGATACAATGAGTATGCCTCCCCACCAACCCCTTCTTGAAGTAGGCGCGGCTTGAAGAGCCTTTTCAAGAAGAGCCACACACATATCTTCCCCTGCTCCGTACACTGATGTCTAGTAGAATTATTTCTGTAACCCTCCATCCTTCTATTGTTTCACCTTTTTAGACGCCTGTGCTTGTCCCATGTACCCCCCCGTCGTTGTAAGGGATTTATTGTGGAAGAGGAACACTTTGCATGTTCACGCAAAAACCGATTGATTGGTTTTTTTGTTTTTTTGGGTTTTGTGTTGTGGGTGGGTTCTATATTCCCCCGCACTCCCCTTCTCTTACTTTTTTTTTCTCATTTTTTGTTTTGCTTGTCTCCGGCTTTTTTTCCTTTTCATGCCGTTCCTCCCCGGAAGCCCCTTTTCCCTCTACCGCCCTTGCCTTTTTTTCCTCTGCCCCCGGGTCTTGATCCATTGGCCCTCCGACTCGTCCGGGTTTCTTTTTTCGCCCCGAGTGGTCTCGCTCGCTTTTTTGGAAGAGCCTGTTGTTTGACTTTGACGTCATTGTTGGTTGAAACTAACTCTTTTTCCCTTTTGGAGGTATCTTCGAGCTTTCCTACTGTTTTTTTTTAGTTTGTACTCCGCTTTTTTCACCCGACCCAGCAGGCGGTTTTCCCTTTTTCCCACACCCAGCTATCACCATTCCCCCCCTGACTTCTCCCCCCTTTTGGACCCTTTCGTGTGTCTCCTTCATTTTTTTCCCTTTTTCCAAATTAACCCAGAACTCCCGATAAATCTGTGTTTCTCTCCGTCCCTCCCCTCCTGTGGTCATGTTTCCTGCTCGCCCCCTTCCTTGGCCAATCAACTTTGCACCTCCTTCTCGAGGTAGGGCACCCTTTCCAAAGTACCCGTGTTTTCTTAAGTTTCCTTAATTCTCACCTTCCGGTAAAGCCTCCCCATTGCGGTCGCACCCCCTTTTTTTTTGGCCCCCCTTGTTTTCCAATCCTCCTCTTGAGTTTTTAAGCCCCCTCGAGATTGTTTTTCGCGACCCCCCCTCCTGTTACATGATTCATCTTCTATTTTTTGATTGTGATCTTCGCGCTTTCATACCGCTGATGGGCATTAGTTCCATTCCTGGACCCAACCCTGTCGTCCCCTTTGTCTGTCTCCTTTCTAGGATAGAAACGGTCTCCATTTCACTCGACCTTTTTCTTTACTTAGCTTTTTCATTGACTCTGTCTCCCCTTGTATTCGACACGTTATCCGTAGGTTTTTTTTCCATTATATTGATGGTATGATGGCCGCCCCACCGCGCTTCCCATATGCGATGGTCCAATCTCGCTCCTACCAAGCCGTTTTGAAGTGTTCCGCGATTTCGCCCCTATCCCTTTTTCCCCACACCCTGCGAGCATTCTCGATTTTTCCCTCCACGATGCCTAGTCACTTTAGGAACGTCGAGCGTTAGTTCTGATTAGTTGTTCCCCATGTCCCCGAAGTTTGGTGGGAATTCTTTCGCCATAGTCCCCCGTTCCCTCAATAAATCAGGATTCTTAGTCCCTTTCTTGGCTTGGTGACAGTGTTGTTTCTGGCCCACCCCCCCCTCAGAGCCTCGCTCCTTCTGCTCCTTTTTCACTTTTTTTTCCTTCTGGAAATCCTAGTGCCTCTCATAAGACCCTATATCTCTTCGCGAGTGCGTGACCGCCACGGCGAAACTGCCTCCTTGTACGTCATGATTTGAAAGAATTGAGGTACCCGGGTCCTTGGTTGACTTTTCTTTTCTTTTGGACATTGCCTTCGAGTGATGCCCGCCCCTCCAAGTTCCCCCCTTCGTTTGTTCCATCCAAGAATCCCTTTTTACCGTCCCACCCTTTACTGAGCTTGCCGCCGCACCGAATTGTCTGGGTTTTGTTTTCGGCCCCCCCACTTAACCCGGCGCCCCTCTCTGTGCAATTTTGTTGGCCCCCAGCCGGCGGTCCCCAATTTTTTGCTGTGTAACCCCCTGTAGGTGTCCCTTCTTTTTGAAACTGAGAGTGCTGCCCCCAAAACACTGATCTCTTTTTTCATTGAAAATTCATTCCTCGGTCCGAGTTTTTTCTTTTGTCGATATTTCCATTTCTATTCCTTGGCGGTCTTTTTTTTTCTCAATTCAGTGGCGTTTTTAAGGTTGTTTTCATAGCCGTGCCACAGGACTTGCCCACAATGAGTAGATGGATTTTTCTTGATCTTTCCCCCTCCCCCACAGGAAGTGGGTATTTTCGCTAACCAGCAATCTCACCACTTGACTCTTCCGCTGCCAATCACATATTTCCCTTTCTTAAATTAAAGCTTTTCTACTTACCCCCTTTGTTTTTATCTTTTCATGGCATGTTCCGTTTTTTCGGAGTGGTTTAGTTTGCTCTTCGCTAAGCACGTGCCTTGAGTTTGCATCGAAATCCTTTCAGTTCCCCAACCGACAATGGTTGCGACCGTCCATAGTCCCCCTCCCCACCCTCTCCTTTTTCAGTTTCTTCCATTAATCGCCCGGACGTATTGGTCCCCCCCCGTTGTACGTTCTTTTGATTGCCCGTAGTATCAACTCCCCCCACCCTCCTATTTTGCCTCTTTTGTTTTTATTTTTGGCGCTTCACTTGTGCCTTCCATCGTCCTTCATGTTTTCATCGTTTTGAACTTCGGTATAATCCACCAATGTATAGGGACGATCCCCGCAGATAGTTCAACGTCCCCATTTTCCCCCTAGTTTTCTTTCGCCGTGTATACCTCCCGCTCATTAGGCGTCGCTGACGTCCCCGGCGCCTATTCATCCCCAATTTGCGCCCCCACTCTATTCCCCAGCCCGACTTCCCGTCGGGGCTTTCCCCACCCGTTCAGTTTTTATTTTTTTTTCTTCTTCAAAGATCGCACATTCGCCATATTTGCCACACTCTTGTTCCCATTGTGCACGGTCCTGACTTCTCCCATTCTTCTCCTTTTTAAGAGATTAATCTGCTCCTATGTTTACCAGGTCGTGTTCTTCCTCGCCCTACACCTTGAGTTAACTACCGAATACCTCAGCATTGTTTTTTCGCCCTCTCGTTGTTGACTCTCTTATACGGCTCCGCTTTTTGCCTTTACCCAACCCGCCTAGTATGACACTTATTTTTTTGTCACGCGTTAGCTCAGCGCTCCGCTTCTGTATTTCCAGCGTACGATTCGCAAGCCCCGTCTTTTTTTAGTGAGTCCTCCTTTTTGCAGGGGTCTTGCCTTCTTAATCATCTCTATCTTTATATTTCCTCCGTTGTTGGTTTCTTTCCCGGTTTTACCTGTGAGGCCTTCCAGCAGCCTACCCCTGTCATTCGGTCTTTTTGAATGCGATTTCTTCCCCTTTTCCCCTATTTTTCCATCGGAATCGACTGATTGCCCGCTCGTCGTGCAGCTCCCTCTTGAATCTTTTTCTTTTTCTTTTTCTGGTGGGTGCACCACAGTGTGCGCGTGCCGCCACACGTCTTGGGTATTCGATTAGTTGTTTTTTCCTTCGCCACTGCTAGCGTCTTGAGCGATCGTGGTCGACGTTGTTGCATGCTTTTGTCCCCCAAGTGCAATTATCGTCCATTCCTAACGACACCCCAGTCCCCTACGCTTACCCAGATGTCTCGTATCAAATTTCAAGTGCGTATTGACACGCCTTTCACGGTCGGACGTTGTTTCTTCCTTCCTGGCGAGAGAATGCTAACAGGGTTGTTGGAGACCCACGCCCCTATTCCCTTAGGAAGCCTTCGTTTCGCTGTGCTCTTTTTTGAGAAATTGAGATAGCAGAACTCCCCCAGCATACGGCCCCCGTTAGACCTTAGCCTTCTTTATCTTATGGATCCCCTTTTTGGTTTTTTTCTTCAGACAATTCAGATGTCTTTACCCATTGTGGCTTGGACTTTTTTGAATGTATTTGTTTTGTTTGATCTCCTTTCCCCCATTCCTCTGAAGCGAGGTACGTCCCGTCGTTCCCATTTTCCAGGAGCCCCCCACTGACCCCAATTTAGCTTCCCCTTTAGGACCATCTTTTTAATTTGAAAGAGACGAGCGGGACGCCCCCTTTCACCCGACTCGAAATTGACCCCTTTCATTTTCGTTTTGGTCCGACCTGTGGCGATTCAGTATTGCCCGGCTTCAAAACCTTTCAAGAAACGCATCCAGATTGTTGGTATTTCTTTGTATCGGTCCTAAGATGTCGGGCATCTGCTTTTTTTTCCAGTGGTTAGTTTTTCCGGCTTGAGTTTTCACCCCCCTCGTTCGGACGAGTAGACCAAGCGAATTCTTTTGTCACGGAAAAACGCCTTGTTTTTTTCGGGTAAGGCACTCCCACCGCCCTGTCACGTTTCCTTTTGCATGCCATCCCAATTAGCACCCCCCGTCTTGGTGCTTTGTTTTTTTTTTATTCGGCCCCTCGATGTCGTTAAGTGAGGTTGTTTTTTTTTTTTGGTGGAATTGTTTCTTTTTCTCGATCTTTTTTAGCTATTCTCCTTCACCCCCACAGCCCTCTCTTTCCCCTACCCTGGCTACTTTTGACCCTTCGATGTTGTTGTGCTGCTCGCAACCGGTTTTCCATGGTGCAATTGATGGAGTTCCCCCACAGCGCCCTTTTTTCATTCAAATGGAAAGTCCGTGTACCCGCTAGTAGTCCCTCCTATCTCTGAAGCATGATCCCTTTAATACCGCTCCTCTTTAGCAGAGAAGGCCCCTTTCCCCTGAAGGTCTTTGGCGATGTCTTAGTTTTTTTCACCCTTACGGTCTAAATTGGCAGTCAAGCAACCCCTGTTCCCCTTCTCGTACCCTTGCCCTCCCCATTGTCTCGTCCTTTGAAAACGTTCCGAGAACCTTGCATTGTCAAAAGTGTTGAATGGGCTTCAACCACGGTTTTCTTTTAAGGCTTTTTGTGGTATCCCCCCCCCCCCTCCGATTACCTGGCTGTGGCCTTCTTGATTACCAGTCCATTTTTCCCGTCTTCTTTTCCCCTGAACCTTGATTCACATTACATTTTTCTCACCCCTTTTTGGTTTTTTATTGCGCCTGTGCCTTTCGCCGGGTCCCCTCCACTTTTCCCACAAGACCCGTCATGTTCCTTTTTCTTTTGATCTCGAGGGCACCATTTTGGGTAACCAAAACCGACCCGCGATTGCGCTTTTTTCCTATTGTGGCCCCAAGGCGCTTGGTCCTTCCCTTTGACAGCCTCCACAGATTTTCCGTTTTCTTTGATTGTGTATTCTCTGTTGCCTCCCTGTCCGTCCGATTTTCACGCCTACTCTTTTATACCGCCGCAAACCTTTATCTGACACCGCCCCAACCTGTTGCTTTGTTTCTCATCGCGGGTTTTCACTCTTGTAACCTCGGTGTTCGTTGTTTTGGGCCACATCTCTCGAAGGTTTCACATGGCACCACGACTAACCCGATCTACGTTTCAAAACGCGTTAATTTCTTTGGCCGTTACCCCTAGTCTGAGAATGTTCTTGTTTATTTTTCGGACTTTTCCCGGCCCCCAGTTTTTCTTTGACAACATGACGACCTCTTTTTCCAAACGTCTTCCTAGTCCGGACTTTTTCCTTTAGACGGTGTTCCCCTTTAGTTTTCCCCCCGTTTACCTCTTCGGGCAGCCCTTTTCTTTAGACCATTCTTGTCCCAAGGCCATAGATTCCCGACCCAATTTGTTTTGTTTTGTTTTTTCGGACCCGACTTTCTTCTTCCACCCACCCCCAACTCCCAGATGTGCCTTCGTATTTCCCTTCTCTCCTCCTCTAAACCCGGCCTTCTCCTTTTTTTTTTCCCTGATCTCTTTCCCCCTGCTCTATTTTTCCCCCACCGATTCTTTGGTGGGGGTGTTGTGTCTCTAACCCTCAATTCCTTGTTTTTGACTTGTTTTTTTATCCCCCATTTTTTTTTTTTTTTTTGACTTGTTTTCGTCCCCTTCTCGGGACCCCATTTTTCTTCTGTGGGTTTGAAGAGTGCCGTTTGCTATACTACCCCTGATTAACTGGGCCTGCCCCCTTGCTTTATTTCGACTTTGTTGTTTTTTTTTGTCGTTGTTTCTTTTTTTTAGCTCCTTTTTAATGATTGTTCCCCGTGATCTTTCGCCCTTTACCCTTTGAATTCTTAGATTCGGAATGGATTTTTGATTCTGGTTTGTTTAGGGCATCGAGTTTTCCCCTAGTCCGGAGGAATTCGTCATTAAGATCTGACGTAGTTCTGGCTATACGGTCGTTTCTCTTCCATCTTGATCCCTTTTTTTTTCTTTTTTGGGAAGCACCCAGAGTTTATGGGTTGCGTTACCCAGTCGCCCCTTCCCCCAATACTATTTTTGTTTTGAGATCGCTTTACCCCCTCCCCCTAACACCTCCCTGAGCTTTTTCTGAACCATGATTCACCCAACGGTACAAAATGCCACCCCTCCTCGCATCCGCTGATGTTTTGATAGGAGGAGTCTATTGCACCCTTCCAAGACCGCCATTTTTTTTTTCCCGGCTTGTGTTTTTCTTGCTTACCTGTTACAAGGCTATCATCAAATACGAACGCGTCTTCCCGACCCTGTTCGGCCCACACCCGCCCCTTCGACAGCTTCTTCTCCCTTCGTTTTTTTTTCCATTTTTTCCAGTTTTTTTCGGTTCCTGTCAAGGTTTTCGTTTTTTGTTCCTTTCCTTTGACCCCCCCTCCCTCACCCTTGCCCCCCCCCCTTGTACGCCACCATTGCTTTTCCCAAGAAACCCCGAGTGTCTTCAATCTACTCCTTCTGAGTTTTCTGAGCGCTCTGCGCCATGGGAGGGCACTACAGCTAAGTTCCTTTCATATTTTCATTCCTCCTTTTTTCGGGCGTCCTCTTCATCCTTCGAGCCGTCCCCTTCCGCACTCACCTGCGTATTGTGTGAGATAATATTTCTAAAACGTGCTCCCCCATTTTTCGGTGATCCGTCCTCTTCTTCTCTGATTCAACCTTTTGCCGACTTTTTTCTTTATGGTGTACCCCACGTCTTTGAGCCTTTCATCATGGTTTCGGATTATTGCCCTTGATCCTGTAGCAAAAGTTCGTTTTTTTCTATTATAGGTTTTTTCTCTTTTCGGCAGTTTAATCCGGAATATAGAAGGTTATGGGGGTCCCTCCCTCTTTTTCAACACCAAGGAGTTGTTGCCCAGCTTTTCTACGATTGGCCGGGATACCGCCCGCTTCAGTTTAAAGATGTTCAGGAGCTTTGGTTCTTCTTTCTCGGCTGTTCTCGATGGACCCCCTCCCCAGTGTTTCCGTCCGCGCTATTTCAGGAATTTCCATAGAACCGAACTTGGAAATCTTTTTATTATTGTGCTCAACCCCCCTTTTTTCCTACCTCTTTTTTTGATCTTGCACATTCGAGCATGCACCCTTCTCTTTTCTTTGAGCACCAATCCGAGAGAATACCGAGTCGATTTGTCAATTCTCACATGGTCTGCACTTTAAGAGCAATCATCAACGCTCCCTCTTTTCAGAATTCTGGATAGTCAGCATTCTTTGAATTGACCTTTTTCGATTGTTTGTAATTGTTCGTGTTCGTTTGGAATTGTTTCCGCGGTGGCTTCCTTTCTCCTTACATTAGGTCCCCGTTCAATGTACTTCCCCCTGTTGGTTTCCTCCCCCCCCCTACCTCTCAGACCTTTGACTACCGGTCCGTTTGCGTTTTGTTTATTTTTTATGTTCTTCTCCCGTTGGGTCGCTCCCCCCCCTCAATCGTCTTGCCCTAGCCGGAATTTTTCGTTAGTCCCTATCCCCTCCTTTCCTTTTTTTCCCTGGGAACGTCTTTTCGTTGTTTGAAAGATGATCTACTGATACTTTTACGATGCGTATTACCGCCTTTGCAGGCTGGGACTTTCATTTTTATTCCCAGTCTGGATGTTTTGTTTTGTATGATCTCACGTTCAGATGTTGCCTGTGAGAGTGGTTTTTTTTCTCCACTGTGAAAACGTCCTTTCCCATGCTTTTTGTCCGGATCGCGTTTCTGATCTTCTTTCACCCCTACCCGCATTTTTCGAGCTCCTCCTCCCCCTGCGAAAAAGCTCTAGTCGGGCCCCCCTTGACCCCCCCCCCTTCACCTAGAATTTTTTGTGTGTCAGAAAAACAGTCACTGGAAGTCCTGTGCGACCCCAAGAGCGGTACTTTCCTTTTTCCCCGTGGAAGGTCTGCACGTTTTCCTGGTCGTAGGACTTCGGGGCAAGAGACACCACTCAACGTTTCTTCACTCCTCCCCATTTTTTTTTTTTTCTTTCCTGCCTCAGCTTAGCTTTCCTCCTTTTTTTGGCCCTCTTCTTCGGCGGTTTTTTCTTCCATTCGCCCCTGTTGTGTGACGGTGCCCCCGTCCCTTAACTATCTGGTTCTTTGGACTTCGTAAATCCTTTTGGCCGCTATGTTTTAATTTTTTTTTTGCTCCCCCCTTCTTTGACTTCTTTCCCTCCTTTTTCCTTCTGAACGCAAAACCCCAAACTGATACCTCCCAAATGTCGATTTGAAACAAAAACTTCCATGAAGGCCATTCTTCCCAAACGCACCATCGCTAACTTCTCTTTCCCTTCTCGTATCCGAAGATAGTCTTTTTCGGAGATTTTTGACCCGGGTTTCGCGATTCCCTCTCCCAGTCGCCACGGTACGTCTAGATCCCCCGCCCGTTTTTTCGTCTGGGGCTTTCCCCCCCTTGAAGGCCCTCTTTTACCCACTTTTTGAGTTGCCCTCTCCCCTCTTTTGACCTCGGCCCTTCGTGGCCAGTGCCGTCCCATCGATTTACCGCTTTTGAAGCGTTTATTTTGGATGTTCTTTTCTGTTCTTTTTAATCCATCCTGCTTGCTTTTTTTTCTCCAACTCGTTCCGTTCAGCTTTGACTCGTCCTACCCCGTTCTGTCGGCTGTTTTTTCCTCGGGAAAAAATCAACGTCCTATCATGAATTTTTCAACGTGTTCAGCTATTTAGCTGCCGTTTTAGGACACCTGCCCTTTTCTTTTCTTGTACGTCTCTCCCCCGACATCCTTCCCCAGTTGAATCTTGCGGCGTGTTCCGGGGCAGTTCGCACGCCTGCAATTATTATTTACCTCCTACCATTTCCTTTTTACTGTTTGTCCCCCGCCCCAAACCCTTCTATATTGTGCCCCCTTTTGCGTTCCGTTTTTAAAACCGCCCGATCTCCCAAGTCCGGTTGCCTTCGGCTCATTTTTTCGGTCCGCTTACAGCCCACGCTTTTAGTTGGATGAACTTTTATCCTTTGCCACCTCTTTTCAAAGTTTCCCTTTCTTAATCTTCCGGGCCCATGCCAACACACAGGCGTCGTTTCCCCACGTTTTTTTGTCTGCGCTCTCGCGAGACGGTGTTCGTTGCTTTCTTGTCATATGTCGTTTTTTCCCCCAGTCCCCTCCTTCCATTGTAGGACGACCCCTTCTTCCATTCCTTTTTTCCCCCTTTTAGATCAAGAACGTCCCCCCCTGCCCGATTACAGTAGGTTTTCCTCTTCCTTTTTTTTTCCTCTCTCTGACTTTTCCACCTGGAAGCACCTCCCCCCCGCCGGTTCCCCCGTTCATGAGGACTCGTTTCTGATCTTTTTGTTTTTGGTCCCTTGAAGATTCTTTTTTCGTTCAGTTTTCCGACATCCGGCCTCTAGTTTTAAGGTGCAGACAAATGGCTGCTTTCACTATTTTTTTTTTATTTTATTCACCCTTCGAATGTGTTTTTCGTCTTTTTTCCGTTGCCGTTATTCCGTTGGGGGGGATGTCGTGTAAGCCCATCAGTCTCCCCCCCCCACGTACCCAGAAGGCTTCTCAGTGGGGAGATTTGTTTTGAGCCACTTCCTCTCCCTTTACATTCGAGGTCACCTAGTGACGTAGGTTTTTTTCTTTTGCAACCTTGTTTCCCTCCCCCCCTCCTTATAAGATGTGCCCTCCTTGCCCAGTTGGTTTGTTGGGCGAGATTTGAGTGTCGTGCTTGTTCTGACTGTTCGGTCTGTATAGTGTTGGTTGGTTTGTCTTGTTTGTGGTTTTGGTTTTTTTGGGGTGGGGGGGGGGGGGGGAGGGGGGTCCGTTTTTACCACGTCTTCCCCTCTCCCGCGAACTGCCCAAGAGACCGGTTTGCAGGGCCCCAACTGCTGGACGGCGCTTTTCCGGGATCCCTTTTTTTTGTGTTATCCAATTTCGACTCTGTTCGTGCGGTCCGTCCTGGCTGTTGCGAGGGGGTAGAGTCCCCCGACTTTCGTTTTTTCTTGGTATCCCCCGAACACGCCGCTCTTTCTCTTTGCATCTTCTTCGTGGTTTTGCCAGGCGCCCCCACCGGCTGTGTCCCCCCCCCCTGAGCCGAAGATGGTTCCCCAAACACAGAGAGAATTCCTTGCCCTGTTTTTTTTTTCAGTATTGTTCCCTCTCCTTGAAACCGGCCCCCCTTTCTTCAGTTTTTTCCCATCGCATCTTTTTCATCCCCCCTGCGTTTCAAGTCAGAGCCTTTGGGTACACGCCTCCCGTTTTTCCGCAACTGGTTTGTGAACGGATTATGTCCCCTCCCCCTTCTCAGGATAATTCTGCCGCCCTGATTACGGGCTGCTCCTCCCCTTCTGGTGTAGCTCTGAACCGTTGCGTGTCCCAAATGTCGAGATTTAGGGCTTCCCCCCCCCCCCCAGATTTTCTTGCCGGCGTCGGGCCTGTCTAGCCGTTGACCCATTGGCCCCCATCTTAAGACTCAAAGTGTCGGTGTACCACCCCCCCCCCGTCAACTTGCTTTTTTTGGCATTTCTATTTTTCCCCGGATCTCATTTTCTCCCCTCATTTTTTTTTCGTCCCCTGTTTCTTTTGCGCGAGTGCATTCTTTCACTGGGCAAATATGCCCTTTTTCTTCCTTCCCCTTTGCTTTTTTAGCTAACCCCTTGCTGCTCTGCTTTTGCACTCCGATCCCCCCTCCGGTGCCTCATTTTGATGATCGGAATTTTGGTTTTCTCCCCCCCTGTCGGCCCCTCCCACCTTCTCCTGTCATTCCCTGTAACTCTCTCGGTGAAACCGTTCCCCCCCCACTTTGGCCTCCCTTTGTTCATCGCGGGTACCCATGCCTTAGACGCTTTGAAGCTTTTTATGGCTTTATAGTGCCCCCTCTGTGCCCCCCCTACCCCTCCCCACCGCGTTTCTACTCGTCTTCAGTTCCCCCCCCTTCTTCCCGATTACCCCCGTGCGCCCCCCTTGTACCGTACTAAGCTCGCTCTTGCTTTTCGCAGAATAAACTTCTCCGCCCGCTACGGATTTTTGATTTTTTGACCCGGCGACGTCCCCCCCTGACTTTTCATGTTTCCCCGAAGCGTTTCTTCGGTTTTTTTAGCATCCCCCCTGAGGCCTTTTTTATAACCCGTACACCATTTTTGGCCTCCCCGTTTTTTTTCTGACACCACCTCCTTTTTATGGTAACCATAAGTGTCTTTCGTTCTGAATGCCTCTGACCTCATAGTAAAAAACTTCCTCTTAAGTGACATCCCCTTTTTCACTTGACCTTGTTACTATGTTTTCCGCTACACCCTCAATCTTTTCATCTTGTACTCGAAGACCCCCCCCCCTGTGGTCCCAATTTGTTTCGTCTTTTTTCAAGTTGCTTGGTGAGTTTTTAATTTCGGTCCCACCTCTCCTCCCCCCCTTGTTTTGCCCTCCAGCTTCTTTCGCAATTGTGAGTTTTCTTTCGAGAATGTTTGGGACGGAGGAGATAGACGTCTTCTCCCCTTTGGAAATAAGTCTTCGCTACATTTGTTTTTCATCCTGTATTTGAGAATTTGCCCCTCGTACGCAGCAGTCTCCCCCCCGTAGTTTTTGGCCGATCCTTGAGTTTCTCTGCATCCATGTGTTTTTGCAATGCAGGTTTTTTGGGCATGACCCACTTCCGATTGTTGAGGGTCCCATATTTTAATCCTCATAAGTGTTTTTGTTGTGAGACCACCCCCTCAAGCCCAAGATTCTGATTTTTTTACGTACCCAACAATGCTACACCTCACCATGATTTTTACCCTCGTTTTTAGTCGGGCGACTTGACTTGATCTTCTTTTTTCTTACCAAATGCCACCCTTTTTTTTTTCAGTCCGATCACCAGAGGACTTAGACTCCTTTTTTCATTGTCAAGCGAAAGAAGTTCGATTTTTTTCAGCACTCTGTGCTGTGCGCTTGACCTCACACTCCCCAGTTCGAACCAGAAGCGAGGGGCTTACCCAAGTAATCAGTGGTCTGTGATCAGTCGTCCCCTTTGTGACCACCCCCCCCCCAAATAACATGTCCCCACTCAATGCGGAAATCACATGAGGGAGACCCCCATGTCTTTTTTCCCGTCTAATTCGTCTCTTTTCGGGTTTCCTGAGCTAGGCTTTTTTCCCCTCTATCAGTAATTTTGTCCAATCTGTTATTTCTCTAAGGTCTTTTTTTGACCTTTCTTTTTTTCGCGTCGTCCCCTTGTTGTTGCCCGTCGCATTATTGTTATTTGTTTTGAATACTCTTTTCCGTTGGTTGACCAACACCCCTTGCCACTTTTCCGTTATCCTGTTTTAGTTATCCCGAGAAAAATGAGACAACATTGTTTCCCATTTTTGAGCCCAGTAGAGGGACCCAAGTCTCCTACGCTTTTTTTTTTTTTTTTTCCGCGAACCACGGTTGCTGGCGGTTTCTTTGCCCTTCTCCCGCGTTTCATCATGTTCCGCCTCTTGTGGTTACCTCTGGTTGAAGTTCTCTCGGAACCAATCTAGGACTGTTCTGAGGTCGGGCGACGACCTTCCCGTTCATCGTTCTCGTAAGATGTTTTCACGGTGTGGCCCGACGATTAACCTAAACGTCCTGTAAGGTAGTGGGCCAATGATTTGACATCCATCCGATTTTTTAAGAGTTCCACCGGGGTGCCCCCAAATTCTCGTTTTCTTTTTGAATCGCTTTCCCCATTCCAAGTTCGGCTTTCTGAGTATTAGCCCGTTCCTTGACACGATTCTCGTGAGCTTTTTTGATTTGAACAGCCCGTTCTCCACCGTTCCCCCCCTGAAATCCTCAAAGGTATCGCTTTGAGGGCCCTTCCCCACAAGGCCTGGTCCCGATGTTTGGCTTGACACAAACTCTCTCCTCGCCCTTTTTTTCGCTATTTAAGTTGATTGGGCACAACCCTTTTTTACGTCTCTTCGATTAATCTGACACCCTGAGAGGCTTGCAGCTT